>Ga0134095_1001687_pt1 | contig 14182 bp, 11 predicted proteins | sample 6_2taG_FD_94449 | JGI IMG/M metagenome (GOLD analysis project Ga0134095, IMG submission 94449) | Switchgrass degrading microbial communities from high solid loading bioreactors in New Hampshire, USA - 6_20_20_110_A2 metaG | ecosystem: Engineered > Bioreactor > Semi-continuous > Anaerobic >... | reverse complement strand
TATGCTGGTGTAGCTCAGCAGGTAGAGCAGCTGACTTGTAATCAGCAGGTCGGGGGTTCGAATCCGTCCACCAGCTCCAAAATAACTCCGTATACAACGGAGTTATTTTTTTAAGAAAATCAAGGGACGGATTCGAACCCTATATCCGATGCTTTGGCCGTAATAAGGATTATACATGGAACCTGTATAAATTGATTCATCCCATGATTTTCTGATCTGTAATGGGGTGATCTTTTTTACCTGTATGTGGTACAATTTAAAAGTATAAATAAACTGTAAAAAGACGATTTTTTAATTATTATATTTAATGAAGACTGCTGGAAAGGAAGAATCCTGGACATGAGTGTTACGGTAGAAGATATTGCAAAAGCGTGCGGCGTATCAAGAGGCACGGTAGACAGGGCGCTGAATAATAAACCGAGGATAAGTCCGGAGACAAAAGAGAAAATATTAAAAGTTGCAAAGGAGCTTGGATATAGACCTGATTTGCTTGCCCGCAGTCTGGTAAAAGGCAGGACGATGAGTATTGGAGTTGTAGCTTTTGATTTAAAGAATCGTTTTTTTGCTCAGCTGGTAAATTCTATCGAAGCTGAGGCCAGGAAAAGAAACTATACTATAAATATTACATTGCAGGAAGAGGATCCGGAACTTGAGATCCAGCTGATCAGCAGCCTTGTGGGACGAAGGATCGACGGGATAATCCTCTGCCCGGTCAATAAAGGGGAGGAATTCAGCAATTTCATCAGCAGTCTGCCGATACCTGTCTTAGTGATAGGGAATGTTCTCTCTCCATCCATTCCCTACATTGGGATAGATGAAGCCAAAGCTGCAAGGGATGCAACCAATATGATCATTTCCAAAGGCTATGAGAGGATCGTTTTTGTCTGCCCGCCACTGTACAAAAGGAATAAGAAGAATATATATTCTCATGAGCAGAGACTTGACGGGTTCCTGAAAACAGTAAAAGTACATAAGGAAATTGAGTATGGAGTAGTAAGCGGTATGAATTTCATTCAGAAAGTGGATAGTTTATTGGACAGCAGCACCAAGAAAACGGCTTTGTTTTGTTCAGGCGATACTTTCGCGCTTGATATCATAAAACATTTGAGGGCAAAAGGTAAAAAAGTGCCGCAGGATGTCGGTATTATGGGCTTTGATGGTATCGATACGCTGGAATATGTCACTCCCGCGCTTGGAACGGTATTATACCCGGTGGAAAAAACCGGGAAGAAGGCTGTTGAAAACCTGGTAGAAATGATCAACGGAAAGAGTATAGAAAAGCGGATCCTGATGAAGTATAAAATCATTGACGGAGAGTCGCTTTAAGCCGGACCCGTTCCTTACTGTTTCAGTCTATGGGACATAGAAAAAATTAAATAAAAATAAACGAAATATATTTACATTTTCTCTTTAAAGGAGTATTATATTATCAGCGTGAACGTTCACGCAACTATTCAGGGGGAGGAATTTGAATGGGAAAAAGGATTTATAAACTGATCTGTATTACATTAGCCATCGTGGTTATGAGTACGTTTTTCTCAGCATGTGGCTCTGCATCAGGAAATGGTGACAAATCGCAGCCAACACCTGCGCAAACAGCAGATGAAACTGCAGCTGATACGTCATCGGACAAAGCATCGGATGAAGCATCGGATCTTGAGGGAACTAAAGTGACATTCTGGAATGGCTTTACTTCGACAGATGGAGAAGTCCTTAGAGACATTTTCGACAGATTCAATGAGACAAATGATAAAGGCATAGTAGTTGAGATGGATATAATGCCGTGGGCTAACCTGTTTGAAAGACTGGCTCCCGCACTTGCGACGAATACCGCTCCGGCCATGCTTCTGCTTGGATCGGATAAAATGACTGAATACATAGCAAACGGCGGTGTTATACCTTTGGATGACTTCTGGACGGTAACCGGAGTGGATCAGTCCCGGTTATTTGCTCAATGACCGCCATCAGCATCGTATGGTCGATACTGCTTGATCCTACGATCGGCATGTATGCCTACTGGTTCAAAATGCTTGGTTTTGAAAACATACAGCTTCTGAATGATCCGGATCTTGCCATGCCTTTGGTAGTGCTGATGTCGATATGGAAAAACTTTGGTATGAATATGATTGTCTTTGTTGCCGCGATGCAGGCTATCCCTGATGATTATTACGAAGCGGCCAGAATAGACGGCGCTAATAAAGTGCAGCAAATATTCAATGTTACGCTTCCTTCTATTTTGCCGACCTTAGGGTTTTGCATAATAACGAGTACAATAAACAGTTTTATGGTATTTGACCAAACCTATGTTATGACGCGCGGAGGTCCGATGTTCCGGACAGAGACCCTTGCACAATATGTATACATGAGAGGGTTTGCAATAAGTCCGTTCCGTCTGGGATATGCTTCTACCATTGCTGAAATGCTGTTTATATTCATAGCAGTGATATCCGTATTGATGTACTGCTATTTCACGGAGAGAGAAAGGAAGGTATTGTAGCCGTATGAATACAGTATTGCATAAAAAATATTCAGCGGGAGACATCATATTAGCCTTTTTAATGCTGATATTGCTGGTATTGGTTATTTATCCGTTTGTCTGGCTGGCGGTATCTTCCTTGAAAGCCGAGCAGGATATAATTAACTATCCGCCGAAGTTATGGCCGGCAGCTTTTACTTTTGAGCAGTATATCAAGGTATGGAACAGACTGCCGATGTTTAAAATGTTTAAAAACACCTTATTATTTTCGGGCGCGGTTACGATATCAAACTGCATATTGTGCGCCATGGGGGGTTATGCCTTTGGAAGGCTGGAATTCAAAGGGAAGAACGGCTTGTTTATATTGATTATCATGACTATGATGGTCCCGTTCCAGATTATTATGATTCCGCTTTATATCCTGGAATACAAGCTCAATATTTTGAATACATATCTGGGGCTCATACTTCCAAGGCTTACGTGGCCATTTGCGATCTATCTGATGCGCTCGTTCTTTGTATCCATTCCGAAAAATCTTGAAGAAGCGGCTCGTATTGATGGAGCCAGCGAGTATAAAATATTTTGGAAAATAATGCTTCCGTTGTGCAAGCCTGCGTTTCTTACCGTTGGAATAATGACGTTTACAAATAACTGGAATGATCTTGCTTATCCCCTTTTACTGACAAACAGCGCAGAAATGCGTACATTATCTGCAGGGCTTGCAATGTTTGTAGGGCAGCGTGTCATAGAATACGGAGCGACGCTTTCGGCAGCTATGATATCGCTTCTGCCGCTGCTTGTATTGTATGGGGTCGTGCTTTCCGGGATGAAGGATTAACAACAGCACAAATTTCTAAAAACAGAAGAATTTTTATGTGACTGCGGGAGGTTTTATGGAAACAGCAAAGGTTGTATTAAGCAAGGATTATATTGTTGGAAAGACTGAAGACAAACTGTTTGGTTCTTTTATCGAGCATATGGGGGCAACAGTCTACAATGGTATTTTTGAACCCGGCCATTACAGAGCTGATGAAGATGGATTCCGTCAGGATGTGATGGAATTGATCAGGGAATTGAATCTTTCCTGTATAAGATACCCCGGCGGCAATTTCGTTTCGGGTTTTAACTGGGAAGATAGCGTCGGCCCTGTACAGAATCGTCCCAGGAGGCTGGACCTGGCTTGGAAAGCTATAGAACCAAATACATTCGGCTTGAATGAATTCATGAAATTCATGGGAAAGATATCCTGTGAGCCTATTATGACTGTTAACCTGGGAACCAAGGGTGTGGATTCCGCAAGAAATCTTGTGGAGTACTGTAATTTTGATAAAGGAAGCTATTACAGTGACCTGAGGCGTTCCCACGGTGTGGAAAAGCCTTATAAAATCAAGACCTGGTGCCTTGGAAATGAGCTTGACGGACCATGGCAGATCGCCTCAAAAACGGCATATGAATATGGACGTGTTGCATCTGAGGCCGGTAAGGTCATGAAAATGATCGACCCTTCCATTGAACTTGTTGCGGTGGGAAGCTCGACATCAAGGATGCAAAGCTTTCCCGAATGGGACAGGATAGTCCTGATGAACACATACAACGTAGTCGATTATATTTCGCTTCACCACTATATCGACAGAAAGCTGTTGTTCACTGAAATACCGTTGGAAACAAATTATCAGGAAAAAGAAAGGACAATATACCTGGATACGGCGCAATACCTGGCAAGAAGCATTTATGTCGAAAGGCAGATACATGATATCATTTCCACATGTGATTATGTTAAATCGGTCAAGCGCGGCAAGAAAGATATAAAGCTGGCATTTGACGAGTGGAACGTTGTTGCTGCAAAAAAGCATGCCGGTATGGAACACAGGGATTGGGAAATAGGCTCTCCAATAGATTGCGGCGCACATTCCATGGAAGATGCGCTGGTCTTTGCATCCATGATGATGTCAATTATCAGGCATGCTGACAGGATAAAAATAGCATGCCAGTCATTGCTTGTGAACACAGGACCGCTTATTGTGGCTATGAAGGACGGTATTGCTTTCCGCAATACAATCTTCTATCCCTTTATGCAAATGTCAAAATACGCAAGAGGAACCGTCCTTCAGGCTTTGGTCAAAGCACCGGCGTATGGGACCGAAGAATTTGAGGCTGTTCCGATTATCGACTGTTTGGCTGTTTACAATGAAGAACTGGGAGAGCTTAATTTCTTTGCAGTTAACAGAAGTGAGTCTTATGTTGATTTAGACCTTGATGTCAGGGATTTTGGCAAAGTTGATGCGGAAGATCATATTATCATGGCCCATGAAGATATCACTGCCTCAAATACTGCAGATAATCCGAATAATGTTGCGCCTTACAGGACCAATGACATGGCGGTTTCAAACGGACATGTAACAGGTAAATTGCCGGGCTATTCGTGGAATGTGATCAGATTGCGTGTTTGTTGAAAAAAGGCTCCCGATCTCATATGAGACGGGAGCCTTTTTACTCGGTCCGGCAGGCCTGATCATGCAATATCTACCTTTTCATTTGCCAGGCTATGCGGTTGAATCCGTCCACCCAAAATCACATATTTCCATGTAAGAAACACACAATTCCATTTTCCGGGAAGTTTATTTATTATACCATACAACTATAAAAACATGGTCTTAGAACCATAACAAAGGGGGATAATTGGATTATGAAAAGGCGGATTTTTTCTGTAATGCTGGCAGTAGTTTTTGTACTGATAATGTTAACAGGCTGTGGGAATACCGCAGCGGATAAATCGCCGTCGGCACAACCTGCAAACAACCAGGGAAATGCTTCCGGGGATAAAACGACTAATGCTGCCGAACCTGTGACTATTACATACGGTCTTTGGGACAGCAACCAGGCGGTTGGATTTGAAAAAATGGCTGAAGAGTTTATGCAGGCTAATCCCGATATCAAGATCGAAATCCAACTGAACGGTTGGTCCGATTACTGGACGGCACTTGACGCTGCTGCAACTGCAGGCACTCTCCCCGATACTTTCTGGATGCATTCAAACAACTTCTACAGATATGCTTCCAATGATATGATGATGACTTTGGATAACTATATTGCTTCGAGTGATAAGATCGACCTTGGCAACTATCCTGAAGGACTGGTTACCCTTTACAATTTCAATGGTAAGCAATACTGCATACCAAAGGATTTTGATACGATTGGACTGTGGTATAACAAGACTATGTTTGACGAAGCCGGCCTGGCTTATCCCGATGAAACCTGGACATGGGATGATCTGTATGAAGCAGCAAAGAAACTGACCAAGCCCGACGGATCCCAGTACGGATTCCTTGCTGCCCTGCATAACCAGGAAGGTTTCTACAACTTCATTTACCAGAACGGCGGAACGGTCATAACTCCCGATAAAAAGTCAGGATATGACGATCCTAAGACTATTGAAGCCATGGAGTATTATGTAAAATTTGTGAAAGAAGGTTTGTCTCCCCAGATATTCGGTGATTCCGAGCGTGCTCCGGCTATGGAAAACGGCCTGTGCGCAATGGGATTCTTCGGGTCATGGAACCTGTCGGGATTTGCTGCAAGCGATTATATGTCAAAGAATTTTGACGTTACAGTACTTCCTGCATCCCCGAGCGGCGGCAGAGCATCCATCTATAACGGCCTTGGTTATGCAATCGCGCCGAATACCAAGAATGCAGACGCAGCATGGAGATGGGTAGAATATCTCGCATCCAAGGAAGGACAACTCAGGCAGGCAGAACTTGGGATCGCGATCTCCGCTTACAAGGGAACAGCTGATGCCTGGGTGGAATCCAACAAAACGTTTAATATCAAATGCTTCATTGATATGCTGGATTATGCGGTGATAAGACCGTATTCAAATACGACGGCAGCTTGGGAAGACAAGACATATGAAGCGTTAAGGGGCGCTTTCACAGGCGAAAAGACAGTTGAACAGGCCTGCAGGGATGCTGCGGCGGTTATGAACGAAGTCCTTGCACAGGAATGATCGATCCTGGAGAAGCGATAATGGTGCGGCAGCTTAAGCCAAAGTTGCCGCACCATTATACAAAATATTCTTATGTATATGCAGCATATCAGGAAGGATTGAAGCAGATGAAAAATCATTTGAGCAAGGCCAGGATGAGCGAATGGTTTTGGGGTTGGCTCCTGATAGCTCCCACTACGATCGGGCTTATTATCCTGAACATTATACCGGCAATCCAGACTTTTTATCTGAGCTTTTTCAAGAGCGGCGATTTCGGAAGAGGCAATATATTCGTAGGCCTCGAAAATTATAAAAAACTGGTGCATGACCCACAGGTGTGGGGCGCAGTAAGAAATACCCTGCTGTATACTCTATTGGTTGTTCCAATAGGTGTTTTTATTTCCGCAGTTTTAGCGGTATTGCTCAACAGAAATCTAAAGGGGCAGGGTATCTACCGGAGTATTTATTATATACCTGTTGTTTCTACACCCGCTGCTGTTACGATGGTTTGGAGGTGGCTTTACAACTATCATTACGGACTTATTAACTATATATTGAAGCAACTGGGGCTGAACCCGGTCAACTGGATAGACGACCCCAAAGTCGCTTTGATATCAATAGCGATCGTCAGCATCTGGAGTTCCATCGGGTACAATATGGTCCTTATTCTGGCAGGTCTGCAGGAGATACCAAAAGTGTATTATGAAGCTTCAAACATAGACGGTGCAAATGCAGTTACCCAGTTTTTCAGAATAATCCTGCCAATGATTTCGCCGACATTATTTTTTGTTGTAACCACTTCAGTCATCCAATGCATGCAGGTATTTGACGTGGTTTACATGATGATCGATGTGGCGCGGCCCTCCTATGACAGGACCGTATCTTTGGTTTACCTGTTTTATAACAACTCATTTAAGTATTTGAACAAGGGATATGGCTCAGCTATTGTCATGCTGCTGCTTTTGGTCATTTCGATTATAACAGTTATACAGGTAAAGTTGCAGAAAAAGTGGGTTAATTATACCAGCTAGGAGGATTACAATGGCGACCAGGAACAAAATTTACCGGGTACTGATACATATATTGCTTATTATAGGATCATTCGCAATGATCATGCCATTTGTCTGGATGCTTTTGACGTCTTTCAAGACTGCTTCGGAAGCTACGTCTATGAATCCGTTCATATTCTTTCCTCCGAAGTGGAGAATAGAAAACTACATAGATGTAATAAGACAGAACAATTTCCTGAGATTGTATTACAACACTTTTTCGATGATTTTCTGGTGTGTTGTTTGCGCCGTTACCTTTAGTTCTATGGCCGGATATGCATTCGCAAGGCTCTCGTTCCCCGGAAGGAATTTCTGTTTTGGGATCGTACTGTTCCAGATGATGATCCCGACACAGGTTTTTATCATACCTCAGTATCTTATGGTTGATAAGCTCGGGGCTAGAAATACGATTTTTGCCTTGGTTTTTCCCGGCCTGGTAAGTGCATTCGGGACTTTTTTACTGCGCCAGTTTTTCAAAGGTATTCCCGTCGAACTGGAGCAGGCGGCGAGGATCGACGGATGCAACATAGGTCAGACATTCGTTCTTGTCATGCTGCCTTTGGTCAGGTCGGGATTGGTGGCACTGAGCATATTTACCGCATTGTTTGCATTTAAAAATCTTATGTGGCCTCTTATAGTTAATTCCAGTACCGACTATGCCACCCTGGCATCTGCATTGGCTAAAATCCAGAGCGCATATTCCGTAAAGTATAACATACTGATGGCTGCCTCGGTTCTCGCAATATGGCCGGTGATACTTATTTATTTCATATTCCAGAAGCAGTTCATGCAAAGTGTTGCAACTTCCGGGCTGACTATGTGATCCCGGAGCAGGATTTTGGTTTGCAAAAACAACCGCGTACTATGCCATTTGTCGGTATTCGGTAGTGAAATCAATGTAATATTAAAGCTGTTCCGGCAATGAGGGGGGTACGATCCGATATGAATAACAGGATGAGGCAACTGATTTCTTCTGTAAGCAGCCCCAAAAAAGAAAACGCTGTATCAAAGCTATGGAGTATAAGGACCAGGATCATACTGGCCATCATTATCCCCGTATTGTTTCTGACTGCTTTAGGCATTATCTCATATAAAAGCTCGCTTTCGGAAAGCGATAAAAACGCCAGGGAATCTACTATGAACACAATGCTTTATGCAGGAAAATACCTGGATATGCTCAATGCTTCGGTAGGCCGCCTTGTGAACCAGGCTGTAATAAGCAAAGAAATCCAGGACTACCTGGATTTTATAGACAGTACCCTGGGAAAAGACCAGAATGAGATTTATTTTGAAAAAATGTATGCCAAGCAGGAAGCGGTAAAACTCCTGAATAACCTGATTTCTTCGGATGACGCCATAAAAGCTGTTTGCCTTTTTGCCAGAGGGAAAGACAATTCGCTGTTTCCCCAGGGGAATAATGCAAAGACAGATTATGATCTTGACGGCCTGAAGGACACCGAACTGTACAGGACGGCCGAAAAAACGCCGGACAAGCTTATCTGGCTGGGCCTGCACAAAGAACTGGACAGCGGGGACTCCGACGCATCCGGATATTCAATGACGGCGGTAAGACTGATCAGGAGCGCTGAAAAATTTAATACGGCTGGCTGTATTGTAATAGATCTGAAGAGTGATTTTATCAAGAATACACTGAACAGTTTCACGATCAGGAGAGGTGAAGAAATACATCTGGTAAGCCCCGATGGCAGAGACCAGACGAATACGGATGCTGATACCGGTGACAGACCCATCACGGAAGAGTATTTTTATAAGGATATATCAGCCGGTTCCGATGATCACGGAAGCATGAACGTCATATACAGGGGAACTGAATATTTGATGTCTTTCGTTAAGCTGAGTGAATCCGGGTTCCTGCTTGTCGATCTGATTCCTGTTTCCGAATTGCATGCGTCAGCCACCGGGATTGCTTATACGACTACCGTTTTGGTTATATTGGCTGCATTGATAACTGCGGTTTTTGGGTTTATCATCGTAAGAAACATAGGGAAAACTGTCGACAGCATCAGGACAGCGGCAGGAAAGGCCGCAATGGGAGACCTTACGACCGAGGCGGCGTCAAATGGCAAGGATGAACTGGGTTCGCTGACAAAGAGCATAAATCTTATGATCCAAAACATGAGAAACATTATCGAACAGGTGTTAAGTACTGCAAAAAAAGTGACAGATTCGGCGGAAACCGTCTCAGCAAAGAGCAGGCGAGTTGCGGAAGTATCCAATGAGATATCCAACAGCATAGAAGAAATTTCAAAAGGAGCTATGGAGCAGGCAGGCGATGCGGAAAGCAGCGTAAGAGTGATCGGCGCCCTGGCTGAAAAAATAGGGGACGTGTCGAAAAACGTAGCCGATATCGGGAAACTGACAAAAGATACGGCACATATAACAAACGAAGGGCTTGATCTGATCCTCACCCTGGAGGATAAGGCAGAGGATACCAATAAAATATCAAAAGAAATAATCAACGATATCAATGCATTGAATGCGCATTCCCAATCAATAGGGAAAATTGTGGAGGTAATAAACAACATTGCCGATCAGACAAACCTCCTGTCCCTGAACGCGACGATCGAAGCTGCAAGGGCAGGAACGTTCGGCAGCGGATTCGCCGTCGTGGCAAGGGAGATCCAAACCCTTGCGGAGAGGTCCAAGGATGCAGCAAAGGAAATCTTTTCAATAATAAAGGAAACCCGGGACTATACCGTCAAAACTGCGGAAAAAGCAGCCATGACCGAATCTGCATTGTCTTCCTGGAATGATGCGATGAGAAAAACAACGGATGCGCTCAGGAGGATAAAGGAATCGATGGACAGGCTTCTGGAACGGGTCGATGATATTTATTGCCATATTTCAGAGATGGAAGAAGCGAAAGAACATGCCATAAACTCAATAAACAATGTTTCTGCCGTAACGGAGGAGACTGCGGCTTCGACGCAGCAGATTGCCGCATCGGTCCAGAATCAGCTTTATGCCGTCAATGAACTGTCGGAATTGGCTGCAGAGTTACGCTGTGCTGCTGCAGATATGAACAACGCTATTTCAAAATTCAAAATCGGTTTATAATACTGCGATCGAGTGCTTTATACAACTGACAGAATAAATATTGCTACCGGGAGGTTTAAAATGCCAGTCATTTTTCACAGGGAATCGGGAGAATTTCATCTGCATAACAGCGAGATCAGTTATATTATCAAGGTACTGCCCAATAATCAGCTTGGAAATCTTTATTTCGGCAAGGTCATAAACGATAAGGAATCATTTTCGCATCTGTTCCAGAAAAAAGCCAGATCGCTGTCGGCTTACGTTTTTGAGGACGATCCGACTTTTTCGCTCCAGTATACCATGCAGGAATATCCGTCTTACGGGACTACTGATTTCAGGATCCCGGCTTTTGAGATAAGGCAGAAAAACGGGAGCATGACATCCTGTTTTGAATACAGGGGACATGAGATCTTTGCGGGGAAAAAGGATATAAAGGGGCTTCCTGCCACTTATGTCGAGGATGCGCATGAGGCGGATACCCTTGAAATAACTTTGTATGATGCACTTATGGAGACGGAACTGGTATTAAGCTATACAATATTCAATGATTTCCCTGCTATAGCCAGAAATGCAAGGTTCATAAACAAAGGTGAAGACACGGTCGTACTTGAGAGGGCAATGAGCGCAAGTATCGATTTTGTTGACAGCGATTTTGAGATGATCCAGCTTTCCGGCGCCTGGTCAAGGGAACGGCATGTCAAAACAAGGAAACTGCAGCAGGGTATACAGGGAGTTTATAGTACGCGCGGTATAAGCAGCGCGGAACATAATCCGTTTATTGCCCTGAAAAGACCGAACACGGATGAAAACTGCGGCGAAGCATATGGCTTCAGCCTGGTATACAGCGGCAACCATCTGGAACAGGTAGAAGTAGATACCCACAATATGACAAGGGTCATAATCGGTATCCATCCTGATACATTCCAATGGCCGCTTGGAAAAGGAGAGGAGTTCCGGACTCCTGAAGCAATACTTGTATATTCGGACAGCGGGCTCAACAAGATGAGCCAGACATTCCACAGATTATTCAGCAAACGTCTTGCCCGAGGGCAATGGCGGGACAAAGCAAGGCCTGTGCTTATAAACAGCTGGGAAGCGACAAATATGGATTTTACCGAAGAGAAGCTGCTGGACATAGCCAAAACGGCAAAGGAGCTTGGCATAGAGCTGTTCGTACTCGATGACGGCTGGTTTGGAGCCCGTGATGATGATAAAGCCGGGTTGGGTGACTGGAATATTATTAACAGCAGGAAACTCCCCAACGGTATCAAAGGCCTTGCCGACAAAATAGAATCGATGGGAATGAAATTCGGCCTCTGGTTTGAGCCTGAAGCAGTAAATAAAGACAGTAAGTTATACAGAAAACATCCGGACTGGATAATATCCGTTCCCGGAAGAAGGGCATCCGCCGCAAGAAATGAGTATGTACTGGATTTCTCAAGGAAAGAAGTGGTTGATTACATTTACTCCGTTATGGAAGAAGTGTTGAGCAGCGCAAAAATATCATATGTAAAGTGGGACATGAACAGGTATATTACGGAGTGTTTTTCCCTGGGCGCGGATGCTGAAAACCAGGGAAAGGTTTTTCACCGGTATATCCTGGGAGTATATGATCTGTTTTCAAGATTAATTGAGAGGTTTCCTCACATACTTTTTGAATCATGCTCAAGCGGAGGGGCGCGTTTTGATCCCGGGATGCTGTATTATGCTCCGCAAACATGGACCAGCGATAACACAGATGCTGTTGAGCGGCTGAAGATACAGTATGGTACGTCGCTGGTCTATCCTTTGAGCAGTATGGGAGCTCATGTTTCCGAAGTTCCCAACCAACAGGTGGGAAGGATCACGCCTCTTGAAACCAGGGCCAATATTGCCTATTTCGGGGTATTTGGCTACGAGCTTGACTTAACTTTATTATCAGAAGAGGAAAAAGGAAAAATAAAGGAACAGGTCGCATTTTACAAATCCCACAGGGATCTCCTGCTGAAAGGCGTATTTTATCGTATTTTGAGTCCTTTTGAAGGAAACGAGGCATCATGGATAGTGGTATCGGAAGATAAAACAGAAGCAATGGCAGGATATTATAAAATACTGAATTCGGCGAACGAAGGCTGGAAAAGGCTGAAGCTTGTCGGACTTGACAAGGACAGGAAATATATTATCAACAATGACAGCCAAAGATATTACTTCGGTGATGAGCTGATGAATGTCGGTATCGTATTGAAAGATGAAGACCTTTGTCAAAACGGAGCCGATTTCTCATCTGCTATATTTTATATAAAAAGTATTTGAGGTCTTAATAAGGGCGAATGATAAATTTTCACTTTTGATAAATGCAAGTATCATTCGCCCTTTTTGCTTGCTCTTACCAACTCTTCGATTTGGGTCCTGAATTCCGTAGGACTGATATTATAGTATTTTTTAAAGAGCTTGGAGAAATAAAGAGGATCGGAATAGCCTATCCGTTCTGAAACTTCACTTATTGACAGATTTGTTTTTTTAATAAGATTGCGAGCTTTCTCCAACCGATAGTTGATCAGGTACTGATGAGGAGACACGTGCATTATTTTCTTAAAAATATTCGTCAGATAACTTCTGTCTATACCGATATAATTTGCAATATCATTTACTTTAATGTCTTTGTCATAATAATTATCAATAAATTCAAGGGCATGTTCGACGTAAGTCTGGTAAGGGTAGTCATAAGTGTTGTGCTGTTCATTTGCATTGCTTTCATTGATCAAAGCTGCAAGGAACATGAATAAATAGCCTTCTCTCTTGAGATCATTGGCATAAGTCAGCTTACTGGCATTCAGCATTCCTTTTACGTAACTGACAAGCTCATTTTTACATTTGAACACGCCGACCCTGTTTTCCCTGTTCAGCGAAGCATAGTTCAGGCATGTCTCAGCCTTGGCTCCGCCGAATCCGATCCATATATAGGTCCATGGATCTTCCTCATCTGCCTGGTAGAAAGTAACTTCATCAGGACAGATTATAAATGCATTGTTTTCCCCGATGTGATACGTTTTTCCGTCCGCCTGGAATATGCCCTTCCCGCTTAGTACATAATGGATCAGGTATTCGGATCGTGAAGTCGGACCATAATAATGCCCCGGATCACATTCCTCCATCCCGCAATAGCAAAGATACAAATCAACCGAATGCTTCTTTAAGTACTCAAGGCATTTATATCTCGCGGAATTAGTAAATTTAGGATTCATAATATCCCTCAATTCGAAGTTTATGCGGTAATTAGATAAACAGAATTATTGCTAAAATCGGGAATAATACTTCCATTTGTTGTACCACCTTTTAACTTCATTTTATAGCATGTTTTCACAAGTTGCAATGAGGGATGATTGCAAGTGCAGAACTGTCCCCACTGTTTTCAACATTCACTGCCTTATTGTAAGGTTGGTAAATTGATGGTATTATTTACTTGGTATTATTTACATGGTTGCTCAATTATACATAAGCAACTTCGGAGGACATATGGTATTCTCAAGTTTGGTATTCCTGCTGAGGTTTTTGCCTGTAACGCTTCTGCTGTATTTTTCAGTGCCCGGGATGAAAGCGAAAAACGCCGTGCTGATAGCAGCGTCGCTGTTTTTT
>Ga0134095_1001678_pt1 | contig 14249 bp, 25 predicted proteins | sample 6_2taG_FD_94449 | JGI IMG/M metagenome (GOLD analysis project Ga0134095, IMG submission 94449) | Switchgrass degrading microbial communities from high solid loading bioreactors in New Hampshire, USA - 6_20_20_110_A2 metaG | ecosystem: Engineered > Bioreactor > Semi-continuous > Anaerobic >... | reverse complement strand
TGTCACCGGCGCGCCTCGCCTGGCTGCTCCGGCGATTGGGCAAGTACACGCGCTTACGGCCAGCGGGATTGTCACCGGCACACCCGAGGCGGGACAGCCGGTCCTCGGGCATGTACACGCGCTGGTCGCCGCTCTGCTGCTGGCGGGTGCTCCGGTACTGGGCGCGCCCCACCTGTTTTTGGGACAAGTCGTCACTCCCACTGAAAGGATCTACACCATCTTGGCCGAAAACCGCACCTACAAGGTCGCGGCCGAAAACCGCGCCTATAAGGTTGCGGCGGAAAATCGTACCTACACCATAAGGAGGTAAAAAATGGCAACGCTCGGCAATAATGTATTCGACAAGGGCTTGAGCTACCTGGCAACCAATGGCACGCGGCTGGACATTTGCTCCAGCGAGCCGGCCACGTATGCGGCTGTGGCGGGGGTATCGCTGGGCAACAAGACCGGCCTGAGCATCAGCGCGCCGGGCAACCGGACCGGCGGCGGGCGCAAAGTCACTGTGGCGCAGATTACCGACGGCTCGGTGACCGCCACCGGCACGGCGACGCACTACGCCATCACCAACGGATCGAACGAACTGCTGGCGACCGGCAGCCTGGCTGCTCCGCAGGCTGTGACCAGCGGCAACACCTTCACCCTGGCGAGCTTTGACATTGGCATCCCCGCCCCGGCGTAACGGAGGGGAGCATGGCCAACAACGCTTACACCAAAGACCCCGACGCGGTGCTGGATTGGAAATTCGACTGGTCGCGCTGGCTGGCAACGGGCGAAACCATCACCAGTCACACTGTGACATCCACCGCCGGCCTGACAGTCGATAGCAGTCTAGTCACCGACGACGATACCACCGTGACGGCCTGGCTCTCCGGCGGCACAGCCGGGACGCGCTATACCGTGACCTGCCATATCGTCACCAACGCGGGCCGGGCCGACGACCGTACGATTTACGTATACGTGCGTGAGCGATGAGGCGGGGAAACCCGCCTCTAGCGCGGCAGGCGGTAATACACGCCTACCGGGTAAGCATGTAGGGAAGGGAAAATAACACTCAACGTTACGGTACACCTGAATTAACGCTTATGGCAGTCGAGAAACCGCGCACCGTCACACTAATCCTCTCTGACACCCACGTGGGCGGCACGACCGCCATCGCACCCCCGACCTTCGACATCCACTCCTCGCGCCCGGCAGAGACCCAGACTGCCTACGCCAACCTCGCCCAACGCTGGCTGTACGACTGCTGGACGGAGCTGAGCGGCTATGTCCGCTCCCTGCTGGGCGTGCGCGGCAAGCACCGCCGCCACCGCCTGATCGTGGTCCACCTGGGGGACGTGGTAGACGGCACCCACCACCAGAGTCCGCAGGTGATGAACGAGCCGGCCGATCAAATCCGCGCCGCCGTGGACCTGCTCGCGCCGATCTTCGACATGGCACAGGCGTCGTTCGTCTGCTACGGCATGGACGCCCACAACGGCGGGGCCGGGGCGTACGAGATCGAATTCGCCGCCGCAGTGGGCGCGTCCCACGGCTGGGAATTTTGCCTCGACATCGACGGGGTAATAGTTGACCTGGCCCATCACGGCAGGGCCGGCACGCGGGAGTGGACATCGTCGGCGGCTTCCGTGGCCGCCGAGGTCGCCGCCGATTACGCGGCCCGGGGCCTGCGCCCGCCCGATTATGTATTCCGCGGCCACCGGCACGTGATCGATGATAGCGGCCTCAGGCACCCGACCACGCGGGCGCTTACCTGCCCGTCCTGGCAGCTGCGGACCGCCTACGGGCACCGCGTGGCCGGGGGCAAGCGCCGCTCGGACATTGGCGCGTACATTCTGGACGGGAGCAGGCTGGACGACAGCCGGGCCCGCTACCAGGGCGCGCCGGGCAGCATGGAGGTCATCAAGGTATGAGAGTGGACACTGCCACCGAAAACGACCTGCTGGCCGCGCTGGTCGAGTCCGCGCCCAAGCCGCTCGACCCGGCGCATGAGGTGACAGCCCCCATGCTGGCGGCGGCCACCGGATACACCAAGCGCCACGCCGCCGACTTGCTGGCGGCCGCCGAAAAGCGGGGCGAGCTGGTGTCCAGGTGGGCCTACCACAATGGAAGCCGGGTCCGGGCCTACCGGAGGGCCTGACCCGCCGCCAACCGCCCCAGCGCGGGGTGCTAGTGGCGCACTTTATAAAAGCACAACTGTCAAGATTCGTTTTCCGTTGTGTCGCGCGGGGCGAGGGCGCCCCCCTCTAAACGGCCCGATTTGGCCCCGTTTGGGCCAATTATGACCCAAACTATACCCCCGCCCCGTTGCGTCAAAATTTGGGCGATCTAACACGTTTTAGCGGGGATTTCCGGGCGTGTTCTAGACGTGTTCTAGGACGGATTCCCTGCCGCCCACGCCCGCGCCTCGGCCTCGCTGCCGGCGGTGCCCGCTCGCTCGTACAGGCCGTGGCCCTCTTCCGTGACGGCGACGCGCTCGTACAGCCGCCACTCCCCGGACACCAGCCGGGCGCAGCGCCCCTCGCTGTAGATCGTGTCGCGCGCCTGTCGCCGCGCATCCAGCAGCTCCGCAGCCCTATCCCGCGACATTTGCGGCGTCCCGACCCGCCGCCCGTCGCGGTCCACCGCCTGCCAGCGCACCTCGGCTGGGACGCGGTTGGACACGCGCACCCGCGCCAGCGTGCCAAGCACCCTCCCGGCGGGAGTCGCCGCGCGGTAGGAACCGTCAGGGTTGAGCGTGTAGACGTATCGGGTCATAGAAAATCCCGGCGGAGACACCCCGCTTCAGCGGGGCGAGGAAGCCGGGCACTCCTTTCGCTTCAACAGGTTGACGGTATAGAAATTCTGTGCTATGCTTAGGACATGAAACTGACCGCGACGATTAAGCTTCAGCCCACCGAAGAACAGCGCGACTTGCTGTATGCCACGCTGGAACGCGCCAATGCCGCTTGCAACTACATCAGCGAGCGAGCATGGGCCGAACAGCGCTTTGGCCGCGTGCCGGTGCATCGCCTGACGTACAGCGCGGTACGGGCCGATTTTGACCTGACGGCGCAATTGGCCGTCCGCTGTATCGGCAAAGTCGTTGACGCCTACAAGCTGGACAAAAAGACGAAGCGGCAGTTTCGCAAACTTGGCGCTGTACCGTATGACAGTCGCATCCTGAACTTCCGCCTTGCCGACAGCACCGTGTCGATCTGGCTGCTTGGCGGTCGGCAGACCATCCCGTTCGTGACTGGCGCGCATCAACTGGCGCTGCTTCAGTATCAGCGCGGCGAAAGCGACCTGGTGCATCGCAAGGGCGAGTTCTACCTGTACACGACCTGCGACGTTCCCGACGAAGCGCCAATTGACCCCGAAGGCTGGCTTGGCGTTGATCTCGGTATTGCGAACATCGCCACCGACAGTGACGGCGAGATGCATCAGGGCAAGGGCGTAGAGCGGGTGCGCTACCGTCATCGTCGCCTGCGCCAAAGACTGCAAGCAGCACAGACGGATAGCGCCCGCCGTCACCTCAAGAAGTTGGCGGGCAAAGAGCAGCGCTTCGCCAGAGACACCAATCACCGCATCAGCAAACGCATCGTGGAAAAGGCCAAAGGCACAACTCGCGGGATTGCGTTGGAAGATTTGACGCACATCCGCGAGAGGGTAACGGCTCGAAAGGCCCGACGCGCCACCTTGCATAGCTGGTCGTTCGCTCAACTGCGTTCGTTTATCGAGTACAAGGCGGCACTGGCTGGTGTCCCGGTCGTCGCGGTTGACCCGCGCAACACGTCGCGCACCTGCCCGGCTTGTGGCTGTATCGACAAACGGAACCGTCCCTCTCAAAGCACCTTCTCCTGTGTGGAGTGTGGCTGCGTCGGCCACGCTGACCACTTCGCGGCGGTTGAAATATCCCGCCGGGCCGCTGTCAACCGGCCAATCGTAGGCAGTACCGCCCAGCGGTATCGACTTACAAGCTCCCGGCTTTAGCCGGGGGTAGTTGACCGTGTCGCCTCCAGCGCCTGCTCCAGCAACGCCAGCGCACGGCCGTCCTCGATCATACGGGGCGTGACGCGGATCACCCGCCAGCCCAGGATCGCGGCGGTCGAGTACTTTTCGCAATCGGCCTCGTAGCCTGCGGGCCGGTTGTGGCGGCCCCGGGTCCACTGCCCGCCCTCGATCTCGCAGGCGGTCATGCGCTCCGGCCAGGCCAGGTCGAACCGCCACCTCCGCTTCGGGTGAAAGCGGACTTCGGTCGCGGGCTCCGGCAGCCCGGCGGCCCGCAGCTGCAGGAGCAGCACAGGGGTGTGGTCAGGATGGGTCATTGGCTGCCTCCGCGTTGTCCATCTCTGTCTGCTCCTCCTGCAACGCCTCAATAGCGTACTCCGGCACCCAGTAGCCCATATCGCGCAGCTCGATCAACTTTTGCGCAGCTTCGCCGGGTGTGCTAAAGTAGAAAGCCTGACAATCATACGGCAGACCTATGGGCCTCAACTCAGCCGCCTTTACCCATTCCCGACATGCGGCGTAGTAGGCGACGAACTTTTCAGGGTCCATATCGCCTGGCGGCTCGGGCCGCGGCTGTTCGCTATAATGTCGTGTCCCGGCCACGTGGATGGCGAACCCATTCCATCCCTCGTAGACGTACACGTCAGACCGGAAACAGTTACTGGAGAAACGGCAGTAGCTCATCGGCTGCGCCTCCCCGGCCTGTAGGCGTCCATTGCCCGGCGGTAGCACTCTTCTGACGCGTAGCAGCGATACCGCCCCCGCTGGGGCACGTCCCGCCCGCAGCCGCAGCGACAGGTCGGCGCGGTCCAGTGGTGGTATCTGCTCGCCTTGCTGGGGTAAACGGCGTGTCCCCGCAAGCAGCGTTGTCTGGTGGTCATGTTGCCCTCCTTCGGGGGAGGGTTGCCCCTCCCCCCAGATAACTGGAAATGTAAGTTTCATTCACACTCCGCATATTCCAGAGCATTCTTCGTCCCATAATCTCAACTGCCCCCGCTCAATCTCCCCGTCCAAGTCACACTCCGGCAGCGGTTTGCGCTGGACGTTGACAAACAGGTCGTAGGGCGGGCGTGCCTTGCGGATTGCTTCATCGACCTCGACCGCCCGCTTCCAGTCAGTCGGGGCGTTATCCCGAATGTCTCGCCACTCGCTGCGGGAATGGAACGGGCAGAATACGCAAGCCGAGCGCGGCGGGATTTCCAGCCCATGCCGGTCAAGCCACAACCGGCAGTCCCACCGGCTCATGCGCTTTTCAATCAGCGGCCAGCGGTTTGTGATGTACTGCACGCCGCTATCTTTCATGCGCTGCACCTCATCGAGGCTGATACCGAGCCACATTTCGACCGGCTGCCGGTTGCGGTTGGTCTGCAGCCAGCGGCGCATGGGTGCAATTTTCCAGTTGCCGGTACACTGGCGGCGAATGACCCCGCCGTTTTGCGTTTCGGAATAAGCCGGTATCATTACCCCGCCCCACTGGTTAACCACCGACGTTTTTTCTGGTTTCACCGTCACCACCCGTACCCCGCGCGCTTCAAGCCAGGGCGTCCAGCGGCGGGCGAAGTCATAGGTAGCCAAGAGTTCGTGGGTAGTATCGGCGTGAATTGCAACGTCAACCGGCTCAAGCTCACCCAGGGCGACCATCGCCGCCAGGGTGAAAGATTGAATGCCCCAACCAAGCGAGATGACTTTCATCCCTCACCTCCCTCAGGTGGCTCCGGCAGCGGCATCCAGTGGGAAAACTCGTACACAAAAAGGTCGCGCAGGGCATGGTGATACAACCACGCCCTGCAGGGATGTCCCCTCCAGCAACGGTCCGCCGCGAGCACCCACTCGTTATCTTCCGGCAGCCGCTCCTCCACCGGTATCCAGCGCAGCCGATCCCGCAGCGCGTCACGTTCACGCTCCGCCGCCTCAGCGCGGGCGGTCTGCCGCTCGATCTCCGCCCGCGCCGCCGCTATCTCGCGCTGTGCGCGGATGGAATCGGTTGAAAAATCAGTCATGGTGTTCCTCCTCGATCATTTCGAGCAGCTTCGCGTTTTGAGCCGCCCTAGCCGCATTCCGAGCCGTCCAATCCAGCCGACCCGCAGCCCTATCCGCAGCCCAAGCCGCAGTCCAGTACGCGTTCCAAGCCGCATCCCGAGCCGCCCAAACCGCATCCCGAGCCGCAGCCGAAGCCGCAGTCCAAGCTGCTCCAGCCACAGCCCAAGCCGCCCGAGAAACACGCCAAGCCGCGCCCCTATCCGCATCCTGAGCCGCCCAAGCCTTATCGAAAGCCACGTCCCAAGCGGCTGCCCGAGCCGCTTCCAATTCTCCGGCAGTTGCGCGTCCGTTTGCAAGCCGCTCCACCGTATCCACGACCGCCACAGAACGCGGGTCAGGATCAGGTATGAGCGCCATCGCCTGACGCGCACACCAAGCTGCATACAGTCGGGAGGTGCGCTCATTCCAACCCTCTACCCGCCTGATCAGGCGAACGCGCCTGACGCATATCATGCTCTCTCCGAGTTCGTTAAAGGCTGCCTGATCTCCGCCGATCTCGCACTCGTACAGCTCGGCGTTGATCCAGTTGACAAGGTCTGTCGGGCGGCAGACGTGATAACCGTTTGCACGCGGTTTGAGGTCGCCGTTTGCTGGCTCGGTCCACTCGCCCGGCGTCCACGTGCCATCGCCGCTTTTTACGGGCAGCGGGTAGCGGTAGCCATCAACGACCGGTGCATGGCCGCCGGGAGCGGTCCATTTGTAGTATTTCTCAGTCATATCGGTCCTCCTCGTCCTCGACCAGTCCCAAATCCTTTGCTCGGTGGCTGGTGCGGGCAAAGGGGAGCAGTGCCTCCCGCGCCTCCTGGTAGGCCGGATCGTCGCAGTCGAGGGTGCAGAAATGCGCCGCCAGCTGCGCGGCGATCCGGGCGTCTACGACCGCGCCCTGGCTGCCGCACCACAGCGGCCAGCAGGAAAAGTCCAGGTCGGCGTCGCTCAAGTTGGCCCCGCTCAAGTTGGCCCCGCTCAAGTTGACCCATCGCATGTCGGCCCATCGCATGTCGGCCCCGCTCAAGTTGGCCCGGCGCAAATCGGCCCCGCTCAAGTCGGCCCGGGTCATGTTGGCCCCGCTCAAGTCGGACAGGGTCAGGACGACCCCGCGCAGGTTTAACCGTACTCCGTCCTCGTCGCCCGCCAGCCAGCGGGCGTGGGCGGATAGTTTCGCTTGCAGGTCAGCCGCGGTGATGTCCATGTTACTCCTCCTCCCCTGCCGCGCCGCAAAGGGCCAGCGCGAACAGGACTAGCACGACGACGATGGCGATGACAGTGACGGCAGGCATGGCTCCTCCTAAAACGGGGTGTCTTCGACCGGCGCGGGTACTCGCCGGGCGGTGGATGGACGATTGCCGTTGGGCGGGGCCTGACGCTCGACCGGCGCGGCGTCTCCGAAGGCCGGCAGCCCCGGCAGCTTGACTAGCTCCATGATCCGGTTACCCTCCCCCTCGCGTAATTTCTCCCAGGTCAGCGTGACCACGTTGGGCCGGTCACTCTTGCGCATGATAACAATCTGGTCCGCGTTGTGCAGCTCGTGCGCGGTTCCGGCCATTGCTCCCTGACCCTTCGTTTCGCCCAAGATGGCGGATTTGGTCATGTCACCGATGGAAATAATCGCCAGGTTCAGGTCTTTGGCGATGGCGTGTACCCGGTCGGATATCAGATTGCGACGCTCGTATTCGTTCCCGGCGCTGTCCTGGAGCAGCGCCTCGTAGTCGATCCCGACAACCTCCACGCCGTGATACTCCACCAGCCGTTGCAGGTCGGCTCGCAAGTCCGCCGTGGTGAGGCTGGAGTCATCGGAGATGTGGATAGGCAATTTTTCCATCTCCTCGATGGCCCGGCAGAACTGCGTCCATTCGGACGCGCTGATCTTTCCGGATCGCATGGCGCTAGTGGCGATGCGCGAGGCAGCCGATACTCCCCGGCGCACCACCTGCCGGGCGCTCATCTCGATTTCGTACAGGGCGGCCGGATGGCCGGCGCGGGCGACGTTGGTGAGGATTTGGAACAGCAGCAGGCTTTTACCCAGGCCCGGCTCCCCACCCAGGCGCACCACCTCGCCCGGATGTAGCCCGTAGGTGATGCGATCCCAGTCGGCCAGCCCGGTCGGGATGCCGTAGATCTCGCGCGGGTTGGCATGGGCGGCCTCCACCTCGTCATAGAGAGCCGATAGGTACTGACTGATATGCGTCGCGCCTTTGGCCGAGACCACCGTGCGCGAGAGCGCGTCCAGCGCGGTGCTGATGGCATCGGAGAGGTTGGACTTCTCATCAAATGCGGACGAGGCGAGCCGGCTGGCGATGTCGATCAACCGGCGGCGGCGGGCTTTCTCAGCCACGATTTCCGCATAACTTTCAGCGTGCAGCGCTGAAACGGTGCTATTGATGAGCTGGGTCACGCGGGCCGGCCCGCCGATTGAAGACAGCCGACCGGCCTTGTCCAGCGCGGCGCACACGGTCAGGTAATCCACAGCCTGCCCGGAGCGGTACAGCTCCAGCGCGGCCAGGTATACCCAGCGGTTGCGCTCGATGTAGAAGTCCATCGGGTCGAGCTTACCGACCTTCTGGATGGTCTCAGGGTCGATCAGGATCGCGCCGAGGACCGCCTCCTCAGCGGTGGGACTATATGGCATGGTTGTCTGTTCGCTCATGGGGCCTCCAGCAGGTAGCCGTCCGGGGTGACGCGCTCGCCGCGCTCGTTGACCGCCTCGCCGGATGCGTTGTAATAGACTGTAAACCGCTCGCGCTTTTCCTGGCGTTTGGCCTTGAACCCGTTGGCTCGCCAGTTCGCGAGTATGGCCTCGACGTATTTCCAGTTTCTGGCGTTGTGCTCGACCGCTTCCTGAATGGCCGAAGCGATCCATTCCGGCGGGTAGTCCTCCTCAGCGGCTATTAGCCGCTCCGCGATCATGGGGGTCAGCGGACCAATCTCAGTTTCATAAAGCTGGAACAGATTGGGCGTCGGCGGCGGCACCGTATCCGTATCTGTATCCGTATCTGTATCTGTATCTGTATCTGTATTGTTTCTGTTTCTGTATCTGTTTCGGCCGTCAACTTCAGATAGGGTATCTGCCGGCGCAGATACGGTATTTTTTGCGTCAGATAGGGTATCCATACTGTATGCATACCCTATCCCGTAGTGCTCGCAGTACATGCGTTTGATCTCTCCGTCCGGGATGGCGGCGATGTCGGCGGCGATGCGCTGGCGCACTTTGGGGGACTTGGACTCGTTGTAATCCCGCAGGTTGGCGACCCAGAACACGCCGTCCCTGTAGTAGACTTTTCCGGCTGCCGCAAACTGTTCCAGCAATTCCTGAACGCGCTCCGCCGCTATGCCGGTCTCGAATGATACGAACTTGAGAGGCAATTCGTACATGCCGCATACGCTGGCTCGCTCGTTCGTGAACAGGTAGATGAACAGTAGCTTGGCGTCGGTCTCCAGCTCGGTGAACCACGCATCGCGCCATATTCGGGTTTGGACTAAGCGGTAATCAGCCATATGCTCACCTCCACAGGCTCGGCTGCTCGGCTGCGCCCCGGTTGCGCAGGTAGCGGGCGTAGTCCGCCGGGAACATGGCGCGGACCTGATCGTCCATCGCCTCGATGGTCTCGCGCATGTCGACGATTTTCTTAACGTACTCGCGGGCGCGAAACTCGCGGTACTCGTCCAGCGTGGCCGGCAGATAGTATCCGGCGTCGCCGCTGCTTGAGCAGATCGGCACGCCGCGCTTGCGCAGCTCAACGATGGTCAGTCGCACCTGTCGCTCGTCGGAAAAGTGCACGCCCATTTTTTCGGCTGCGCAGGCGATCTCGTCCCTGCGCACCGCCTTAGCCTGCCCGACGTGCCATGTCATCACGCGCAGGACCGCGCGCTCCCGGCCTACCGGGAGACTGGCTATTAATTTCTCGTAGTACTCGCGGGGTTTCATCGTGCGCTCCAGACTGCGGCGTCACCGCGCCGCTCGCATTCATCCTGAACCAGTCGGGCGCTCCAGACTGCGGCGATGCCGCGCCGCTCGTAGTCGGCTTGGACCCATTGAGCGCCGAACAGGTCCAGGCCCGAAAGCAGCACCCTGTCGTCAAGGGCCACGGCGTAGGAGCCGCGCCCGTCCGGAACGATGGTCAGGGAGCGGTGCGGATGGATTGGGGTGGGTGTGGTGGTAGGTGTGTCGTTCATGGTGTGCCTCGTTGGGGGAGGGCGCATGATGCGCCCTCCCGGTGATAGTGGTGGCTATTAGGACGCCAGTATGGTGCGGATGGCGTCCAGCTTGTACTGGTACTCCTCGCGCTGCTCGGCGCTGATGTCCGGGTTTTTCAGCCCCTTGAGGATGCCGTTGGCCATCATAGCCAGCTTCTCGCGTGGCAGGTCGCCGTATCGCTCGCCTTTTCTGTTGGTTACAGCGCGGGCGGTCTCTAGGCTCATCCTGCCCGGGCCCGGGGTCGGCTCGCGCGGGTCTTCAGGTGGTTCCGGTCCGTAGATCAGATCGACCAGCTCGTCGGCGGTCGGCCCGCTCGGACGGTCGGAACTGCCGGGCGTCGGCTCGGGGTCGGGCATGGGGTCCGGGCGGTCGATCGGCTCGGCGTCAATGACGTTGCCATCCTCATCGACCGACGCGCCCATCTCCTCGGGCGTGTAGATTGCTCCCGCGAACACGTCCGGTGTGAACCAGCGGGCGCCGTTGCTCATGGCGCGGGCGTAGAGCATGTTGCGCGGGTACTTGTCCATGTTTTTCGTTTGGGCGCGGCGGGCGTCCTCGGCCGTGAACGTGGATACGCCGATCTTTTCGCGCTGGCCGTCCACGCGCTCGTAAAACTCAATCGTGCAGACCTGGTCGGTCATCTCGGTGACGCGGAAATCGTAGCGACCGGAGCGTTTGATGACAGCCGCGATCAGGTTGGCGCTCAGGCTGATGCGCCCTGAGATAACGTGGATTCCCGTCATGGAGGCGATAGGGCCGAGTCCCAGCTCGCGCCCTGCCAGGATTTTGACGATGGCTTGAGCCGCTTGGCGGGTGTCGGCGAAAAACCCAGACCTGACGAGGGTTTCCCCGAGAGTGGATAGGCTCATGTCGTCCCTGATGACTAATTGCTGTTGGCTGTTATTGCTCATTTCGATTCTCCTTATGGCAGGCTTGGGCGGTAATCCCAGTCCTCGTTGTAGCAATACGGGCAGTGCCCTCTGTCCTCCGGCTCCAGCGGCATTCCACAATATGCGCAGAATGTCGCAGGGTCCGGTTCCCCGAGCGTTTCGGGGTCGAAGAGAACTTCGGTATCGGGCATGATCTCATCGAAGTCGACGTTGGCTATAAGCCAGTCTTCATATTCATCGAGAAAACTATTCCAACAACTCATGTGCGCTCCTCCTGCTCCGGTGTCGTTGGGGCAATTTGACTGATCTTGTTGAAAATTTTGCGGGATGTGCTACACTAGGAATGAGCCTGGCAAAAGCTCCTCCGCCCCTGGTGGGGCCAGTGACCCCCGTTGTCGCGGGGGTCGTCTGTTAAGGCGGCATCCCCAGATAGGTATCCCTCGCGAGAGGGTGGCTAGTGGTCCGCGCCGCCAGCCAGAATCGCGGCGGTGCGGTCATAGACGGAAAGGGGGGTCATCGGCTGATCGTCATGATCGTCGTCAATCCAAGCGTCCACGAGTTCCTCGCGGGGGATATAACGGCCGGGCGTGCCGGTGTAGCCGATTCCGCCCTTATAGGTGATGTCCAGACTTGTGCCGTCCAGTGACATAACATACACGGATTTTTCATAGACATCCAGAACCTCGACGGTCAGACCGGACTGCAATCGGGCAAGTATTCGTTTCATCGCCGCTCCTCCTGCGTGTGTTTGATCTTGTTGTCTATATTATAGCACCATGTGCCCACAATGTCAAGAGGTTTGGGTAAACCAGCGGGCCATTTTGCGGATTTTTTAAGGTTGCGTTCTAGGTGCGTTCTATGATTGGGCTTGTAATTTTCGCGCGGGCGGTGTGCCCCTGGCGCGATAGAAATCGCGCCAGGGGGCAAGCTTCCTGCTTAGCTGGGAGGGTCGTCACCTCCGCTCCTCCCAAAGCCGGTCGGCGGCGATGGCGATCACGCCCAGAAGCCCCAGCGCCAGGGCGCTGAATGTGTCCGGGTCGATGACTTCTAGCAAGACTCGGATTGCCTTGTATACGGGTTCCATGTTAGCCCTCCGGCGTGTTCTAAGCGTCACGCCGCGCTGCGGTCGCCAAATAGCGCGCGCCGCGCGTACACGCTCGCGCTCACTCCGGCCTCGCGGGCCATATCCTCCAGAAGCGCACGCTCGGCTTTGGTCAGGCGGAAACGGAACACCGTGGAGCGGGTGCCGCCGTCCTCGGTCAGGTGGCTGGCGAGTTCCGCCCGCTCGTCGCCGCTGAATGACGCCTCAGGGTCCGAGAGCGCCAGGTCGACGGCTCTTTCGTACCGGATGGGGACGATCGGACTCCCGGCCCGGATCGCTCTAAGACACGCCATCGCCTCGCGGGTCGCTGCGGGTGAGCGTGAGATGATTAGTTTTAGCGCGTTCTCCATGATGTCCTCCTATCTATGCCCGGTCTGACCACCTACCGGGCGAGGGCGGGTTTTAGGCATCCTAGCGGCCCCAGTCGGCCTCCGCGCCCCATTCGATAATATCCTCGGCGGGTGCAATGATGAGCCATACCAGGTGCTCGTTGTCATTCGGCCCTTCGGCCAGCAAATACTGGGCCTGCTCATCGAACAGCCCCAGCTTGTACAGCCGGCGCTCGGCGAGGCCGAAAAGGTGTTCGGTCCATTTGGCGTTTCCGGAAAGGTCGCTGGCGTTCATTTCGTATCTCCTGTGTTTGTCGATTTTGTTACATACATTATAGCCATGAGAGGCCACGATGTCAACAAGGGTTGGCGGATGGATGTGATTTTTCCGTCAGTCGTCGTAATCCATCTCGCCGTAAAGATAGCGGAAAAGGTAGCGGGCGCGACGCAAGGCTTTTTTGCGGTCCAGATAGCCGCCGATGCCCTCGGGCGTGCGGGCAAATTCGGTGTGTGCCCCAGTGAGTTTCGCGGTTCGTTTGTCGAGCGGGGCTTGATACTGGCCAGCCTCCTCGACCCACTCGGCCACGGCATAGCGGGTGCGCCCCTGTTTGTCGATGTACTCGTGGATGTACCTGGTGTAATCGGCTTTGCGGTTGCGTGACATGATATCCTCCTATCGGTTTCGGCCTGCTGGCCTCATCAGTGCCGCAGCGTCAGCGGCAGACCGGCCCGGATGACCCTCCGGGCGGGGTTGGTTTTTAGGCGTCCTCGCGGCCCCAGTTGGCGGCCTCGCCCCAGCTTTCGATTTCTTCCTTGCTGGCGGCCATGAGCCAGTCCAGATGCTCCTCGGATTCAGGCCAGTCGGCGAAGATGAAATTCAGCTGCTCCGCGTCGGTGAAACCTAATTCCCACACGCGTTCGAGGGCCTGAAAGAATTTGGTGGTGGCCATTTTGGTGTCCTCCTGTGTTTTTTTGATTTTGTTACCTACAGTATAGCGTCTAGTGGCCACAAAGTCAAGCGGTTTGGGAAATTTTAAGGTTGTTCTAATTGTGTTCTAATAATTAGCGATTGCCTGGCGATGGCTAGGTAGACTGGCCAGGTATAGGCTAGGTATAGGCTAGGTATAGGCTAGGTATAGCGCGGCTAGCTAGCTAGGTAGGCTATATATGTAGGCTAGCCAGGTATAGGCTGGTTAGCCAGGCTAGCCAGGTATAGGCAGGTTCCCACGCCAGCGGGGGCCGCGCGCGCGGTGAATTAAGGCCATAAACCCCCACGCCCGCGCGCCTGGCTGTAGGTCGGCTGGGGCCTGGTCCTGGCGGGCCTGGTCCTGGCGACCCCAGCCGGCGCCAGGCCACCGCGCTGACGGGCGGCGGAGGTGGGCCAGCGGGACCTGGCCGGCGGCTGGGGCCGGTATACCGGGCGGCGGAGGTGGATCCGACGCATGTGGGTGGGCGGGGATGGCGGCGCGCGGGACCTGGCTGGCGGACGGGGCCGGCACACTGGCCAGCGGGCGGCATGGCCGGCGGCGGCGGCAGTACCGTCCGCCGCCGCGCCAGCGGTATGGGCCAGCGGCATGGGCCAGCGGTATGGGCCGGCGGTATGGGCCGGCGGTATGGGCCGGCGGTATGGGCCGGCGGTATGGGCCGGCGGGGATGGGGCGCCGCGCCAGCGGTACTGGCGGCACGCGGCGGGCATGGGAGGCGGCGGG
>Ga0134095_1001677_pt1 | contig 14254 bp, 15 predicted proteins | sample 6_2taG_FD_94449 | JGI IMG/M metagenome (GOLD analysis project Ga0134095, IMG submission 94449) | Switchgrass degrading microbial communities from high solid loading bioreactors in New Hampshire, USA - 6_20_20_110_A2 metaG | ecosystem: Engineered > Bioreactor > Semi-continuous > Anaerobic >... | reverse complement strand
GCTTCAAAGCGCTGTATAAAGCGGAGTGAGCTTATCGCACCAGTGGGCACGGCGCTTAGAGAGTGAGCGCGGATCTGTCTGGACTGTTATCCGTTCAATCCGTTCTCGAGCGACTGCAGGTGGTCATCCGCTGTCAGCCCCACCCTGACCCTCCCCCGCTTAAGCACGCCTGCCTGCCGGCGGCTGCCATGCAGGGGAGGGAATTAATATCAGTGTCCATCTGCGTGAGCGGCGGCCGGCATGCGCAGCATCACCCGCCGCCGCAATCTCATCTACGAAATCCCGCAGCCAGTCCTGCAATCGGTGTAGAATTAACCCGGACCAAATCCCTACCAACGGAGGCAAAATATGGCTCGCACCGTGCGCGCGCCGCGCGGCACGCAGTTGACCTGCAAGAACTGGTTGATCGAGGCCCCCTACCGCATGATCCAGAACAACCTGGACCCCGCGGTAGCCGGCGACCCCGAGAACCTGATCGTGTACGGCGGGCGGGGCAAGGCCGCCCGCAGCTGGGAGGCGTTCGATGCCATCCTCGAGTCCCTGCGCAACCTGGAACCCGACGAAACCCTGCTGGTGCAGTCGGGCAAGCCGGTGGCGGTGTTCACCACGCACGAAGACGCCCCGCGCGTGCTGATCGCCAACTCCAACATCGTGCCCGCCTGGGCCACCCAGGAGAACTTCGACCGCTGGGAAAAAGAAGGGCTGATCATGTTCGGCCAGATGACCGCCGGGAGCTGGATTTACATCGGCACGCAGGGCATCCTGCAGGGCACTTACGAGACCCTGGGCTCGCTGGCCCGCCAGCACGGCTGGGGCAGCCTGCGCGGCAAGCTGGTGGTCACCGCCGGGCTGGGCGAGATGGGCGGCGCGCAGCCGCTGGCCATCACCATGAACGAGGGCGTGGGGCTGATCATTGAAGTGGACCGCTGGCGGGCGGAGCGCCGCCTGGCTTTGCGCCAGATCGACCGCGTCTCGGACAACATGGAAGAGGCCATGACCTGGGTGGAAGAGGCCCTGCAGCGCAGAGAGCCGCTCTCGGTGGGCCTGATCGGCAACGCCGCCGAGATCCTGCCCGAGCTGGTGCTGCGCGGGGTGGTCCCCGACGTGGTCACCGACCAGACCTCGGCCCACGACCCGCTGTACGGCTACATCCCCGCCGGCCTGAGCCTGGAAGAAGCCGCCGAGCTGCGCAAACGCGATCCGGATGAGTACCAGCGCCGCTCCTATGAATCCATGGCCCGCCACGTTCAGGCCATGCTGGACTGGAAGGCAAAGGGCGCGGTGGTTTTTGATTACGGCAACAACCTGCGCCAGCGCGCCTACGACGCCGGCGTCAGGGATGCCTTCTCTTATCCCGGCTTCGTACCGGCCTACATCCGCCCCCTGTTCTGCGAGGGCAAAGGGCCCTTCCGCTGGGTGGCGCTCTCGGGTGACCCCCAGGACCTGTACGCCACCGACGAGGCCATTCTGGAGCTCTTCCCGGAGGACGAGCACCTGCGGCGCTGGATCCGCATGGCGCAGCAGAAGGTGGAGTTCCAGGGCCTGCCGGCGCGCATCTGCTGGCTGGGCTACGGCGAGCGGGCGAAGGCCGGCCTGCGATTCAACGAGCTGGTGGCCGAGGGCAAGGTCAGCGCCCCAATCGTGATCGGCCGCGACCATCTGGACAGCGGCTCGGTGGCCAGCCCCAACCGCGAGACGGAAGGCATGCTCGACGGCTCGGACGCCATCGCCGACTGGCCGCTGCTGAACGCATTGATTAATGCCGTTGGCGGCGCCACCTGGGTGAGCATCCACCACGGGGGCGGCGTGGGCATCGGCTACAGCATCCACGCCGGCCAGGTGATCGTCGCCGACGGCACGGAAGCGGCAGCCCGCCGCCTGCAGCGCGTGCTCACCACCGACCCCGGCATGGGCGTTGCCCGTCATGTGGACGCCGGCTACCCCGAGGCGATTGAATTTGCGCGCCGCGCCGGGATCAAGATCCCCATGCTCAAAACCGGGAGCACAGCATGAACGTTGACCTGCTGATCCACTCCGCGGCGCAGGTGGTCACCTGTGCCTCCCCTGATGGACCGAAGCGCGGGAAAGCCATGCGCGATCCCGGCCTGATCCCGGACGGGGCCGTGGCCATAACCGGCGGGAAGATTGTAGAGGCCGGCCCCAGCGCTGACCTGCGCGCCCGCTGCACCGCCAGCCAGGAGATCGACGCCAGCGGTAAGGTCGTCTGCCCGGGGTTCGTCGACCCGCACACCCACGTCGTGTACGCCGGCGACCGCGTGAGCGAGTTCGAACAGCGCCTGGGCGGGGCGACGTACATGGAGATCATGCAGGCCGGCGGCGGCATCGCCAGCACCATGCGGGCCGTGCGCCAGGCATCCGAAGAGGAACTGCTCGCGCAATCCCGCCAGCGGGTGGAGGAGATGCTGCGCCTGGGCACGACCACGCTCGAGATCAAGACCGGCTACGGGCTGGACGTGGAAAACGAGCTCAAGATGCTGCGGGTGATCTCCGGCCTGCAGCAGGCGCTGCCTGTGGACATCGTCCCCACTTTTCTGGGCGCACATGCCTATCCGCCGGAATTTCAAGGGGACCATGAGGGCTATCTCGAGCTGATCGTCGCCGAGATGCTGCCGGCCGCAGCGGAATGGTACGCGAAGTCACCCTTCCCCAGACAGGGCAAGTCATTCTACTGCGATGTGTTCTGCGAAGCCGGGGTGTTCGACCTGGAGCAGAGCCGCGTGGTGCTGGAAGCCGGCCGGGCGATGGGGCTGCGTCCCAAACTGCACGCCGACGAGTTCGAGAGCCTGGGGGGCGTATCGCTGGCGCTGGAGATGAGCGCCGTCTCGGTGGACCATCTGGACGTCACCCAGCCGGGAGAGCTGCGGGCGCTGGCGGGGTCCGATACGGTGGGCGTGGTGCTGCCGGTGGTGAACTTCCACCTGGGCAGCGACAAATTCGCCGATGCCCGCGGCCTGATCGATGCCGGCGGCGTGCTGGCCCTGGCCACCGACATCAATCCCGGCTCGGCGCCCTGCCCGTCTATGCCGCTGGCGATGGCGATCGCCTGCCGCTTCCAGCGGCTGATGCCGGCCGAGGTGCTGAACGCCGCCACAATCAACGCCGCCTATGCGGTGGGCATGGGCAGAAAGCTGGGCTCGATCGAACCCGGCAAGCAGGCCGACCTGCTGGTGCTGGACATGCCCGACTACCGCCATCTGGTCTACGAGATCGGCGTGAACCGGGTGGAGACGGTGATCAAGAACGGGATGGTCGTGTAAACGGCCGGCAAAATTATTCGCCGTCAAAACGCATGATGAAAGGCTGGGAACTGGTCAGGTAGACGAAGCCCAGCCTTTCTAATATTGGCCGGCTCATCGGGCTGGCGTCCACCGACAGAAAGCGCACGCCGCGCTGGCGAGCTTCGCGGGCGCGGGCCTGCACCAGGGCCCTGTACAGCCCTCTGCCGCGCTGGTCGGGCAGCGTGACGCCGCCGTACAGGCCGGCAAAGCGGCTGCCCGGCTCATAGAGCGTCCAGGCGCTGCTGGCCGGCTTCCCACCGGCATAAGCCAGGAACAGGCTGATGCGGTCGGGGTGCTGCTGCAGGCGGGTGCGCAGAAAATCCCCCAGATCGTCAAACGGTTCACCCCAGACCTGCGCTTCGATGCGGATGATCTCGTCCACCTGCACCGGGTCGCTGAGGCGCTCGATGCGGATGCTGCCCTCCGGCGTCCCTTCCCAGAATTCGGGCGGGGCGGCCTGCAGGTCGAACACCAGCAGCGCCTCGCGCTCCTCGGGGACAAACCCGGCGGAAAGCAGGCGCTCTTTCAGGTCCGCCGGCCGGTCGTGGTCGTAGACCTTCCATTCGAACTCGCCGCCCAGGGGACGGAAGAAGTCGATCGTGGAGCGAATGGCCTGGTCGGCGTCCTGCTCTTCCAGGTTGGTGTAGATTACCCAGCCGGAAAGCAGCCCCGGCGGGGCGTTGAGCAGATAGGTCAGCCCCGGCAGCCGGTGGACTTCGCCCGGCCCGGCGTGCGGGCTGCGCCGCTCCTCTTCATCGTAGATGCGGAGAATGGTCTGTGGGTCCATCGAAAGCAGTCCTCCTGCGGCAGGAAAGCCGCAGGGCAATTGTACCCGCTGCTCCTGATGCTGCGGCAGCACACAGATATCGCCCACCGCCGCCAGGCGCCTTTCTTACAGGGCTCAGTGAAATTGCTCCTGGTGCTCTGATCCGGTCGTCAGGAGGCACGGCGCGCGAAAAGAAGCTGTCCCGCTCCCATTCAAAGAACGCCCCCATCGAACGGAAGTGGAAACCTGCCTCAGGGGCGCAGCAGCCTGCGCTTGATTTCCAGCGCTTCGTTGAGATGCACCAGGCAGTGACGCGTGGGAGGCATGAGCAGCAGGCCGGCGATATCGCGCCGTCCCCAGTAATCGAGCAGCCCGCGGGAGGCTTCTACCACAGCCCCTTCATCCAGCAGACGCTCCAGCCGGCCGGGTTCCACACGGCGCGATAAACCGGAAACCGTGAGCGCGGAAACGACCCGGCGCGTGCTGCGGCCCACCGCCAGGCGGTATGCGCGCAGCGCGGGGATGTCCACCGCTTCGCTCAGGGCGGCGATCTCCTGCGGGGTCAGGGCGTTGCCCGTCTCGACCACGTCCACGCCCAGGCGGCCCGGCCAGTCCTCCCGGCGGAAGACCTGCTCATCCCCGGCAGCCAGCACGTTCATCGTCACATCTTCGATGCGCGCCAGGTGCCACAGGACCCAGGCAATGGAGTGCTCGCCGCGCGGCGGAATGCGCCGCAGCACCTCCTCCGGGGCGTTTTCACATACGGCATCCTCAAGCGACCCGCCGCCCTGGGGGTCAAGGCAGGCGGAGTGCATGCGGGCATGCTGGCGCAGAAAGCATTCTCGCCAGTCGGGATGACGCCCGGGATGCGTGAGGATCTCGCGCAGCACGGTCTGATCCTGCATACACAGCTTGCGGAAGGATTCGATGCTGTCCAGGGGAGGCTCCTGTTCTACGCCTCGCGTTCTGTGTCACGCTTTTTCAACAGCTCCAGCAGTTTCGATGTAGTACTCCAGCTCCGGATGGTCATGGACTTGTACAGCGGCGAGGCCATGATTCTGTTGAGACGACTTTTTGTCCGCTGCGCGCTGAGGCGCTGCGAGTAGATCACGCCCTCACCCGGCCAGATTTTATCTACGCCCTCCCGTGGACTGAAAACGGGCAGCGCCTGGGAGGCATCGATCCCCATCAGAAAGATCGCGTCGCTGTGATATTTATCCGGCTGCTCGCCGAAGCCGTCAGGTTTGTTCTCCACAATGGACTGGAGCTGACCGGGTGTCAGCGCCAGGGCTTTAATGAGCTCGTCATCGAGTGTAAAGCACCGGGGCAGCGCTTCTTCGACCAGCGCCTGAACTTCAGCAGCGGATTTGTCGGAATCTAAGAAGACGTTGCCGCTGGCGATGTAGGTCGAAACATTCGAAAAACCCAGGTTTTCCAGGCATTTTTTCAGCTCCGCCATGGGAACCTTATTTTTACCGCCCACATTGATACCGCGCAGAAGTACGACATAGGTGTGCATTGAAATCCTTTCTCCCTCTTAACAACGCAGGCGCGGGGTTCTGCTCTGACCGGGTGTTCCCTGCCGCACCCTGAGCTTGTTGATTGCGCACAGATGATGCTGCCATTATACCTTTCCGGGCGGGCGGCCTGGAGAAAAAAACAGGGCCTCTTCCGGAGGTCCGGAAAAAGCCCTGTCCTGCGATCGATTATGCCGGGGCCATGCGTGCCATGTGCCCGGGCGGGTCACGCCGCAGCACTAGTACACGCCGTACTCCTGCACGGTCTCCCACATGGCCATGATGTTCTCGGGCGGCACGTTGCCCTGGATGTTGTGCACGGTGGCGAAGATAAACCCGCCGCCGGGCATCAGGTCCTCCAGGCGCTTGCGCACGTCCCTGCGGACTTCGTCGGGGGTGTGGCTTTCGTCGAAGACGCTCTGCGTGTCCACACCGCCGCCCCAGAAGACGATATCTTTGCCGAACTCCTGCTTCAGGCTGGCCGAGTCCATATCTGCAGCGTTGACCTGTACCGGGTTGAGGATGTCCACACCGATCTCGATCAGGTCGGGGATGATCTTGCGGATGGCGCCGCAGGAGTGGAGGAAAATTTTGGCGTCGGACCGCGAGTGGATGAAGTCAAACAGCTCCTTGTGCAGGGGCTTGAGGTACTTACGGTACGAAGAGGGCGAGATGAGCATGTTGTACTGCCCGGCCACGTCGTCGGCCATGTGCACGACGTCGATCGGGATGCCCTGCATGACATCGAACATCTTCTCCCAGTAGGCCAGCTGCAGGTCCAGGAAGCGGCGCATCATCTTCTGGGCCAGGGGCTGGTTGCCGGCCCAGTCGGCATAACCGTCTTTGAACCCGTGCAGCCACATGTACAGCTCGAAGATGCCGGCCGAAATGTTGCCGATCACCAGAGCGCGCTGCTCTTCCTCGATCACCCGGCGGGCCGCCTCACGGATGCCGGCGAAGCGCGACGGGTCGAGTGGGTCGGGCAGGGGGTAGTTCTCCACCTGCTCCAGGGTGACGTTCCCGGCCAGCGGGTGGTAGAACATGTCGTAATACATGCCGCCGTCTTTGGGCATGCGCCAGCCCACGCCGTACTCGTCGTAGAAGTAGTAATAGCGACCGTCTTCGGACTCGTTGATTTCGATGTTAAAGCTGGCGGAGGAGCGCGGGGCGACGTTGTTCACATCAGCGCCCAGCCGGTCCATGACGTCCTGATCCACCTGGGCAAGCTGCTGCAGGATATCGATGATTTTGGCCTCCTTTTTGGGCAGGCCGAGATAATCGCGCAGGCGGGTGTAGGCGCGCGCCTGGATTCCTGTTGCCACTGTGCCGCCCAGATCGAAGGGGACACGGTCGGGTTCTTTGTGGTTAAGGGCCAGCAGGACGCGTTCTCGTGAGTTCATGAAATAGACCTCCAGCGATGTTGGTGATTGGGGAAATGGGACAGCCGCGCGGGCCAGATGCACCGGTAAGGTTCGCGTGAATTATACAGAACAGGGGATTTTTGGTGTACTTGGGAATGTCACCCTTTGCTGGTGATATTCGTAACTCTAAATTTAGATCATGATTATCCGGGTTCACCGGTCTGCAGACCGGCGGGCAGGGCCTGCAGGCTGGCGCAGGTCCAGCGCTGGGAGAAGAAATTGGCTGCCCACACGAAGGCGCATCCGGCCGCCTGTGCGGCGAGCTGGTCTTCGGTGCTGTCGCCGACAAAGAGGGTCTCGTGGCGGCCGGCGCCGGCGTCCTGCATGGCCTGCAGCAGCATCCCCGGACCAGGCTTGCGCCAATCCGCCTGCCAGCGCGGGAGGTCACCGGCGCCCGGCGGGGCAGGCACCCAGAATCCTTCTTTCGTCTGGTAACGGTAGGCGGCGTAGGTCAGCAGATGCAGGCCGGCGCCCAGCCGCTGCGCCAGCTCGTACAGGCGGCGCTCGACCTCGTCTTCGGTGGGGTACTGGGAAAAGCGCTCCCCGCGCTGCTGCAGCCAGTAGCGCAGCCCCACCCCGCCCTGGTTGGTGGCCACCGCGATGCGCGGCAGCGCCTCGCAGCCATCGCGCAAGAGCAGATCGAAAAACGGGCGCACCCCAGGGAGCAGGTTGAGGGTGAACTTCTCCACCAGGGTGCCGTCCATATCGAAGATGATCAGTTTGAGCGCCACTGCCAGCCTCCTCCACCTGCGGTGATCCTGCCGCAATCATACCCGTTTTCCGGCGCATGCGGTTACAATCGGGCGGAATATCTTACAAATGGAGGTCCGTACGTTGATTGCTGTGATCTGGGATATGGACGGTGTGCTGGTAGACACTGCCGAAATACACTACGAAACATGGATCGAGACGCTGGGCGAGGAAGGCATCCCGTTCGATCGCGAGACCTTCCGCCGCACGTTCGGAATGAACAACCGCAAAGTCCTCACCCTGCTGCTGGGCCGCGAACCCGACGAGGGCGAGTTCAGGCGCATCGCCGGGCGCAAGGAAGCCCGCTTCCGGGAAGCGGTGCGCGGGCAGGTGCAGCCCCTGCCGGGCGTGCGCGCCCTGCTGGAGCAGAACCGCGCCCGGGGCTTCCGCCAGGCAGTGGCCTCCTCCGCGCCGATGGAGAACATCGAAGTTTTGCTGGAAGAGATGGATATCCTGAAATATTTTGATGTCATCGTCTCTGGGGCGAACCTGCCCGGTAAGCCCGACCCGGCGGTTTTCCTGGAGGCCGCCCGGCGGCTCGACACTTCGCCGGAGCACTGTGTGGTGATCGAGGACTCGATCGCCGGAGTGGCCGGGGCCAAAGCGGCGGGGATGCAGTGTGCGGCCGTGCTGACCACCAACCCGGCGGAGGCCCTGAAGCAGGCCGACCTGATCGTCGAGAGCCTGGATAAGCTGCCCGGAGACTGGGTGGAGGTGCTGTTCCCGGGGCTGGAGAAGGTGAGGGAGTGCTGAGGCTGCTGTATATTCGGGGGGGGACAGGACACGGAGGACACGGAGGACACGGAGGACGCAGAGGACGCGGATGACCGCGGAAATTTACCCCCTCTGTGTGCGGAGTAATCCGCATGGCGAAGCGGGGGTAGGATTTTAATATGAGCATCCTGGTTCTCAACAGGGTATGTCAACTCTTATGCGTCAAAGAGCAGAACCTCACATGCGCCGTCTCCAGGGGTGCCCACATTCACGGTCATCCAGAGTGCGCTGCCAGAAACCCATACGACAACCCCGCTTTCGTAAAGGCACGGTAATGGAGAGTGAAAGCGGCCGGGTCAAAAAGGTTTGCTGTTCCTGAAGGCTGCTGTGTAAGAAATTAGCCGTGCCCGCACAGGGGATCGAATGGGCTGTGGTCAGCGGGCACGGCTGCTTTTGGGACATGGATTTCGGGCCCCGGAGAGTTCCCTGCGAGCATGCGAAGCATGCCGATCGGGGCGTCTGGGTGCGAGATTCATTGCCCGCAGGCACGATTCGACTGCTGGGCCTGTCGGCCCCTCCGCTCAGCGTGCCTGCGGGCGAAGCGACCGTGCTGCCGTGTTTCCAGGCATTCTGCTTCATCCGGCATTACATTCTTGAACCTTATATTAAAAACCTACCCCTGTGAGAGGTCAGGGAGGGGGTCGTCAAGCCAGGCGGTCTTCGACAGTGCCTGCGGGGCCCAGCAGGCCAATAATCAGAACTTCTGTTCTATTTTTTCGCTCTACAATGTTATAATCACGGCGGAGGGAATGGGTTATGGACCTTTCACGGCTGGAAAGGACGTGCGGTTCCCCATCACACCCCTCTCCGCATCACTGCCTCCCCGAACCGCAGGTCAAAATCACCCCCACCGCGGATCTCGCCTACCCGCAGCAGCTTGCCGCGCAGCGTATGGAAATGTGCACGCTGATCGCACACACGGCGCTCGAGCTGTGCACATTTTGCGACCGGCTGGAGCGCCTGTACCAGACCGCCAGCCGGCGGAATGGGGCAGATTTCCATGAAAGCGCCCGTCAGGCAGCCGGCCGGCGAGAAGCGCTGCGCAGCCTGGGCCGCCTGGCGCAGCATACGGCCGACAGCCTGCAGCGAGAAGTCTGCTCGCTGGAGGAGTGGAACCGGCGCGCCCGGGCCGGCCTGGTGCTGGACGTGTTCAACCTGACCAGCCTGCAGGTGCTGCTGGATTACCTGGAAGACTCCCGCGGCTATGTCGAAGATGCACTGGCTTTCCTTGAAGGGCTGGAAAACGATTAACGTTATCCCCGGTATAAGCGCAGGGCTGCCTGCAGCAGCTCCTGCAGAGCCGGAGAGCCGGCGTCCTCTGGACGCCGGATTTTTACGTGCCGGGCGCGTTTGCCGCTCCCTTCCAGCACGCCCTGCGGGTCAGGCAGGTCGACGCCGCGGCTGAAGATAACGTTCACGTGGCCGGAATAGGGGGCGATGGAGCAGATCAGGTCGGCATACTTTTTCCCGTAACCGTAGGCGACGATCTTCGAGGGCGGGTCGACCATCTCGACCGCGCCGGGCAGAGCAGCCAGGACAGCGCGGCGGGCTGCCAGGGCCAGCTCGCGCACCCCGGGCGAGTACTGGGAGAGGAAGCTCTCCAGTTCGCTGGACGGGGGAGTAATTTCTGGTTGGGTCAAGGGTTTCCTCCAGGTGTGGTCCACGGTGAACCTGAGGACAGCGTGTTACCAACCGCCAGCCGGCAATCAATTCCGACTATGCGCAGTCATAGTGCATGCAGGCGCGGCAGCAGCGCTTCGATCTCCTCGCAGAAAGCCGGGTCGTCGCGGCCGGCGTCCACCCTGACCACCGCTGCCTCTGTGCCCGCTCCCAGCCAGTCCTGCAGCAGGCGGTCGATATCCTTCAGATCCTGCAGCCGGGCGATCTCGTACGGCCGGCCGCGCCGGGCGTAGCGCGCCGCCAGCACTTCCAGCGGAGCCTGCAGCCAGATGATCATCTCAGGTGCCGGCAGGGACAGGCGCAGCTGCGTGTACAGGCGCCGGCAGAGATCGAACTCCTCGGCGCTTAAATACCCCTTCTCGTGAAACAGGCGCGTAAAGACCCAGAAATCCAGGTCCATCCCGCCGTCCAGCACGCCGGTTTCCGGCGCCTGGCGCAGGATCCGCTCCTGCTCCGCCCGGTAGAGCAGGAAATCGACCTGGTTGGCCAGGGCGTAGCGCTGCAGATCACGGGCAAACAGCGCCTGGAACGGTCGTTCCATCAGGTCCTCCAGCCCGCAGGTGAACCCTTCGTGTTTGGCGAGCTGGTGAGCAAATGTGGTCTTGCCGGCTCCGGTGTTGCCCACCACGGCGATCAATGCTCCCATGTGCCTGCCCCAGTTAATGAAAAAGAGACGCCCGCAGGCGGGCGTCTCGCGCTTGATTTACTCCAGTTCGGTCATTGACTTGATGATGCGCCCCACCAGGCCGTACTCCATGGCCTCCTGGGCGTTCATCCAGAAGTTGCGGTCGCTGTCGCGCTCGATCTTCTCCACTGGCTGCCCGGTCGCCTCGGCCATGATGCGGTTCAGGCGAGCGCGCATTTTGACGATCTCCTCGGCTTCGATGGCCAGATCCTGGGCGCTGCCCATCATCCCGCCCAGCGGCTGGTGCAGCAGGAAGCGCGTGTTCGGGAGCGAGAAGCGGTTCTCGCGCGGCGGGGCGGCGTAGATCAGCGCACCCGCGCTGGCCACCCAGCCCGTGCCGATCACCTTGACCGGGGCTTTGACGAAGCGGATCATGTCGTAGATGGTATCGCCCGATTCGACATGCCCGCCCTGCGAGTTGATGATTACTTTGATCTCCTCGTCGGAGATCGAGTTGAGCAGGAGGAGCTGCTCGGTGACGCGCTGGGCCAGCTTCTGGTTGATCTCACCAAAGATCAGGATGGTGCGCGTTTCGAGGAACTTTTCCTCCAGCCGGCTTTTCAACGATTCTTCCCGCCGGGTTTCTTCCTGCGGGGGCGCTTCATAGAGGAACATATTTTTGCCTCCCATTCGTGATTCCTGTATCCTGCAGGATGCCTGCGTGTGTGTTTTTCCCGGAGTCCGGTAGACTCATCCCCCAATTGTAACAGGGGATAGGTCTGGAGATGTGATTCTGGGCGGTTTATGGGGAGGGTTTTTACGAAGCTCTTACGAATACTGCCGGATGCGGCCGCGTGTAAACGGGAAAGCAAGCGGCCGCAGGTGATGTGCAGCGCATCGCAAAGACGCAGGGGCGGGTCTGATTCCAGGAGGGACAGGAAGCATTCCCAGTGAGGCTTTGTTCCCGGACAGCTTCCATGCTTTATGATGGACCCGCCCCAATGTTTCAGGATTATTCTGGCTCCCGAGCATGGGAACCATGCCGGTCCCCGTGGGAGCCGGCAGATGCCCCGCTCTGCGGGGCTGCCAGTTATTTCCGGAGCGCTGGACCGCCTGTGACGACCCACGGAGCGGCCTGTATTCCGGGTCCCACGCTCTGTGTAAGACCCGGATATTAAAACCTTCAAGGTCTTAACAGGTACTGGTTATCCTGCGGCCCATCCCTTTCAAAGGTTCGATCCGGGATGGCAGCGGCGGAGACCCTGAAGGTTTTTTCATCACGCAGGAGTGGGGCTGTGACCCACCCTCAATGCCGCGTCGATGCCCGATCTACCCCAGCAGCTTATCCACCACCGGCGGCACATAGGCGGCGAAGCGATCGAGCAGGCGCGCCGGGTCTTCCTCGATCATGATCATCTCGCAGTGCGCGGGGTGCACAAAGCCCTGGTCCACGGCATGCTGCAGAAAAGCCCGCAGCCCGTCGTAATATCCGTTCACGTTCAGCAGGCCGCAGGGCTTCTGGTGAATGCCGAGCTGCGCCCAGGTGACCGCCTCGAAGAACTCGTCCAGCGTGCCCATGCCGCCGGGCAGGGCAATGAAGGCGTCCCCCAGCTCGGCCATGCCGGCTTTGCGCTCGTGCATGCTCTGGACCACTTTCAACCGCGTGAGACCGTTGTGGGCGCGCTTGCGCATCACCAGCGCCTCGGTGATCACGCCGTAGACCTCGCCGCCAGCAGCGAGCACCGCATCGGCCACCACCCCCATGGTGCCCGAGTTCGACCCGCCGTATACCAGCGTGATCCCGCGCTCACCGAGCAGGGTCCCCAGGCGCCGGGCCGCCTCGATATATGCCGGGTCCTTACCAGGGTTCGACCCGCAGTAAACGCACACACGACGTAATTCAATTGACTGCATAACAATCCCATCCAGCTTCAGGTGTATAAGTACAGCGGTTCATCCCCGGCCCCAGGTAAGAAAACTCCAGGGTGTAGCTCTCTGCGGTGCGCTCATACTCGATGGGGAAGCCGTTGGCTTCCTGGGGGATCTCTTCCAGGTACGCGGGGGAGAGCTCGTCCAGGGCTGCGGGGTAGTCTTCATGATCGGCGTAATACTGCTCCAGGGCAGCGATGACCGGCTCGCAGGCATCATAGCCCCGCTGGGCCTGCACGCCCTCCCCCGGAGGTTCGCTGCTGAACTGGTAAAGCACGACGACCGCTCCGGCAGCCAGCAGGCACAGGCAGAGAGGAATAAAACCGATGATCAACAGCAAACGGCGGTTAACCACAGCACCCACCTCCCCGGGTTAAAACATCCACTCCACTCGTCCTCCTGCGGTGGCGCGAATGGACCTATTTTATTCGCAAGTCAATCAAACCGGCAGGGTGAATTAAATGACCTGGCTCCAGAAGTAGAAAACTGCCGGAGGAATTAATGGCAGCCCGCTGATTAACGCCGCGAGCTGCTTCGCTCCCCGGAAATACAGCGCCCAGCTCAACAGGATGCACAGGAATGGAAACAGCGGGTAGGCCCAGAGGAGCAGCACGAAGAAGTTACCCAGCACGCCGCCGCTGGCCTCCGCCGCCAGCAGCGAGGCGTTGGCGGCTGCGTACCAGCCGACCAGCGTGAAGAGGGTAATCAGCTGCGAGACGATCATCCAGGGGGTGATCCACCAGCTGCGGTCGGGCAGGCCCGAACGAGAAGGGAGAGAAGCATTCGACATTCAAAGATCTCCTGAAGAACGGATCACTGCTCGTCTCTGACTGGCGATGGCTTTCTACCCTTCAGGATACCTGGATGTGCCGGTGATGAAACGTGCCAGAGGCCCCCGTAAAGCAGGATGGATGGGTCTTCATCGCGCTGCGACAGAAACTGGTAAAGGAGATGAACGCTGTCAGACGAGCGGTTAACGAGCACTCCTGATTATTTAACGAAATTTGAGAAAATTTGTTTCAAATTGATGGCTGGAACAGCCGCGGCCATCCTGGGGATTTTGCTCACCCGGGAGTCAGCGGGGGAAGCTGCTGGTTAATGAAAATATGTGCAGGCTTCACGCTATGCTGTAGACGAAGGGGAGGATGGGAACTCCGAAAATATCTACCGCTCGCTGTCAGGCTCACCAGTCAGCTGGTGCGGCCGCGGAGCGGCCTGTGAAGCGCTCCCACGGAGACCGTGGGAGCGAGTTAACTGGTTATCCGGCGGCTAAAGCCGCAGCTCTGAAGAGCACGAAACCCGGCCTTCGCTGGGTTACGAATGATCGGAAAAGGTTTGAACTGGCGACGGAATCGATCCCGAAAATAAGCCACACGAAGGTGGGGCTTCGTGTCTTCCACAGGTGCAGCTTTTGCTGCCAGGAGCATGATTTTTATGATCCGGCGGCTAAAGCCGCAGCTCTGAAGAGCACAAAACCCGGCCTTCGCCGGGTT
>Ga0134095_1001673_pt1 | contig 14301 bp, 9 predicted proteins | sample 6_2taG_FD_94449 | JGI IMG/M metagenome (GOLD analysis project Ga0134095, IMG submission 94449) | Switchgrass degrading microbial communities from high solid loading bioreactors in New Hampshire, USA - 6_20_20_110_A2 metaG | ecosystem: Engineered > Bioreactor > Semi-continuous > Anaerobic >... | reverse complement strand
CTATTTTTTTATTCTTCCTCCTATATAATTTGCTTATTGTTCATAAACTGTTGTTGATGTTTGTTTGCTTGTATTTTTCCAGGGCATTCCCATATGTGTATCCGGAGAGAGAATTAACAGCTATGCACTTGGTGGAGCAAGGTTGGTTAAAAAGGCCAAATTCATTCTTGAAGAAAGAGAAATAAGCCCCGGAAGGGTGTTAAAATTCTATCACAAACAGAATTGCAGCGAAATAGCCCATCAGTTGGAGACAAGTGATGAAATCATGGTCCTTGATTCCAAGGCTGAATGTGCAGCAAACGGTTATATACCGTGCCCAGTTTGCAATCCATGATTTAAAACCGATGGGCATATTATAAACTCAGATTAATTATTTTCGCTAAAGGGCTCTACATATTTCTTTTCCACTGTTACGACAGAAGCACCGGGAAGTCCCAAAGTATATTCATTTTCACTTTCCTCCAAAATTCTGCCCCATGTGGAAGAGTCCTTTACTATTTCTACTGTATCATCACCATAATATTTGATAGGACTGCCTGGTTTTATATTTACTTCAAGATCAATATTGCTGTCAAACTCATTATAGTATCCTAAGTTGGTTTTCTTTACCCAACCGTAGTCAAAAGTGTTTGGGTCTGCCTTGTAGTTTTTGGTTATAAAATACCAATCCTTATATTCGGCAGAAACGGTGAGGGCATTGCCTCTATACAATGAAAAAACACTTTCAAGGCTTTCATCAGGAGATAGATATGCATCACATTCCTGTAATGCGTACATGATTTTGTTGCCAATGTACTTTATATTATCACCGTTTTCAATTAACCAGGTGGGTACAACACCTTCAACGGATATACGAGTAAATAAATCGTTTTCCTTTCTGATGATTTTTACGGCATTTGAATTGTTAGCAGCAAAAGGATTTAATTCGGCCAAAGCACCGTAAGCCGGGATGCTTGGGAATCCGTCGTAATTCTCATAAAGTTCTATTTTAAATCCCTCTCTGAAGGTTATATTTCTTGAATTATTGTTGTTTTCATCTTCTGAAGCTTTGTTTTCAGAGTTGTCAATTTGATTTTGTCCGTTTGAATTCGGCTTGATATTATTGTATTCATTCATCAAAGTAGTATTTTGGTCTTTTAGTTGTCTTATTTGTATATATTGAAATAAATTGATAGCTATAGCACAAATTAAGATTCCTGAAACAATAATTAAGCTTTTTTTCACGGTACATCCTCCTAATTTAATATTGATAATAATACTCAATTTATTTTATATTTAAAAAGTTTGTTCTCAGAATTGGTTAAGTATAACTCATCACCGTTTACTGCTAAATTTCCATCCACCGGAATACCTAAACCATAGGTAGTAAAATTGTGCCCGGACTTATCAATAGATGCCAAATCGGTGCCTGTCGTAAAAAATATTGTATTGTCCTTTTGGGATACACCGGTTATAGTTCCGTTGCCTTCATAGGTGTAATCAAAAAGGATGTTGCCGGTTTCCAAATCAACTCTGTAAATATGATTGTTTTTGTTAAATAGAGTTAAGGCATCATTGTCAATTGAACCAAAAGTTAATTGTTTATATTTCTTATCATTATATAAGTTGACTTTCCATATTAATTTCTGTTGTTGTGTATTTATTGCACATACAATACCGTTATCACTAATAGCATAAATAGTATCGCCTTTATTTGCTAATACAACTTCATTCAATCCAAGGTTATCAATATGCCATTTTTCCTTTTGGCTTTTCAAATCAACTGCATATAGGTTGGCTTCCTGTCCAGGTATAAAGTATAATGTGTCCCCAATTATAATAGGGGTATTTGATTGATTGAATTTTGAGCTGTTCTGCGGGTCAAGAGTCCACAGTTCGTCTCCTGTCGCTAGGTCAAGTGCATGCAAAATTCCATTCGTGGTAACGGAATATATTACTCCATCTTTTGTAACAGGATTACAATACATCTCATGTGGAATTCCATAGGTCCATAAGAGATTACCGGTATTTATATCGGTTACCTCCAAAAATCCTTTTGCATTGCAAGCTGCAATGATATTGGAGTCGGTATAAAAATAGACTGCATAATTGAAATTTAAAAAACTTTCATAATTCTTTTCACCGGTATCTTTGTTGATATTAAACATCACATTTTCACCGAAAATAATGACATTGTTACCGTTAACAACCGGATTATAATAGGGAACTATACCTTCAAATTCCCATACTTTTGACAAGGTGATATTATTTTGAGTATCATCTTTGTTATTTGGAGAATTTGGTGCCGTGCTTTTGAAATCTTGCGAGTCAGAAGGTAAGGCACTGCTATTGTTTGTGTCTTGTACTGAAGGTGTATTGAAGTCTTGATTTGTGTTGTTATTTGATGCTGAGTTCTTACATCCGCTTAGCGAAACAATTACGGAAATTGCTATAATAATGCTTATTGCCTTATATATGTATGTCATTTGAATTTTCCTCCATTACTATAAATTATTTGATATAGTCATCCGTTAATTTGGGATTACTGAATTCACTTCCATGTACAATGCCTGAACCCTCCAGTATAGCAATTTTCCTTGTCCATGAATCCCAAGAATAACATACCCAGTTGCCGTTCTTGTCTTTAGCACAACCTTTTTGCAAAGCAGCTGCGGCTCCGGCAAAGTAGCTCTTTCTCAAAGTCGGATCTGTCACATCTTTTATATGCTCCAATAAATCTTTAACAACTTTTTGATCGGTAACTTTTTTTACATATTCTTTTGATTTGGGGTCAAGTCCTGCGGTATTAAATCGAGGATCATTCGGATCTACCAATGGACCTTTTCCGTTCATGGCATTGTTAATCAAGTCCCATGACCCATAGTTATTGGAAATAGAACCGTTATTTACCGATATATCGAACGCCAGAGCATAACCTCGGACAGTTTTTAAGCCTAGTGATTCCATAATTTCGGTAGCTTTATTGTAATAACCAATGGTTACTGGAGAAGTATCTTGAATTTCTATAAAACTTTCACTGCGAACAAGTTTGGAAAAAGCAGTTTTCCAAGGTTCAATCAAATAACGCTTGTCTTTTGGGTTACTTATGGAATTTCCCCAGGCTATTTGGTCAGATGTTGATTTTTTCAATACTTCCCTTACAATTTCATATCCTTTTTTTGTTACACCGTTTACTGTAACATCAAAGTTAAATATATCTTCAAATTCTTTTTTTGTATCCGCACCGTTTGCCATCTTATCCAATAAAGGTTGCAAGCTTCCCGATTTAAAGTTATATTGCAAATATCCTATGGACAAACCAGCATCGTCAAAATTACCGGCTAATGCATACATGCCTCCTTCAAAGGTGGCAGTAATCTCTTTTGCAATCTTTTTAGCCTGATCCAAGGTTACCGTTCCAGGAGTAATTTGAGGTTGATTTATTGTATTTTGATTGTTTTCCGGAAGAGTGGCATTGTTCTCTGAATTCAGAATAAAGCTATCCTTTACGCAATTTAACAAAACTGTATGAGTATAGAGTTTTTTAGCTTGAGCATCGGTATATGCTATATCGTTCCAAGTTTGTGCCGGACCGTTTAAATCTTGATTTTCATCACCGATTGTAATAGAACCCAAATGTGGGCCCTTACTACCGTTGGAATGAGCGTATTTGATCTCGGTTACGACACCGTTGATTTTGACGACATCATAAACAAGTATAACATGGCCACCTTTATCTGTACGTATAGTACATCCTGGAACAATATCTTTTGCTTGGGTTATTTGTTTGCCGTATTGAGTACTTGTCAGATTTGCTGCTGAAATACCGTAAGAATAGGTTACACCCCATTCTTCCAGCAATTTTCCGCCTGTAGCCTCATTTAAAACATAGGCTACGAATCCGGAACAGTCTATTCCTGTATATCGTTTGTTGGCATCTACAACTGACTGATAGGCAGAAGGGTCTGAAGCATTATTGAGTATAAATTTCCTTATTTCCTCCGGTGTACTTTTTCCACCGTATAAATTGGTTCCTTTTGGTGTAATATAATACGGTATTTTGACTTTTTTACCGTCAATGGTGAAATTAACATATTCATCAATATACTTAAATAGAATATCACTAATATCTCCCTGGCTTATAGCAGTATTTGACGGGGTAGCGTCCAATCCGTCATTTTTTGGAATGCTTATTTGGTTTGTGTATGGAACTTTTGGATTGGTGAACAAATGTCTCCATGTGGTTTCTCCAACCTTGCCTGCATATTCCCCAAAATTCCAAAGCTCATTCTCCTCTTTGTACTTATTGACGGCTGCCAATGTATTTTCTCCAAAATAACCGTCCTCATCCAGTTTACGATTAAAAGCATCGGTATAGCCTAGAACATTTAATCTCTTTTGTAACAACAATACATCTTCGCTGTATTTTTTGGGGTCAAAGGATAAGGTTTCGGTTAGGGGAGGTATGTTTAGGTCATCTACGTTTATTGTAGTTACAGGATTTGTTGAAATTTCTGGTGTATTGCTTAATTGTACACCTTTATTTTCTAATACTTTTTTAATATCATCAAATCTTACAATAATATTTGGTATTATACCAAATACTCCTGCTCTTGCTAAATCTTTTATATATGATTTGGCTTTTTCCACTAAGGAATTTATTTTATCAAAAATTGAAGAAAAGAAACCCTTGCTTGATTTTTTTTCAGATAAATTGCATATGTCACTTTTTATTTGCTTTTCGGCATTTTCATAAGTTTTTGCAGTATCATAAAGAAAATCAGATAAATTTTTCAAGCTTCTTTCATGATTATAAACCAGTTCACAGATATCTTCAAAATTTTTGCTTATATTTCTTTGACTTTTAATATTAGAGTCTAATGAATTTTTGATCGAGGTTAGACTGTTTCCTATTTCACTTAATTTTCGTAAAAGCGTTAATATATCTTTTTGACTTTCCAGTAGTGCGGAACTTTTTACGGTTATTTTCGAACTCATTACTTATATTCCCCTTAATTATTGCAAAAGTATAGCATACTTTTTACAGTTTAATTATAAATTAGTTTACGATTAATATGCAATATTTTCTAAGAAGTATACAATGTAGCTTTCAACTAGTAGCACAATTCCTTAAACAGAGGATTATACTTGCTTTTTAGTTCCTTGTTCATCGTGTATTTATAATTTATTTCTTTTGACATAATTGCACCATCACTGTTGCCTCCTGCAGAATGGTCATAGTATGTGGCAAACAGACATACTATTTCTATATGCCTGTCATCCTTTATATATATTTCATAAATATCCTTATTGTCATAAACTACAGTTGGCTTTTCTATCATTGCAACTTGCTCATCACCCGAGTATATGCAGACAAATGTACCTTCTGGGCCCATTCCCACTTCATAGCAGTTGTAGACGTCTGAATAAAAAGTAATCTCTTCATATCTGTAACCGGACCAAAACTTTCCTGCGAACTTGGAAGTGAGCTTTCCGCATGTTTCTCCATCAGGTTTTATTATATCAAATAATTTATAATTCCTTTTAAAAGCCTCTGAAAAAGGATTTAAATCGTTATTTCTTAATAAGAGAACCTGCTTATCGTTCCTTATCAGGGTGATATAAGATCTGCCTATTATAGTATGACGAATTTCAGAAGTATAAATAACGTTATTGTCGATAGTTGAGAAAACAAAATCAGCACCACCGAACGTTCGTGTTTGAGTCATATTAATAATCATGGCATTCAACTCTCTTTATTATCGGATTTTTTATTTTCATATTCCTTAAGTTTAGTTTTAAAAGATTCTGAATTTTAATTCCTTAACCTTTTAATAAAACGCTCCTATTGGTAATAATTTTATCATATATTTATCCTTCTAACGATACTTGATTTTATTTTAGTTAACTATTGATAAACTAAATTGTTTATTGTAACTCAGGAAAAGTATCCCTTACGCAATCTAACAAAATTGTGTGATCATAATAACCTTTTGCTTGAGCATCGGTATATGCTATATCGTTCCAAGTCTGTGCCGGACCGTCTAAATCTTGGTTTTCGTCACCGATTGTGATAGAACCTAAATGAGGACCTTTGCTGCCGTTGGAGTGTGCGTATTTAATCTCGGTTACGACACCGTTGGTTTTAACAACCTCATAGACAACTATTACATGGGTGCCATTAGCTGTACTTATTGTAGATCCTGGAACAACATCTTTTGCTTGGGTTATTTGTTCACCATATTGGGTACTTGTCAGATTTGATGCTTTAATACCGTTAGCATAGGTAGTACCCCATACTTCCAACAATTTTCCACCTGTAGCCTCATTTAAAACATAGGCAACAAATCCGGAACAGTCTACACCTGTATATCGAGCGTATTCATTTGCAACTCTCTGGTAATCAGAAGGCCCAGAAGCATTGTTAAGTATAAATTCCCTAATTTCTGCCGGTGTTCTTTTCCCACCGTATAAATTAGTTCCTTGCGGTGTAATGTAGTAAGGTATTTTGACATTTTGACCGTTAATGGTAAAATTAACATATTCATCAATATATGGAAGTAGAGCATCAGTTACATTTTGCAGATTATTATCCATATTTGACGGTGGTGTATACGGAACTTTCGGATTGGAAAATAAATGTATCCATGTCATTATTCCAACTTTGCCTGCATGCCTTCCAATATTCAAAAGATAATTCTCATCTTTGTATTTATTAACGGCTTCCAATGTGCTTTTATCAAAATAACCGTTTTCTATTAGTGGCTGACCGTTTGCATCGGTATAGCCCAGCTCATTTAATCTCTTTTGCAGCAACAATACATCTTCGCTGAATTCATTTGGGTTAAAAGACAATACCCCACTTAAGGGAGGTATATTTATTGGAATTTCCGGAGCAATTGGCTCATCTTGGTTATTCCCTAGTTTGTAACCTCCATTTTCATTAAATTCCTTTATAACATCCAAAAAAGCAGTTATAAGCTCCGGTATTGTAACAAGTATACCTGCTTTTGACAAACTTTCCATAATTGATTTTAATGATATATTTATTGATTTTATCATATTAAGAATATAAGAAAAGATGCCCAAAACCGTTCTCGGTTCTTTTTCATTTGAACTGCTAAAGTTATTTACAATTTTCTTTTCGGCATTTTTGTAATTTTTTACAGTATCGGAAAGAAAATTGGATACATTTGTTAGCCTGGTTTTATGAATATTAACCTGTTCACATATATCTTCAAAAATATTCTTTATATTTTGCCGACTTTTAATTTCAGGATTCAATGAATTCTTAATCGAGGTCAGACTGCTATCAATTTCACTCAATTTTCGTGAAAGTGTTGATATATTTTTTTGACTGTCTAGCAGTATGGAATTTTTAACTGTTATTTTTGCACTCATTGCTAATATTCTCCTTTCCCAATAAGTGAACTGGCTCATTGTTATTTATCAATCAACTCTATATTTATCAATGTCAATTAATATTCCCGGCATTGTAAATATGCCTATTCCTGAAACGAAAACTTTCTTTTCCTAAGCTTATTTCTATATTATTTAATAAAAAAATTGAAATCAATGTTTTCTGACAAAATGCTTATTTGAAAGGATGAAATGCAATGATTTACATATATTTCCATTGTGCGGTTTTCATAATGGATATTGTGAATACTCCAAATAATAAAATCTCAAGGGCTATCTACGTCCCTTCGATTTCTTAGGCTTTCACGACCTTCGAAAGCCCTAAAAAAAGATAGCTTGGGTCTGTACCAAAGCTATCTTTACACTAATCAATTCTATTGTCTGTTTGAAAACCTACTCTATAATCAGGCTTTTACTGCACACAGCTTTTCCTCCGCCAATTTTATCGTGTACAGTTACCTTCATTTCATACTTTCCGGATGGTGTGTCATTATTGGTAATGAAGGAGCCGTAAGGGGAATCGGCAGTATTATTCTCCAATTCCAATTTGCCGGATTCGCCTAAAAGATTCTTTTCATTGAGAATAACTGTTCCTTTTGAATCTTTTACTTCAACATCAATATCCATCCAGTTTAAGCCATCTTCTCCTTTTTCAAATCCCTGTACATTTAATAAAATTAATGCAATGGTATCTCCTTTAGCAAACTTTGTGTCCTCAACTATCTCCCATGAACCGTCAACATTTTTGGCCAAAACGGAATCTTCGTAAGATAGTTTGAAGCTTAAAGATGATTCGGTTCTGCAACCCGTTAGTAGAAGGACAACTAAAATAGAAATGCCCATTAACAAGAATAGTTTTTTCACATTTATTCCCCATTTCTTAAAATTTTTTGATTGGTACTGCTATTAGTTTTGGCGGTTCTTTGTAATTTTTTATTTAAGATGCTTTGCTTTAACCTCTGCTATTATTTCATATTTTCTAGAGAATTGCAAGATTTTTCTAAAGGTGTTCAAGTCTTTTTCTTTTTTAATATTAGTTATTGATTATTAAATAAATTTTAATAGAATATTATTTATGGCAATTGAGTAGGATGATTCTATTGAATAATTATGTTATTGAAATTTTTAATTTAAAACAAAGCTTGAGACGGGGGGCAAAATAATGAGAAAAGTTCTTGTAATGATTATGGTGTTTGGACTTTTATTTGTTTTTGGCTGTAATAAAGCCAACGTACCAAACACTGATGGCAATCCGGCCGGGGAAATTACCCAAGAAGAAAATGGTCAGAGTGTCAATAATCCCTTTTTTAAGACCGATGTTGAACAGTTGAATTATAAAGGACAGTTTATATTTGATGATATCGTAGAAAAAGATGTAAAACTTAATATAAAAGAAGTGTCTAAGTTGGAAGACGGGATTGTATATGAATTGAGAATGGATGAAATAATGGAGGTTCCGGAGGAACGTTTGAGTTTAGGCTATTTTTATGTTCAAAAAGATAAGATTTATAAAATAGAACCCACTGAAGAAAAACTTGGAAAAATAAAAGACAATGGGCAATTACCCGAAGATGGCGTGATTGTTTGCCAAGATGATGAAATAAGCGATGGATTGGGAGAAGAAAAAGGTTTCCACCGATATTTGGAGGTAAAGGGGAATGTCAGAGAATATCACTCGTACGATAACCTGGTTGAATCGGGGTACTTTGAAACAATAGTTTGGGAAAAAGGAAAGGGAATGATAAGCTATAGGAGTGGATTCGGTGCAGGTAGGGATTTAATCGAGTTAAACTTGGAGAGTTATAGTAAACAGGAAAGCGGTGAACAGTCAAATATAAATATTTCCGAAAATAGTGAGAATTTTTACGGTATATGGGAATTTACCGAGCCAGTAACTGTACATGGATTTACACCGGAAGAAAGCATGAAATATTTGGGTAAGCAGTTTATATATATGCCGCAATTTTGTAGATGTGGACCGAAAGGGTTAAATAATCCGAAGTATTCAATTGAAAAATTGGAGAAAGAAAACTTTGGTGAGGATTTGCAGCAGTATTTTGACGATAAAAACATAAAGGGGGATTTTGCGAACAAAATAGTGGTATTTGAAGATGCTGAAGAGAAGGAAAAGTGGGAAGGTTTCGGAAATGAATTCTACAAAGTCGGGGATAAAATTATAGTTGATATTGACGGAAAATTATTCGGGATGAAGAGAGTTTTTGAAGGAGAAGTTGAAAATTATTTGGTAGATGAAGATACGGTACATGTTGGACAAAAAATAGGATCCCTAACGGTAAAAAGTGTAGAAAAGTATTCCGAAATGATAAGTGATATAACATTTTCAGGAGAAATAACCGTTAAAGGAGTATACGAATGGGATTATACAGGTGACGGATATGGATGTGTTATTACTTTGGATGAAGAATCGGGAAAAATCATACCTGTATTTGAAAACTTTGCCGATGAAACGATTATATTGATTAATAATACGGAAACAGCACGTAAGCTTTTGCCCAAGGAATTCGGTGAAGCGGAAATTGTTATTGATAATTACTCAATAGGTTTTAGACAGATAATGACATGTGCGGATTTGGTTAGGGTAATTAGCCTAGGAAATGCAAAAGAATAAAAAATAGTCTGTAAGTTCCGTCTAATGAATTTGTTAATAATAAGGATTTTAAGGAGGATTTTAAGAATGAAGAAAATTGTTTCGATGTTGATTTTAATAATGTTGGCAATGAATCTTGTATCCTGCAGTAAGAATACTGTTGATAATGTTGACAATGAGAAAAATGACAATCAAATTGAAAATACAGTTAAGAATACTTCAAATGCATCTGATTTGATTAAGGCTTATATCAATGAAGAACTAATTGAAGCTGACGAAAAAATACTGTTTTGTTACGATGAGGATATAGACTTGGATGGAAACAATGAAGTAATTGTAGCTATTGGAACTGAAGGAGAAGACAAATTGTCAACCTTTGTAGGGAAGGCGTATGTATTAAAAGAAGTTGACGGAGAAGTGAGGAGAATTGGCGATAATTTTGCCGAAAGCCTTTATGCGGTATATGAAGTAAAACTTATATCTTTAGCTGGAGATGAAAAAAAATACATATATTGCGGATTGACAAACGGGGCTAATCTGGTAGGATTTAGAATATTTGAACCGGGTGACAATGGACTCGATGAAATCGCTTATAGTGCGTCGGCAACCGGGGCAGGCAGCGATGAAATAATAGACTCTGACAATGATGGAAAAATTGACGGATATGTGCAAAACCGTTGGAGTTATGATGTTTTATATTATTCTGTGAGAAACATATATGAATATAATAATCAGAAATTTGAATTGGTAAAAACGGAAGTTGAACTGCCTGAATATCCGACTTCCCCGGAAGAAGTTGTCCGGGAGTATTTAGCTTTAAATGCATTGGAATTGCAAAAATCGGAAGAAGTAAGTGAAAGACTGGGCAAACTATGCCAGCAAGATGTCCGAGGGGTAATTGATTTATCAAATGAGGAATTATTTGAAGCTTTGTCGTCTGAAAATTTGGAATTTGAGAGTGATAACGAAATTACCGCAAAGGAAAACGGGATAACAGCTAATGTTATTGTTTCCATCGAAGGAAACAAGAGATATAAATTCACATTAAACAAAGAAAAGGATATTTGGAGTATTGGAAATATTGTCATATTAAGTTGACATATGCTTATTTTTCCGAAGTACATAATAATAACTGAATTTATTTGAGAAATATTATGAATTGTTACTTGGCAATGGTGTAAAAGAAATGAGCAAACAAAGAAAGTGTTTAAGGAATATGGAATTATTAAGTAAAATGAGTTAAGTATCTTTGCATTTTGTCCCATCAAATGGACGTTATGTCAGAAAGTATTGATTACCTGACATTGATGAACTAAAATATGTGATTATGAAGTTATTTAGGAGTACATACAAGGAGGTAAAATTATGTCAATCGAGGTGAATAGCAAAGCATTACGAAATAGCGAAGATGAGGTTAGGAAGCTTTCAAAAAAGCTTGGCAGCATATGTAGCAGTCTTCAAAGTATAAGAAAATCACTGGATTCTGACATAAAAAATACAGGGAATATAGATAGATGTTTTAAGAACATATGCGAAGAAATGGACCAAAATGAGAAGAACCTCTCTAATGTGGCGGAATTCCTTTCGGATACTGCAAAGACATATGAGGATGCAGAGAAAAAGATTAAAAAGGATTTGAACGGAATAAGCAATAAGAAATCTTCAGGAAATATAATTTCAAAAATATTTGACAAGATAAAATCAATAGGAGAGAAAGTACGGACGATCTTTAAAATATTGGGATGGATGAAATTTATAACTTCACCCATAGGCCCAATAATAATATTGAGTAGTGTGAAGAAATACTTTGATGAGAAAGGAATTGCTATAGATAATAATGAAGATATACAACAGATAGAAGTAAAGAAAGTGGAAATACCCGAGCTAAAGGAAATATTATCTTACGATCCCGGTACATACAAGGAAGAAGTATTGATGCTGCAAAGGATGTTAAACAAGCTGGAGGAAAACGATGCACTTAAGATAAAAGAGGACGGATTTTTCGGGAAGGAGACACTGGCAGCTGTCAATAGGTATAAAGAGAAACATGGACTTTGGAATTTTGGTGAATATGAAGGCAAGGTAGGCCCAACAACCTGGGAGCATTTGTTTACTAATACTGGTGGCATGAAAGATGTTATAGATAAAAATACATTACAGGATATAACAAATAAAACAACTGGAACTATTAACTATGATATAATAAATGCTTACCGAAAAGATATAGACATTGCTATTGACAATATTAGAAAAAGCTTAGGAATTAAAGAAAATAATGAAGCAGCTATAGACGCCATGTACATACAAATGTATCTTTGGATTTTAGGATATGATATTGGTACATTTGGACCGGCGGGAATTGGGGTTGACGGTAGTATTGGAGGCAAGACTAAGGAAGCACTTGAAAAAGTAATTCCAGGAGGATTGAATAATTTAAAGGAATCTAGAGAATTATTAAGTGAAATGGTTGTTCCTGTTTTAGAAAAAAGGGCAAAAGAATGGGAAGGGATTGTAAAAAATTCCGGATCATTGCTTGACAAAACTAAATATCCATTGGTAGATCCAATGTTTTATGTCTTTTTTCAAAAGCAATATCAAAAAGATATTGATCCTATTTTCGCAGGAAGGCTGGCGGCTTTTGCTAGAGATAATAATATTTCAATATTTGTTGGTTCCGGGTACAGGACTTATGAGGAACAGGTTAGAGCGTGGTTAGATAATGGAGGGTGGCAAAACTCAGATGGGAGCTGGGGATGGCCAGCAGATAAGCCTAAAACAGTTGCAACCCCTGGAAATAGCTGGCATAATTTTGGAGAAGCAATTGATATAAGTTGGAATGGAGAGCCTAGTTCTATTTTTATTAGGAATTTATATGGGAACTATGCTTCAACGGAACAGCAAATAGAATTAACAAAGTATGGAATATTTAAGCCCCTTACATCCGGCAATAAAATGCCAGCATTGGAAGAATGGCATATACAACCGATTGAAACGGAAGGAATAAATGAAAAAGAAGATAGAGAAAAATATTATAAAGCATATAAAAGCACCATTAATAAGAGCGATGCTCAGAATGAAGTTAGTATAAATAAAGATGCCAATGTAATAATTGAATCTAAAAGCGGTTTTAATTATGAATGGACTGGAAAGTATGTTACAGATGAATTTAAAACTAAAGTAATTGAGATATGTGAAAAACTCAAGATGAATCCTGATGATTTAATGGCAATAATGGCATTTGAATCAGGATTTAACCCCACAGCAAGAAATCCAAGATCCGGTGCAACAGGTTTGATACAATGGATGCCTGAGACTGCCGCTGATTATGGTGTTTCTACAGATGATTTGGCAAAAATGTCAGCATTTGAGCAATTGGACTATGTGTACAAGTATTTTAAACCCTATGCAGGAAAGATTCATGATATAAAAGATGCATATATGGTTGTTTTCATGCCGATAGCTGTTGGTAAAGAAGATGATTATATACTAGGAATTAAAGGGTCAAATAAAATTTTCTATGATGATAAAACATATGGTGATGTCTATAAAAATAATTCTATTTTGGATTACGATGGAGATGGCGTAATATATAAATGGGAAGCAGCTAAAAAAGTTATTGAAACTAGAGAAAAATACAAAAAAATAAATCAAGTAAAGGAATGATGATATGAGATTGAATTCAAAAAGTTTAATAGCAGGTTTATGGATAATTATACTACTATGCGGTTGTTTTACAGGATGTGAAAAAGTTCCGACTGGCCGGCAAATGGAACCTACATTGACAGCAACAGATATGCAAAACAGTCCAGATAAAGAGAATGATAAAGAGAATTCTCTTGAATCCTGGGTCGGGAATTATTCTTTTTCGGAATATGCACCACCTAACCAGAATATGTTTTATTCAATATCGATATTTAAAGAAAACAATAAATATTTGGCGAAGATAAGTGTCGATGGGTTCCAGACTATGAAAAGAATACAAGCTGAGGTTACAGGAGATGAGGATTCTATAGAATTGATTTTTTTAAAATATTTGCCGGATAATATTATGGAACGATACCAAAAAGGTGATGTTTTGCTAAGTTTCAAGAGAGAAGATTCGATAATTTATACGTATTGGAATAAAATGGGACCTATGCTTCTTGATAATAAATCCCCGGGAGTGTATTTCAGTAAAGTAACAGACAGAGAAGAAGACGAAAATAAGGAAACAGATAATGACGAAAATATATATGAATCTTTAGACAGTGAAAACAGCAAGGAAATATACAAATCATATTTATCTACTCTTTCTT
>Ga0134095_1001671_pt1 | contig 14322 bp, 8 predicted proteins | sample 6_2taG_FD_94449 | JGI IMG/M metagenome (GOLD analysis project Ga0134095, IMG submission 94449) | Switchgrass degrading microbial communities from high solid loading bioreactors in New Hampshire, USA - 6_20_20_110_A2 metaG | ecosystem: Engineered > Bioreactor > Semi-continuous > Anaerobic >... | reverse complement strand
GATGTCGGCTTTTTTCGCCCGCGAGTGTTTGGCGGTGTTGGCCAGCGCTTCCTGGGCGATATGGAACAGCGCCATGGCATTCTCTGCCGGGAATTCCGTCAGGCCGTTATCCGGGGCGACCAGATTAGCCTGAATACCGGAGTTGATGCGGAACTCTTCCACCAGCCGTTCCAGGCTCTGGCAGATATCTTTCCCCTGAAACTGGCGGGGCCGCAGGTCCAGGATATAGGTGCGGATATCGCGAATGGTTGCGTTCAGGGCCTGGATGGACTGGTCGATCTTCTGGCGGGCCTGCTCCGGATCATCATGGATGGAAAGGCGAGCGTAATCCAGCGCCAGACCCACCCCATAAATGGACTGGATGATGCCGTCGTGCAGATCCATGCCGATGCGCTCGCGCTCTTCCAGCACGGCCAGGCGGCGCGCCTGCCGGTGCAGGCGCGCGTTCTCGATCGTGATCCCGGCCCAGGAACTGATGGCCTGCAGCACCTGCACTTCACGTGCGTCCATCTGGCGCTGTTTGCGGCTGGCCACACCCAGCACACCGACCACTTTATTGCGCGACTTGATGGGGAGCAGCGTGACCCAGTTGAACCCCGCCTCGACCACGGCCTGGCGCAGATAGCGGACCTCCTGCTTCGGGTCGATGTTAACCAGCGGTTCGCCGGTCTCGGCCACCACGCCGATCAGCCCCTCGCCAATGCGGAAGCGGTCCCGGGTCCAGAAGGCCTCGGCGCAGTCGCCGTAATGCAGCGCCATGCGTAGGTCTTTGCCGCCCTCTTCCACCAGGAAGATCTCACCCGCTTCCACGCCCAGATGCTCGATAATCCGCACGAGCGTTTCCTTGATAATCTCGTCGACATCCAGAGAGCGTGTGAGGGCAGCGGCGGTTTCGTTGAGCAGCGCCAGGTCTTCGTTGCGCTGCGTCAGTTCCTCGCTGCGCCGCGCCAGCTTTTCGTACAGGCTGGCGTTGGTGATGGCGACGGCTGCGTAAGCGGCGAGGGTCTCGATTACGCGCTCGTCATTCTCATTGAACTCGTCTGCATCCAGCTTGTCGGTCAGGTAGATCTGGCCCAGGGTGCGCTCGCCCGATATAATGGGCACCCCCAGGAAAGACTTCATTTTCGGGTGGTTCGGAGGAAACCCGGCGCTGCGCGGATCGCTAGAAATATCGGCCAGGCGAATGGGCCTGCCCTCTTTATGAAAAAGCCCCAGCAGGCCTTTGCCCACAGGGGGGTGAGCGATCTTGCCGGCCTGTTCGGGTTGAAGGCCGACAGGAATAAACTTTACCAGTTTGCCGTTTTCATCAACAACGCCAAGGGCAGCATAGCGCGCGTTCGCCTGCTCACGGGCAAGCTGCACGATCTGCTCTAAAACCTTCTCCAGTGAGAGATTACTGACTAACTGTAAGCTGGCCTGATGAAGAGCCGCCAGGCGTTGTTCCAGCTGCTCGAGTGTTAACACGACCATTTGCTGTTCCTCGCTACACTACAATTTTACCTTATTTTGTCTGAGTTAAGTTGACTCCTCACCTTCGCTTCTCATAAATGATGGTTCACAAACCGGCTAAAATGATGGAGGTGTGGATAAAATAGAGCGGTTGAATCGATATTGGATAGTTTTTGCAAGCGCGGTCAGGCTATAACGAAGACCGTACGGATGGATGATTCAAGGAGAAGTGATGTCTGTGAGTGAAAAGGGATCACGCCTGCCCGGGTTCTATAACCTCTCCCTTGAAGAACGCCTGCAGCGGCTGGCTGCCGCCGGCGACCTGAGCCCGCAGGATCTGGACGCCCTGAGCGGGCGGGCCGGCCTCTCGCTGGAACAGGCCGACCATATGATCGAAAACGTCGTCGGCCTGCACGCCCTGCCGCTCGGTGTGGCGCTCAATTTTGTGGTTAACGGCCGTGAGGTGCTGGTGCCGATGGCTGTTGAAGAACCGTCCGTGGTGGCTGGCGCATCCTTCATGGCGAAGCTGGCGCGCGCCGGAGGAGGTTTCCAGGCGCACACTACCCCTCCGGAGATGATCGCCCAGATTCAGGTGCTCGACGTGGCCGACCTGCCTTCCGCCCGCCTGGCGATCCTGGAGGAGAAAGAGCGCCTGCTGGCGGAGGCGGCCGAAATCGATCCGGTGCTGAAGCGCCTGGGCGGTGGGCCGCGCGACCTGGAAGTGCGCGTGATCGAAGCATCGCCCATCGGGCCGTTTCTGGTGCTGCACCTGATTTACGATGTGCGCGACGCCATGGGCGCCAACGCTGTGAACACGGCCGCCGAGAGGCTGGCAAATCTGGTAGAATCCATCACCGGCGGCCGGGTGCATCTGCGCATCCTTTCGAACCTGGCAGATCGCCGCCTGGCGCGTGCCCGCTGCACCATCCCCCTTTCCGAACTGGCATTCGATGATTTCACCGCAGAAGAAGTACGGGACGGAATCATAGCCGCCTGGGCTTTTGCTGCGGCCGATCCGTACCGGGCAGCCACGCATAACAAGGGCATTATGAACGGCGTGGATGCGGTCGTGATCGCCACCGGCAACGACTGGCGGGCGATCGAGGCCGGCGCCCATGCCTATGCCGCCCGGAGCGGCGTCTACACTTCGCTGAGCACCTGGGGGCGTGACCGTCAGGGCAACCTGGTGGGCACGCTCGAGATGCCGCTGGCGGTGGGCATCGTGGGCGGTGCCACACGGGTGCACCCCACGGCGCAGGCAGCCCTGAAGTTGATGGGCGTTAAAACGGCCCGGGAGCTGGCCGAGGTGATCGTTTCGGTGGGGCTGGCCCAGAACCTGGCTGCCCTGCGAGCACTGGCCACCGAGGGCATCCAGCGCGGGCACATGAGCCTGCACGCCCGCCAGGTCGCCATCGCGGCCGGCGCTACAGGCGACCAGATCGAGCGCCTGGCGCAGCGCCTGGTCGCAGAGAAAACGGTGCGCATCGACCGCGCCGAAGAAATCTTGAAAGAATGGAAAGCACAGTCTGCCTGAACAGCTGCTTTTGAAGACACAGGAGTAATGGTAACCCAATGAACGACGCAAACACGAGTGACTCAATTCTGTTAAAACCTTCGCGACCGGTGGGCATTGTCGGCTACGGCGCTTATGTGCCGCGCTACCGCCTGCCGGCTGCGGAAGTGGCCCGTGTGTGGACGGAAGGCGAAGCGGGCCTGCCGATTAAAGAAAAAGCGGTGCCGGGCCTGGACGAGGACGTCGCCACCATGTCCATCGAGGCAGCCCGCAATGCGCTCAAACGGGCGCAGATCAATCCCGAAGAGATCCGTGCCGTGTGGGTGGGCTCTGAATCGCACCCTTACGCCGTGAAGCCGACCTCGACCATTGTGGCCGAATCGATCGGGGCAGTGCCCCACGTGCAGGCTGCCGACTGGGAGTTCGCCTGCAAGGCGGGCACCGAGGCCATGGTCGCTGCCATCGGTTTTGTGGGCTCGGGCATGGCGCGCTATGCTATGGCCATCGGCATGGACACCGCCCAGGGCAGACCCGGCGATGCGCTGGAATACACCGCCGGGGCCGGCGGCGGCGCATACCTGCTCGGGCCGGCGGAGGAATCGCTGGCGGTGATCGAAGCGACCTACTCCTTTGTAACCGACACCCCCGACTTCTGGCGGCGCGCCTACCAGAAGTACCCCGAACACGGGCAGCGCTTCACCGGCGAGCCGGCTTACTTCCGGCATATCACCAGCGCAGCTCAGGCGCTGCTGGACGCCACCGGCACCACCCCGGCGGACTATCGCTACGCCGTCTTTCACCAGCCGAACGCCAAATTCCCGCAGCGCGTGGCCGCCGAGCTGGGTTTCAGCAAAGAACAGATCGCTCCCGGCCTGCTGGTGCCGGTGATCGGCAATACCTACGCCGGCGCGGCCATCATCGGGCTGACCGCCACGCTGGATGTCGCCCAGCCCGGCGATAAGATCCTCATGGTCTCCTTTGGCTCGGGGGCCGGTTCGGATGCCTTCGCCATCACGGTGACGGAGGCGATCGAAGAGCGCCGCGACCTCGCCCCGCGCACGGCCGACTATATCAACCGCCGCACTGAGATCGATTACGCCACCTACACCCGCCTGCGCGGCAAGCTGGTGATGAAATAGACCCTCGACGGGATATCCTGATCACATTGTGGAGGACCTGTGACTGAAGTTGTCATTGCCGGTATTGGACAGACACCCGTAGGGGAGCACTGGAATATTTCGCTGCGCGAGCTGGCTTATATGGCCGTGGATGCGGCCTTGAACGATGCCGGCCGCCTGCAGCCGCAGGCGCTGTTTGTCGGCAACATGCTCGCCCCGCAGCTTTCTCGCCAGGCGCATCTGGGCGCGCTGATCGCCGATTTCGCCGGCCTGACCGGCATTGAAGCCGCCACGCTCGAAGCGGGCGGGGCTTCTGGTGGGGCGGCGCTGCGCGCCGCCTATATGGCCATTGCCTCCGGGCAGGTGGACGTGGCCCTGGTGGTGGGCGTGGAGAAATTCACCGACCAGATCGGCCCGCAGGTGGAAACCGCCCTGGCGTCCACCTTCGACAGCGATTATGAAGCCGAGCAGGGGCTGACTCCGGCCGCACAGGCCGCCCTGCTGATGCGCCGCTACATGCACGAATATCAGGTGGAGCGCCAGGCTTTTGCGGGCTTTCCCCTGGTGGCTCACGCTAACGGTGCCGGCAACCCGAACGCCATGTTCCGCAAGGCGGTCTCCCTGGAGGCCTACTGCCGGGCGGGCAAGGTCAGTGAGCCGCTCAACCAGTTCGACGTGGCCCCCAGCGCCGATGGAGCCGCCGCCCTGGTGCTCACCCGTCCGGAGCTGCTGCCGCCCGGGATGCCGCTGGTGCGCATCGCCGGATCCAGCCTGGTGACCGATACCCTGGCCCTGCACGACCGGCCGGATCCGCTGGACCTGGAGGCTGTGCGCATTTCGGTGGAGCGCGCCTGCAAACAGGCGGGCATCACCGCCGGTCAGGTGGACCTGTTTGAACTGAATGATTCGTTTTCGATCTACGGGGTATTGAGCCTGGAAGCCGCTGGCTTCGCCGAGCGCGGCCTGGGATGGAAGCTGGCCCAGCCGGAAGGCATCGGGCGTGACGGGCTGATCCCGGTCAGCACGATGGGCGGGCTGAAGGCGCGCGGCAGCCCCGGCGGGGCGACCGGCGTCTACCAGGCGGTGGAAGCTGTGCTGCAGCTCCGCCAGCAGGCCGGCGCCAACCAGCTTCCCCATGCCCGGCGGGCCCTGATCCAGTGTTTCGCCGGCCCGGCCTCGACCGTGGTCACCCATGTGCTCGAAATAAACGCAATTTGATAGTTCCTGATAGCTTTTTGTGCCTACACTGGTATCAGGTAAGGCTGGTAATGCCGTAAAAAACCGGAAAAACCGTGTGAAGAAATCTTATCTGTAATTTTTGAGCAGCGAACAAAGGAGAGACATCGTATGGAAATCCCCCGCCACTGGCGATTACGCAAACAGCGCTACGGTCTGGTCGGAGAAGTATGCCCCCACTGTGAGGCCAAGATCTTCCCGCCCCGTGACGTCTGCCCGGCCTGTGGGCAGGAAGCCAAAACCCTGTTCTCTTTCAGCGGGCGCGGCGAGGTGTACTCCTATACCACCGTGTACGAACCGCCCGCCGGTTTTGAAGACAGCGCGCCCTACACCGTGGCGCTGATCAAACTTGAAGAAGGCCCCCTGGTGACCGCCCAGCTCACCGACCTGGACGGGCGCCAGATCGAAATCGGCACCCCTGTGGAGATGGTCACCCGCCGCCTGCGCCAGGACGGCGACGAGCGCGGCCTGCTGGTCTACGGTTACAAGTTCCGCCCCGTGCTGGAGCGCCAGGCCGAAGCGGCGTGATAGTAACAGAATGAGCATAAAAAGACCCTCGATAGACGTTGAGGGTCTTTTTTCATTTTGCTGTGGTTTATTACTTGCGGCTAAGTAAACGGTATTTGTAGGACATGCGATCTGCGGTCAGTGAGATACTTTATAAATTGGTCGGGGCGCAAGTTATACCTACGCGGTAGAGGAGATGTTTTCACTCTAGTTATACTAGCAATACCGATAAAGATAAAATCCCATAATTTCATGAATTTTACTTTTCAGCTTTTGCTTAGATTTTATTACCGCGGTTTGAACCAGGAAACCGAACGAGTGGTCCTAGTAAAAAAGACCGTTACATGTAAAAGGGCATTGTTTTTATCGTTTATTATTCCTAGATATGGGCGGAGTAATTAGATTGACAACTCTCTTCCTCGGTTTTTCCTATTATTGATCATCTTCTCTTGCCCGACTTAATACCACCAATAATTTTTCTGTGACGTCAATTAATACCAATTGCCCGAAAAGCGGACCAGTATCAAGAACGGCCTGTCGCTCTATAATTGAAGGATCAATCTCTATCATGATCAGGAAGCCATCCGTGGAAAAGATGACCATAATGATGGGCTGGGCTTTTCAGTTTATAATTCTCAAGGCTGATCACAAAATTAAATTCCATATTAGGCATGATCTCCTCCAAAGCGAGCTTTTTAGGTTTACTGTACGTTATAACCCAAGGATACAATTCGCCGTTTTGATAGACGCGTCTTCCTACCATTGATTGCAATCCATTCAATACGTCGCTTTTACGGTTTATGGAGCAATTATTGAATTGATGTAACGCTAGTTGCATCTAAAAAACGAGACCTGTTTGAGCATTACTGATCACCTTCCGACTGGATGGCATCTTCGATGATCTGTATTTCGGCATCAGTCAATCCATATAAACGGTAAACTTCATGGTTCAGTTGCTGCTCAAGCTGGTTCGGATTTTTGTTATCTCTCACCAAAGCTAATATCTCCCGCACCAGAGCCGATATTTTTTCGCCGGATGGCTTGGGCGGGATAGCGAGCGGCGAAATATACATGGGCTTAAATTCTACAAAGCCACCCTGTCTCTCGGCTGCACTTTGGATAACCAGATAATGTGTTACGGAGGAATTCAATATACCGGCTAAGTAATGACTATTGGATATTACCGTGTTCGCAGGGGCGGATAATATATAGCCGGATGGGGCAAAAGCAAATTTCGGTTGAGTAGCCAAGTTCCCCCAGACAATCTGCTCGTAGTTAAAGTCATCCCAGTATTTGCATGAGCGCAGTTCCCAATAGTATTTCCCTTGATCATCACGTTTTATCAATCGTTCGCGATATGGCAGTAAATGTTGATATACAGCCGGGTAGCACTGCTCGAATTTCTGCTCCGCTTTCTTCATTTCCATACCAGACCATGGATGCTGTTTGTTCTCCGAAGATTCGATCTTAATCAGGTAACGGCCACTGTAATCAATCCGCCATCGCTTTACATCTCTCCCCCGTAGAATAGGCTTGAGCAGGTAAGATGATGACGCATGTTCAGCAATCAATCGATCTCGGGTGGGCTGGTCGACGATAAAGGCTTCATTCAAACCGGTTTTGATGCCATAATATATTTTTCCATCTACATACTCGCCGAGCGGCTTTCCGGCGCGGGTCAATTTCTCCAAGAGGCGTAGGACCTGCGGGGACTCCAGCCGCCATCCATCGGACTTTAATTCAGCTTGTTCCATCAAAAAGCTCTCTGACCGATAAATATCGGCAAATTGCTGTATAGGCGGCCCAGGTTTCCAGGTCATGGCACGTACTTGATTTTCCTGAGAAGGTTTTTTCTTCAGGATGATGATGCTCGGGTAGGCGATTGCGTCGAAAACAGGGGCATCACCAAAGTCGATCAACTGGTGGATGGTATGCTGGGTTAAAAATGCGCGCAGTTTTTCCCCGTAGCCGGAGCGGAAATACTTGTTGGATGAGATGAAAGCAAGCGTGCCGTTGGGCCGCAGGATCTCGATGCCGCGTTCATAGAAATATACATACAGATCTGCCGTCCCTGTGTAACAAGAGAACTGTTGCTTCAGATCCTTTTTCTGATCTTTAATTCGCTCTCCCCGTACATACGGTGGATTGGCGATCACCACATCGAAGCCACCCCGCTTTCGAAACACCTCGCTGAAGTAAATCCGAAAATCGAATTTGCTGAAGTTTTGAGTAAGGATGCCCAAAATTCGGTCGATTTCAGCCCGCAGCCGTTCTTTTTCCTTTGGGTCGGTTGTGTTTTGAAATTGTTCCTTCTTCGCCTCGATTTCACCTTCCATAAACCCCTGTTTGACGCTCTGCAGCGAGTTACCGCACACGATCTTATAGTCCAGATTCGGCAGGGGTTTGATGATATGGAAATCATCCTCATCAACCACCAGCGAGAGCCACAGGCGCAGCCGGGCAATATCGATGGCAGAGGCGTCGATATCGACTCCGTAGAGGGAATGCTCAATGGCATGACGCTTGAAAGCATAGGGAGTGCGCTCCAGATCAGCAGGTAAGTAGGTTGACAGTATCTCCCGGGCTTTGACGATTTCGGTCATCATGCCAACCGGAAACGCCCCCGAACCGATCGCTGGATCGCAGATCTTGATCTCGGCCAGCGCCCGGTCGATCTCTGATGCATGGGTGCGAATACTGTCAGGCATTTGCCAGGCGTAGCTTTTCGTACCTGCTTCCTTGGCCGCATCAAAAGCCACCGCCGCCTCGCCGTGGCGGATAAACCACTCGATATCCTCTCTGGGGACGACGGGGATGTACCGTTTGTAAGATAATGCCTTTTGGACGGGTTTGGCCGGTCCAAACAATTGGCCCTGCTGCGGCTCTTCCTGGGCTAGTTTCTGTTCCTGTCGGTTCAGCGAAGTATCCAGATAATTAATTAGCGACTCCTGGCACATATAGTGGACGATCTCACGTGGTGTGTAAAATGCCCCTATGGATTTGCGGTCTTTCACTTCCAGCAAGTTCTCAAAGACTTTCCCAAGCATCTCCGGGTCGACTGCCACCTCGCGTTCGAGCGGTTCGTCCTCCCGGACAGTGAAGTTGTACAGGGTAAATGTCTCGAAGATCTTCCCAAAAGTTTTGTTGCTGATCGGAATGTGAACATTTTTCCAGTCGTACCCGCCGGAAGGTTCGAACAGGCCGCCGTTCAAGAATGGGATCTTGCAGTTCAGTCTTGGGTAAAAGTTGTCCTTGCGTTCCACCGCAAGAGCTTCATAGAACAACGGTTCAAGCAGGTCGTTAAAAAAGTTGCTGTAGCCGACATGCTGCTTCTGGTACAGTTCGAACAGATAGTTTTTCGAACCCGTACCCCATTCTTTGCCCGGCTGAACGCCCAACCAGCCTTTTTTCTGCAGGAAATAGAGAAACACGATCTGGCCGAGCAGCCGCTTAGCGAAGCCAGGGGTGTCAATTTCACAGCGCTTAAACTCGGCCTCGACAGAACGGTTCTTGGCCAGAATCGCGTCCAGCTCTTCCTTCAAATCCAGGAACAGTTCTTTGTACTTTTCGAAAAATTCCTTCGTGACCGACTCGATATTAAATGCGGCCTCCAACTGGCTGAGGGTTGGATTGTGCCGGCTGTCTTCCAGGAGAGGATAGAGCTGCTGTTGGGCGGTATGGTTGGGTTCGTTCTTGCCGACCAAAAACGAGAAACGCCGGACCGGGGTCAGTTCCTCTTTGACCTTGACCTTCCCGGATGGGGTCTGCTCGGAACGATAATCGATTCGTACCAGCGAAAAGCGCCAGTCGCTCGGCTCAGGACCGACGAAAGCCACCAACCCAGCCTCCTTGTTGCCGCGCGTCTTGAGATAATCTCGGATGAAGTCCCGCTGTATCGTCCGGGCAGCGTCCAGCGCGCCGGCTCTGCGCAAGTAGACGATCAACACATCAATCTCTACGCCGTCCGGGTCGGTATATTTGCCTATTCTCTTGTAAAGCCTGATATGTTGTTTGAACGCGTCCTTAATATACTTTTCCGAATACGTACCGGCTTTCGACTCATCCAGATCATTGAGCAGGTTTTTTACAAAATACTTGAACCGGCCCTCATCGAAAGGCTGAGAGAGCGTTTCTTCGATTAAACGTTTGGCAGCCTGGCGATTCATAATGAATACTTCTTCCCTTCTCAGCTAAAATACTCGCTTAAAATGACCTCTCGGCGGTCGACCGGCCCGGTCTGCTGCTGCATGTAGCTTTGCAGGAGCGTCTCAGAGAGATTTTGGCGCAGCAGATTCAGCACTTTCAAAGGTTCGGCGGTCTTTTCGATCTGCTGTTTGAGCCGTTTGCTCGTGCTGCGCGGGATGACGCCGTCTTCCAGGGCTTTAATCACCTGACGGATAAAGGCCTCATCTTCATCTGTGAAACCCTGGTAACGGCGAATTTCCCGGGCCTTCAAACGCCTTAGCAAATATTGCTCGTTTGTACGTCCGCCGCCCCCTTTGCTCTCTTCGTTTTCTGCCGGAGAGAGCTGCAGTTCAAACTGCTCTTTGTTTCTCTGCAGCAGTTGAAAATAGGTGGGTGGTAGTTTTAGCCGGGGCTCGTCTGGCGAACATCGCAGCAGATCGGCCGTTTCCAGAAACGTCAGTTCCGTGGCACTGCCGTCTTTCGCCAGGTAAAATTTCTTCAGCCGGCCGCGGCGGAAAAACGTGACCATTGCTTGACGATACTCACTCTTGGGAGCGTGCCGCCCGGAGCGGGCCTTTTTGGGCAAGCGTTTAATCCGGTTAAACAAATCCGGCTGCTTGTCGCGGATATTCCGGATTACTTGCAGGTACTCCAATTCGGAGCGTTCCTGTTCTTCTTCCCCTTCGAATGTGGCTTTACTGTTCAGCTTCCGGTACAGGTAATCACCGAAAAGTTCATAAGAGCCTACTTCTTCTTCGTTTGTCAGATATTTAGCATCCTCGCCTAGCAAATTTTGGAAGGCGTATAGCTTGGCCTTGATATTGTCCTCCAGACCTAGATGCATATCCGACTGAGCGGTAGGGAAAAAGTTGAAGATTTGTATCGCCTTATGTTTTGTTCCGACCCGGTTGACTCGCCCTACGCGTTGGAGCACACGAGTAGGATTCCATGGCAAATCGTAATTGATCACCGTATTCGAACGATGCAAATTGATGCCTTCGGCCAGAACATCCGTGGTGATCAGGATCTGTATCTCATCCACAGGATCAGGGTGCGAGGGATCATAATTCCGCTGGATGATTTCCCTGGCGGCGGTCTTACTCAATGATCCATTATGGGTTTGACCGCCTCCGCTCGTATAAAGCATGACCTTGCCGTGGAACTTTTTCTGCAACGCCCCGAATAGGTATTCTCCGGTCTCAGCTGACTCAGTAAAAACGATCACCTTCTTCCCGGCCAACCGCCGGTTCTTTTGTAGTTCCCAAATGAATTGCTCTAACTTTGGATCATCCTGAATATCCGCCCAAAGCACTCGAACGCGGCGGAGCAGCGCGAGATCCCTTTTTAGATCCACAAGGAAATCGGAGGTAAAGTCCGATGCGGAGAATTTCTGGACTTTGTCCTGTTCCACCAGGCGATGCAGTTCTTCGTAGTTATCAGCATCTAACAGATCATACACGTTTACAGTTTTGCTAATGTAAACCGTGCCGCTCTCGAACATCTCGATAAATCTTTCATACGATTGGATGAACCGGTCGAGGGTGCGCTTGAAGGCATAAAACGACGACTCTAGCCGTTTAACCAGAATCCCCTTCATAAACCCACCCACGTTGCGCTGCGATTGAGCTTCGAAATCAGACAGAGGCTTTTTTGAGTAGAGCAGGGGGGTGTAGCGAGAATAGGTAAATTTCTTCAACTCGTCGATCGTCTGATTGAAAACGGCGTTGGTCTGTGAGTTAAAGGCATAAACGATTTTATGAGGATCGTCGATCGTGGGAAAAGACAGGCCCTGTTTTTGAATATCTTCGTTGAAAAATTGTTCGATCTCACTGCGGGTGCGCCGCACCATGACATATTTCAGGATGCGTTCTCGAATTTCTTTTGAGATGTGCTTAACGGCATCTACATATTCAAGTGTCCCTTTGTCCAGACGTTTGAGCAGGTTATTCCGTTCCGAGAAGAACTTTTCCAGGTTTGGTACTCCGGGGATCAGGCTCTGTTTAGGGCGCTGGAACAATTTAAGCTGAGAAAAAATGTCATTGATCGTGTTGTTCAGCGGCGTAGCCGATACAAGGATAACCTTCTTGCCCCAGCATATCCGGTGAAGTTTTTCATACCCTTGAGTAATCTCATTTCGAAAGCGGTGGGCCTCATCGACAAATATGTATTGGAACTTTTCAGGATTCGATCGGAGAATATGGTCGAGTTTCCCAAGCGACTCTACATGGAAACCGCCAATTCCGAACTGAAAGAAGGTTTCCTTCCAGTAATCGACCAGAACTGGCGGGCAGATGATTAATTTTTTCCCTGGCAACTGTTGGGCCAGCAGGGCGGCAATGTAAGTTTTCCCCAGGCCGACCACATCGGCCAGAAAGACGCCGTTGTAGGCATCCAGGATTTTTTTTGCGGCGATGACGGCCTGTTTCTGATAGGCTAAATCCAAGAACCCTTCTGGCAGATAGACATCATAATCCTGGTCTAAGTTGATATCTTCTTTGAAATACTCGTACAGCAGCTTTAGGTACAGTTCATAGGGAGTAATCTGATCATTGAGCCAGGTTTTGTTGGTAATTGTCTCGACATATGTCTCATTCAGTTCGACCGATTCTTCCCCGAGCTGCTCAAAATGCGCCAGGGCGTATTCCACGTCGGCCCGGTTCTTCAGTTCGACGTTGAACTCGTACTGATCCTGTAAACCAGATTGGGAAAAATTTGATGAGCCGGTGATCACTCGCCCAAAGTCTGGACTTTTGTCTGGGTTAAAACGACTGATATAAACTTTGGCATGGATGCTCTGGCTGGGGTGCGCCCGGATTTCAAGCTTGCCGCATTGCAAGTACTCAATGAACTTACGTACACCGTACTCTACTTCCTCGCGGTCTTCGGAATCATCCATTTCCCGGCTCAGGTTAGCAGCATAGGTCTCCTGAACCTGGCGGTGCGATTCAAAGTTTAGCTCCATTTGCCCGCGGTAAGTTTCGATGATCTCGTAGGTTTTAGGATCAACATTCAACCCAACCAATATGCGGATTTTTTCTATCCCTTCAAAGGCATCCTGAAGCATATAAAAACCACTTGTTCGAAAGTAGCCGACCAGGATATCAAAATATTGGACGTACTTCAGGGTTGTTTTGAAACGATTCAGAAGAGTAGAATCAGGCTCATTGGTGAAAAATGTCAGGTCAGTCGACATCGGCGGTTTGTTTTTCTCTAAAGCAAAGGAGTTTTATCCGGACGAACGCAGTCGGAAACTGTTGCGGTTTAATAATAAACGCACACACTGGCAGGGAGTTACAGATGGCATTCTACCATTATATTCCAGGGGATAACTGCCAGTATCGTCGTATTACATGGGGAATGGCGGGAAAGGACAGCAAAGCCCCTTCCAAAATAAGCGCAATAAGAACCGTTTGTTTGCATAATAATGAATCGATAGAAAAACAGAACCTGAGTAAGGCAGAGATGGCCCGCCGGATGAGGACCAGCCGGGCTGCACTGGAGCGTCTGCTAGACCCAGAGAACAGTTCAGTTACCCTGCAGACAATGAATAGAGCAGCCCGATCGTTAGGCAAGCGGCTGCGGTTGACGTTGGTATAGGAAGGCTTTTTTGTTGATGGGTTACAGGGTGATTTGGACGAATTTAAGTTCTGTTGGATCAGATTTACAGGTACAGGTTCCGATCGCGGGTTTCGTTGATAGCCATACTAAAGATTTCACTCGAGCCAGCCATGAGACTATACGACATGGCTGGCTTTTTCATTACATAAGCTAACATTGTAAGTATAGGAGTTGCTGTGATCAGGCGTTTATTTAAAACCGGAAACAGCATTGTTCTATTTCTACCGAAAGAAATTCTTGATAGTCTGGAAATTTAGGACGGTGAGAGCGTCAACCCGGAACTGGACCGGGAGCAGCGGCGAGTCATCATTACACCGGTGGAAAAGTCGAACGCTGCTGCGGGTGTGAATGAGGATTTTGCGCGCCAGGTCGATGAATTCATACAGCAGTACCGGCCTTAGAAGAATTGGCCAAATAAGAATCTACATAATCTGCGTCTAAGCAACCTTCGTGACTCATTACCTGACACCTGAGCAAGTCCTTCTTATTCACAGCCTGTTCTTCCCGGATTCCCTCCCCATGGCAAATTTTCTCAGCGCTCTGTAAAGAGAAGTCGCCGTGGAATACGCTCAGCCGGGCAAACAGCTCGCGCTCAGGGTCTGTGAGCAGGTTATAGCTCCAGTCCATCACCGCTGCCATGGTGCGGTGGCGCTGTACTGCCGTGCCGGATGAGACATGGAGTAAGTCCAGCAGGTT
>Ga0134095_1001657_pt1 | contig 14452 bp, 6 predicted proteins | sample 6_2taG_FD_94449 | JGI IMG/M metagenome (GOLD analysis project Ga0134095, IMG submission 94449) | Switchgrass degrading microbial communities from high solid loading bioreactors in New Hampshire, USA - 6_20_20_110_A2 metaG | ecosystem: Engineered > Bioreactor > Semi-continuous > Anaerobic >... | reverse complement strand
GTGATCAACCGCAACAACCGTCTGAAGCGCCTGCTGGAGCTTGGCGCGCCGGATGTGATCGTCCGCAACGAGAAGCGCATGCTTCAGGAAGCGGTCGACAGCCTGATCGACAACAGCCAGCGTGGGAAGGCGCTCAGCCGCCGGGGCCGCCGCGAGCTGAAGTCCCTGAGCGACATGCTCAAGGGGAAGAAGGGTCGCTTCCGCCGGAACCTGCTCGGTAAGCGCGTTGACTATTCGGGCCGTAGCGTGATCGTGATCGGCCCGAAGCTGAAGCTGCACCAGTGCGGCCTGCCGAAGATCATGGCACTGGAACTGTACCGGCCGTTCGTGATCAGCCGGCTGGTCAAGTACAACTACGCCAGCAACGTGAAGGGCGCCAAGCGCATCATCGAGCGCGAGAAGCCCGAAGTGTGGGAAGTGCTCGAAGAGGTCATCAAGGAGCGGCCGGTGCTGTTGAACCGCGCGCCGACGCTTCACCGCCTGGGTATTCAGGCGTTCGAGCCGCTGCTGGTTGAAGGCAAGGCGATCCAGATTCACCCGCTGGTCTGCGCGGCGTTCAACGCGGACTTCGACGGCGACCAGATGGCGGTGCACGTGCCGCTGAGCGAGCGCGCGGTTCAGGAAGCGCGCGAGTTGATGCTGAGCACGAAGAACCTGCTGAAGCCCGCCGACGGCTCGCCGGTGGTGGCGCCCGCGAAGGACATGGTCCTCGGCAACTACTACCTGACGATGGACCCGACCGCCGAGATCATCACGCATGTGGACCGCGCCGACGAGTTCCGCCAGTGGAGCTCGCTGTCGGAAGGCGGCCTGCGCATCGCGGCGGTGTTCAACTCTGCCGGGTCGCGCCAGGTCGAGCTGCACAATCTCGACCGTAACAACGAGATAACCATTCTGCGCGACACGCGGGACGAGAATGGCCGCCGCTATCGCGCGTTCGACCAGTTGATCGACGGGCTGCTTGAGGGCCGCTTCGACGTTGCCGTGCACAACGCCTACGAGATGCAGCAGTATCTCAAGAAGCACCCGGACGTGCCGCTGACCATCGCCAACCTGCACGAGCGCCGCCTTGTGGCCGACATGGACGAGGTGGAGTATCTCTACGGGCTGGGCGTGGTCGATCTGCACACGGGCATCCTGCTCGGCAACTACTACGACGATCCGGAGCATCCGCCGCAGCCGGAGCCGGAAATCACGACGGTTGGGCGCGCGCTGTTCAACCGGATTCTGCCGGACAGCATGCGCTTCGTGCAGGAGACGGTTTCTAAGCGCAGCCTGCAGAACCTCGTGGCGCTCGTCTACCAGCGTTACGGCCCGGACGAGACGACCGAGGTCGTGGACGCGATCAAGAACCTCGGCTTCCACTACGCGACGGTGTCGGGCACGACGATCGCCGTGTCGGACCTGACCGTGCCCGAGGAGCGCGAGCAGATCCTCAACGAAGCGATGCAGACGGTCGAGACGGCCCAGCGTGACTTCCGTCGCGGGCTGCTGACCGAAGAAGAACGCTATCAGATCACGATCGATAGCTGGAACAAGGCGAAGTCTGAGCTGAAGGACGTCATCAGCGACACGCTCGACCCGTTCGGGCCGATCGCGGTGATGGCGCTGTCCGGCTCGACGAAGGGTGGCTTTGGCCCCATCACGCAGCTTGCGGGTATGCGCGGTCTGATGGCCGACCCGTCCGGGCGTATCATTGACCTGCCGATCCTCAGCCACTTCCGCATGGGGCTGACCGCGCTGGAATACTTCATCTCCACGCACGGCGCTCGTAAGGGTCTGGCGGACACGGCGCTCCGTACGGCGGACGCGGGTTACATGACCCGCCGTCTGGTCGACGTGGCGCAGGACGTGATCATCAACCGCCACGACTGCGGCACCAAGGCCGGGATCACCATCCCGAACCCGGCGCATCCCAATAACCAGGATGCGCGCGGCGTGCCGCTGCCGGAAGTGGACGTTGCCGGGCAGACGCTGTTCGAGCGTGTTGTGGGCCGTATCGCCGCGCGCGATGCCTTCGACCCGGAGACGGGCGAGGTGATCGTCCGCCGCAACGAGATGATCACCGAGGAAATTGCCGAGCGGTTGGAGCGCGCGGTGGTCGAGTCGGTGGTGGTCCGCAGCCCGATGACCTGCTCGCTGATCCACGGCATCTGCGCGCTGTGCTATGGGCGTGACCTGGGCCGTGGCGAGTTGGTGGAGATCGGCGCGGCGGTGGGTATCGTCGCCGCGCAGTCGATCGGCGAGCCGGGCACGCAGTTGACGCTCCGTACCTTCCACACCGGCGGTGTGGCGGCGGGCGCGGGCGGTGACATCACGAGCGGTCTGCCGCGCGTGGAAGAGTTGTTCGAAGCGCGCAAGAAGCCGAAGGGCGAGGCCGTGGTGGTGGACATCAGCGGCACGCTGCGGCTGGAGCGGCGCGAGGGCATCCGTATTGCGCGGGTGATCAACAGCCAGGTCCAGAGCGAGCGGCACGACCTGCCTGACGACTGGGAAATTCTGGTTGAGGACGGCGCGGTGGTGCGCGAAGGCACCGTGCTGGCGCGCAGCAACTCGTCCAACGGCGCGAGCGAGCAAGAGCTGGTCGCCGGGATGGATGGCGAGGTCTATCTCGAAGATCACACCATCTACGTCCGCAAGGAAGTCGAAGAGTCGCGCGAGTACGAGCTTCCGCAGAACGCGCGCCTGCTCGACGGCATCTACGATGGTATGCATATCGAGGCCGGTCAGCAGGTGACGGAAGGCTCGAAGAACCCGCACCGCATCCTGCGTATCCTGGGCCGCGAGGCCGTCCAGCACTATCTGCTGACGGAAGTGCAGAACGTCTATCGCAACCAGGGCGTGAACATCGCGGACAAGCACTTTGAAGTGATGATCCGCAAGATGCTCAGCAAGGTTCAGATCACCCGCAGCGGCGACAGCGAGTTGCTGCCGGGTGAGCTGGTTGACCGCCTGTTGCTGCTCGACCTCAACGAGCGGCTGATCGCGGAAGGCAAGGAGCCTGCGTCGGCGGTGCCGGTGCTGCTCGGCGTGACCAAGGCCGCGCTGACCACCGACAGCTTCCTCTCGGCGGCGAGCTTCCAGCATACGATCAAGGTGCTGGCGGGCGCGGCGATCGAGGGCAAGGCGGACCGGCTGTTTGGCCTCAAGGAGAACGTGATCATCGGCAAGCTGATCCCGGCGGGGACGGGCTTCCACACCTACCAGGATCGCGAGATCGCGGTCGAGAATGAGGAGCTTGAGCGCCAGGTTGTGCGGCACGATCACGACGAAGAGGACGAGGACGAGGACGAAGATCTGGTGCTGCTCGATGACCTCGACGAAGAGGACTTCGAAGAGGCGGACGAGCTGATCGCCGACGATGAGGAAGAAGACGAGGACGTCCTCGTCGAAGACGACGAAGAAGCCGACCTGATCGAAGACGACGAGATCGTTGACGACGAAGAGGAAATTCTGGACGACGAGATCCTCGACGATGAGGATGAGGAACTCGACGAAGAGGACGACCTCTTTGACGACGAGGAAGAAGCAGAGCTCGAGGACGATTTCGCCGACGATTAAGTCCGGCGGTCGGATGAGTGACAGCGGGCGAGGGCGCAGGCTCTCGCCCGTTTTTTGTTAGCGATTAGCGGTTAGCCGTTAGCAGTTAGCTAAGGAAGCATGCTTGGCGCGGCGACGGCTCCGCCAGCAAGCGATCGGCATGTGAGAGCGGTCAGTTTGCTCTTGTTGCTAATCGCTAATTACTGACCGCTAACTGCTGCTTCACGACTTCGGCGCCTGCTGGAGATACTGGTAGACCGGGCGCGGCTGCCACAGGCTGTCGATCAGCCCGTAGCCCGCTTTCGGATCGCCGCGATCGACTGCGCCGCCGATGGCCGCGAAGTTCAGGTTCCACAGGATCATCGGCCCCATGTACGGTAGCGATTGGGCGATCTGGAAGGCACGGACGGTGTAGGCCGCCTGCGCGGTCTGGTCGATGAAGCCGAAATAGGCCGTGTCGGCGGGATCGGGCGGGCGAACGTTGTCCGCCGTGCGCAGCCCATCGAACGTCGCCCAGCCGAACTCGGTCGCCCACAACTGCGCCTCGCCGTGCCCGGCCTGGACCATGATCGTGCGGTAGTCTTCAATTGTGTCGAGGAAGAAGAACTGTCGCTGATCGTCCCAGCCGCGACCAGGGTTCGCGCAGCAGCGCGCGTCTGGTGGATTCGCCCAGCCGTAAGGGTGAATGCCGACCGCCACATCCGCGCCGTAGCTCGCCAGACCGGCGGCGTACAGCCCGCGCAGCCACGCGCGGTCGTCAGTGGACCAATGCGACGTGCCGGTGGGCGCGGGTCCCGCCGTGATGACGGTGACCTCGGGCGAGAAGGCGCGCACTGCCTGATACGCCGGGCGGAAGTAGCGCATATATTCCTCGCCGGTCAGCGGGTGGCCGTACCACTCGCGCTCCAGGTTCGGCTCGTTCCACACCTCGACTGCCGAGATGTACGGGCGGCCATGCACGTCCCGGCCCAGGTGATTCAGCACCGCGCTGATGAAGTCCGCGAGGTCTTGCGGGTTATCGGGCGGGGCGTCCTCATGCATGATCCCGTCGGCGGTGGCGCGGCGGGCCCAGCCGGGCGCCTTCGCCACGCTGATCATCACGTTGAAACCCTGGTCGTGGAAGCGCTTGACGTAGTCGGTCAGGATGAAATACTGCTCGGTGTAGCGCCCGCGCTCCGACTCCAGCAGCGCCCATGCGAACTGAAACTTGACCCACTTCACGCCGAGCTCGCGTGTCAGGCTGATGACCGTCTCGATTTCGCGGCTGTCGATGTGCGGGTGAATCTGGATGCCCATCAGCGCGCTTTGTAGGCCGGGGCCGGGCGTGGGGCTGGGTCCGGGCGTTGGCTCGATGGATGGGATCGGCGTCGGGGGAAGGCGCGTCTCGGTTGGGACCAGCGTGTGATCCGGTCCGACGATCGGGCCGAACGGGCCGCTCGGGATGGCGGTCTGTGTGGGCGCGCGCGTTTCGGTCGGGACAAGCGTATGACCCGGCCCGACAATTGGGCCGAACGGACCGCTCGACGCGGGCGTGACCGGCTGCGGCGTCGGTGTGGCGCTCGGCAGCGGTGAGGGGCTGGCGGGCGGCACGATGGGCGACTCTCCGCCGACGATCGCGCCAAACAGCACAGTCGGCGTCTCGGTCGGCGCGGCGGCGACGGCGGGCGGCGTCTCACTCGGGGAAACGGTCGTGCTACTATCCGCAGCGGGCAGCGTCGTGGGCGAGGGCGCGGGAGTACCCGGCGCGCCGGTTGCGGTGAACGCCAGCGGAATGTCGTCTTCGAGCCGGTCGCAGCTTGCGAGCGCCAGCGCACTCATGATCAGAATGAACAGCAGGGTTGTTGGGCGGAAGTTGGGTGTTTTCATGGGGGAAAGTTTAGCACAACCCGGTCCGATTGTGCGGACCGTAGGCTAAACGTTCGGTGAGCGTTTCGCGCCACGAAAAAAGGGGAGCGGTTGGCTCCCCCTTCGAGTTGGCATTAGGGATTTTTGTCAACGGGCGGAGCAAGCTCCGCCCCTACGAAAAACGGCCGTGCGCTCAATTTGCTCCAGTGCGCTCGGTCTGCGACGGGACAAGCGCAAGCCGCGCAGTCGCCGCATCGACAATTGAGTTGATTAACTGCTCATACGTCCAGCCGTACGCCTCGGCCTGATAGCACAGGTCGCTGAAGTTCGGCGTCAGGCCGGGCAGCGGGTTGATCTCGAGGATGTACGGCTTGTTGTCGTTGTGACGGTCTAGCCGGAAGTCGACACGCGCCACATCCTTGCAGCCGATTACGCGGAAGGTCGCCGCTGCCAGCACGTTCAGTTGGTGTGCCAGCGCGGGGTCGAGCGGCGCGGGGACGAGGTAGGTGCATTCGTCGGATAGCTCGGTCTTCAGGCGGTTGGTGTAGAGGTCCGCTTCCGAGTCGCGGAAGACTTGCAGGTCCACTTCCAGCGGGGGGAGCATCGTCAGGCCGTCCGGTAGCTCGGCGCGCAACACGCGCTCGTTGATCTTGCGCGCGGTGGTGGGCTTGAGGTTGCCGACCATGCCGACCATCACCTCGCGCCCCTCGATGTAGTGCTCGCAAAGGATCGGCTGGTTGTAGAGCGCGATCTGCTGGGCAACCTGCTCGCGCAACTCCGCGACGGTGTGGACGATGCTTTTGGCGGTGACGCCCATGCTCGTCCCCTCGCGGCTCGGCTTGACGAACAGCGGGAAGCGCAACTCGCCGTGCTCGTCCACCAAGTCCTCATCGATCGGCTCGTCGGGGCGCTCGAAGACCTGGAACTCCGGCGTGGGCAGGCCGTGATACATCAGGACGCGCTTGGTCATCGGCTTGTCGAGCGCCAGGGCGAGCGCCAGCACCTTGCTGCCGGTGTACGGGATGCGCAGCATCTCCAACACGCTTGGGATGTGCGCCTCGCGCCCGTCGCCCCAGTGACTCTCCGCGATGTTGAAGCACAGGTCTGGCTTGTAGTCGAGCAGCCGCTCGATGAGGTTGAACGGCGGGCGGATGCTCGCCTCGAAGAAGGCCGCTTCGTGCCCGCCGCTTTCAAGCGCGCGGACGATGGCCTCGACCGTGCGCGGGCTGTCGAGATCGGCCCACTGATCGGGCGACATGCCTTCCCAGGTGGGCGCGTTGGTTTTCAAATTTCCCAGAACTGCGATCCGCATCTGGCGCTACTCCTTCATCGAGGCGGGTTATTCCGCCGCATCCGTCTTGCGCGCGCCGTTGGACGGTTTGCTTTTACCGTTACGATGCCCGTTGCCGTTGCCATTCCCGTTCCCGTTCATGCTCTGCTTGCCGTTCTTCCCGCTCGGGCGAACGAGCGTGCCCTGGCTCGACGGATCGCCCATGTGGAACCGCTGCCACTTGGCGTCGTCGACGTTCAGCCGGTGCTGGATGCCGTTGCGGCGGTGCGTCTCGTCGAAGCCTTCGGGCTTGATGAACGGGATCTTGCCTTCGAGCAGGCCCGCCACGCCGACCTGACCCGGCTCGCTGCGCTCCGATGCCTCGCGATCGAGGTGGTCGATCGCGTGCGGGTCGTAGTCGAGCGGTTCGTCGTAGGTCGTGATGTAGCCCTCGTAGTTGCGCAGCACGACGCGGCCGGGCGCCTGGCTGATCAGGTATTGCGGCATGACCGGGATCTTGCCGCCGCCGCCGGGCGCGTCCACAACGTAGGTCGGGATGGCGTAGCCGCTGGTGTGGCCGCGCAGCCCTTCGATGATCTCGATGCCCCTGGCGACCGTCGTGCGGAAGTGCCCCGCGCCCTTGACCAGATCGCACTGGTAGAGGTAGTAGGGGCGCACGCGGTTGCGGACCAGCTTGTGCACCAGCTCGCGCTGGATGTTGATGCTGTCGTTGATCCCGGCGAGCAGCACGCTCTGGTTGCCGAGCGGCACGCCCGCGTACGCGAGCCGGTCGAGCGCGCGGCTGAGCTCGGGCGTGATCTCTTTCGGGTGGTTGACGTGGATGTTCATCCACAGCGGGTGATAGCGCTTCAGCATGTCCACGAATTCGTCGGTGATGCGCTGTGGCAGGAACACCGGCACGCGGCTGCCGATGCGGATGATCTCGATGTGCGGGATGGCGCGCAGGCTGGAGAGGATGTGCTCCAGCGTCTTCGGCGCCAGGGTGAGCGGGTCGCCCCCGCTGAGAAGTACGTCACGGACCTGGGGCGTGCGCCGCAGGTAGTCAAGCTGAAGTTCGAATTCCGCGCGGCTGAAGTTCGCGCCCGGATTGCCGACAATGCGGCTGCGGGTGCAATAGCGGCAGTAGCTCGCGCACTGCGTTGTGACGAGCATCAGCACGCGGTCGGGATAGCGATGCACCAGACCGGGCACCGGGCTGTGCTTGTCTTCCGCGAGGCTGTCTTCCATCATGCCTTCAAACGCCTGTAGCTCGCGGCCCAGCGGAACGACCTGTCGCCGGATGGGGCAGTTCGGATCGTCGGGATCGATCAGGCTGGCGAAATAGGGCGTGATGTCCACGCGGAACTTGTCGTCGGCGGTGAGACCTTCGATCTCTTCGGGAGTCAGATGGATGATCTGTGCGAGTTCATCAACCGAGTTCAGCCGGTGCGCAAGCTGCCAGCGCCAGTCGTCCCACTGCTCGTCGGGCACATCGGCCCACAGCGCGGGGCGGGGCGTTCGCAGAGTTGGCTGGTCAGACGGTTGGGAGCGTTCGAGAGAGGGGGGGGAGTAAGTGGAATCCGAAGGTAAGCCACTACCGGGAGGTTCGGCTTGCTCCGGCGCGATATCTTCTTCTTGCTTGACGGTACGATGTTCCATGACGCACTCCCATAATAAAAGCCGATTCCGCTGAATCGGCTCATGCGCAATCGATTTGAAGGTGCGTGCCCCTTGTGTTTTTACTGCGCGCCTTATTATAGCTTAGTTCGGCGTAAAGGAAATGGCAAATGATCGGGGAGTGGGGAGTAGTGAGTAGGGAGTAGAGGGACCTGCAGTCCCCTACTCCCGCCGTCCTACGTAGCGGCGGACCTGTTGCATATAGCGGCGGTAGGGCTCGCCGTACGTCGCCAGGCACCAGCGTTCCTCGCCGCGAATCAGCCAGTACAGCGCGATTTCATACACGAACAGCACCGCCAGGTACAGCCACGACGCAGTGACCAGCCCGATGCCCACGTAGTACAGGAGATAGCCACCGTACATCGGGTTGCGCGAGTAGCGGTAGATGCCGCCGAAGTGGGGCGGCTCGGTGCGCGAGAACTCCCGTGCGGCCAGCGCCACCGGGATCAGCCCGAGCGCCATGAACGGGATCCCCAGCGCCAGCCAGACGCCTTGCTTGATCGTCAGGAAGAACGGGTAGAACAGCAGGATACCTTCGCAGATGATGTACAGCGGCAGCGCCCAGCGCTCGTGCCCTTCTGGCGCGGGCGTGAACCCGAGGCGACGAAGCGCGCTGCGATTGACCAGCAGCGGGATGCCGAAGCGGGCAAGAAACAGCGGAAGCAGCAGCGCGAGGCCGTGTAGCGGTGAAAAGTCGAATTCTGGCGTCAGGGACATGGAGATCGCTCCCTCGGTGAGTGGGAATCCTACGGGGAAGTATATCGCGCGTGCTGGTTCGCAGGCGAAAACCGCTCGATAATTCAAGGCGGGAATTTCGCTCAAAATGTAGCGCGCCAGGCGGGAATACGATATAATGCTGTCTGGAACATGCGTTCTGATTCTCCCCTGCGCCGGGCTGCTCCATTGACAGACGCGGGGGGATTTTCTACACTAGCCACGCTCAACCGCCTGAGCACCGCACGATGAGGGCGCCGGTGGGCCTTTCCACCGGCAGATAATTTCTAGAAGATCGAGGCAGACTATGGCGATTTCAGCCGGCGTTATTCGCGAGCGCGACATTAACCAGGAGCTTCAGGACGCGTATCTCGATTACGCGATGAGCGTGATCGTCTCGCGCGCGCTGCCCGATGCGCGCGACGGCCTGAAGCCTGTCCATCGCCGGATTCTCTACGCGATGTACGACATGGGCTTGCGGCCGGGGACGCCGTACAAGAAAAGCGCTCGTATTGTTGGCGAGGTGCTGGGGAAGTATCACCCGCACGGCGACATGGCCGTGTACGAGGCGATGGTCCGCATGGCGCAGGACTTCTCGATGCGCTGCCCCCTGGTCGACGGGCAGGGCAACTTCGGCAGCATCGACGGCGACGGGGCCGCCGCCATGCGCTATACCGAAGCGCGCATGACCGAAATCGGGGTCGAGCTGCTCAACGATATCGAGAAGGACACGATCGACTTTGACGACAACTTCGACGGCTCGCTCAAAGAACCGAGCGTGCTACCCGCCTCGTTCCCCAACCTGATCGTCAACGGCGCGTCAGGGATTGCGGTCGGTATGTCGACCAGCGTCCCGCCGCACAACCTGGGCGAAGTCTGCGACGCGCTGGTGTACATGCTGGAGCACTGGGATACGCTCGACGAGATCGGCGTCTCGGACCTGATGCAGTTCATCAAGGGGCCAGACTTTCCGACCGGCGGCGTGCTGTACACTCGCGAGAACGGCGGCGGTGAGGACCAGCTTCGCGCCGCGTACGCCACCGGGCGCGGGAAGGTCCGCGTGCGCGCCAAGGCGCACATCGAAGACCTGGGGCGCGGGCGCAGCCGTATCATCATCAGCGAGATCCCGTTCCAGACCAACAAGACTAGCTTGATCGAGCGGGTCGCCGTGCTGGTGCGCGAGGGCAGGATCGAGGGCATTTCGGACCTGCGCGACGAGAGCGACCGCAACGGCTTGCGCATCGTGATCGAGGTCAACCGCACGGCCAAGGCGATCGACGTGCTGGGCGACTTGTTCCGGCAGACGCCGCTGGAAAGCACGTTCAGCATCATCAATCTGGCGCTGGTCGACGGCGAGCCGCGCATGCTTGGCCTCAAGCAGATGCTGCGTGTGTATCTTGAACACCGGCTCGAAGTCATCCGCCGCCGCAGCGAGTTCGATCTGGCGCGGGCGCGCGAGCGGGCGCACATCCTCGAAGGGTTGCTGATCGCGCTGCAGAACCTCGACGAAGTGATCGACATCATCCGCCGCTCGCGGACGGTTGATACGGCGCACGCCAATCTGGTGAAGCGCTTCAAGCTGTCCGACGCGCAGACGCAGGCGATCCTGCAAATGCAACTCCGGCGGCTGGCTGCGCTTGAGCGTCGCAAGCTCGAAGACGAGTACAAAGAGAAGATCGAGCTGATCAAGATGCTCACCGCGCTGCTGCAAAGCCCGCAGATGATGCGCGTCGAGGTGGCGCGCGAGCTACGCGAGATCCGCGCCAAGTACGCCGATCCGCGCCGCACCGTGATTATTGAGGGTCCGGCCGGGGACATTCAGGCGGGCGATTTCCTGGGGCCGCGCGAGGACACGTGGGTGACGCTGACCGAGAGCGGCCTGCTCAGCCGGACGTACGAGGACGCAGCGCCGAAGATCACGACCGAGGCGAAAGATCCGCCTCTGGCGATGCTCGGCAGCAACACGACGCACACGCTGTACCTGTTCACGCCGGACGGCCTCGGCGCGACGGTGCCCGTCAAGCTGCTCCAGCAGACTGAGGATCCGGAGCAGGGCTTACACTTCAGCACGCTTACCCCGTTTGAGCAGGAGACGCCGATCGCGGCCGCGATTTCCATCCCGCCGGAGCTTGAGACGGGCTATCTCATCTCCGTGACGGAGCAGGGTGAGGTCAAGCGGCTGCGCCTCGAAGACCTGCCCGGCCTGACTGCCAACGCTTTCAAGTTTATGGACGTGGAGAAGGGAGACCGGCTGATCTGGCTCGGATACGTCGAAGACGACGACGAGATCGTGGTGGTGACGCTCAAGGGGATGGCGATCCGCTTCAGCGTCAACGACGTGCGCCCGACCGGCATGGGCGCGGGCGGGATGCGCGCGGTCAAGCTGCAAGGGAAGGGCGATGCGGTGGTTGGCGCGGCGGTGGTCGAAGACCGGGCGAACGTCTGGGTCTGCACGGACACCGGCGTCGCCAAGAGCACGCCGCTCAGCGAGTATCCGACTCAGGGCCGCGCCGGTCAGGGCGTGATCACGATGAAGCTGCCAAGCGACGCGAAAGGTCTTGCGGCGGCGACGGTCGGGCGGCCGGATGATAACATCGTCGTGGTGACCAACAAGGGCAAGCCGAAGTACATGCGCGTGGGGCTGGCGCCGGAGACGCGCCGCAACGCGAAGGGCGATTACATCATCTCGCTGCGCGTGAAGGAAGTTGTCAGCCGGGTGGTGAAGCTGCTGCCACGCCTCGAAGCAAGCGCGCTCCCCGCCGTCGAAGCCGAAGCCGAGGAAGCGTAAGCGAGTGCGAACCTGATCACGGCAAGTTATACGGCCCGCTTTCCGGCGGGTCGTTTCGTCGTGAGGCGTTTGCGCGGACCCGCCTTGCGCGGCACAATCTGCGCCGAGAGTCGGGTTTGGACTGGATCGGGAGCGATTGGCGGAGTCATCCACGGCGGACGAGAGCGTTCCACAGCCAGCAGGCGTCCGGCGCGAGCTGGCAGGGTTGCTGGGGCGCTCCGGCACATACGCGCTGAGCGACATCCTCAAGCAGGCGATCAATTTCCTTCTGCTGCCGCTGTATACGGCGTATCTGTCCACCGCCGACTACGGCGCGCTGTCGATCGCGCTGGCGGCGGCAGCCGTGCTTGAAGTGGCGTATGGGCTTGGGCTGCGGAGCGCGGTCGGGCGCCTGTACTTCGACCAGCGAGACGAGCGGCAGGTGCGCGCCTTCGCCGGAACGCTGGCGATCTTTCTGGCGGGCTTCGGCGCGGTGATGACTGTCCTGCTGCTGGCGGTCGGCCCCGCGCTGTGGCCGTTGCTCGGCCAGGACGAGGTGCCGTTCTCCCCGTATATCGTGCTGGTGTTGCTGACCGTGCCGCTCAACAACCTGGGGCTGTCGCTCGTCCTGCCGCTGTACTACGTGCGCGGCCAGGCGGTGCGCTATGCGGCGTTCAGCCTGTTCAGCTTCGCGATGGTGACCGGCGGGACGGTGCTGTTCGTGGTCGGGCTTGGGCAGGGCGCGGCCGGGGCGCTGTGGGGTCGCTGGCTCGCGGCGGTGATCGTCCTCGTCCCGACGCTGGCGATTCTCAGACGCAACGCGCGCCCGGTGTTTGATCGGGCGCAGCTTCGGGCGGCGCTGGCGTTCAGCCTGCCGCTCGTGCCGCACCTGATCTCCGCCTGGGCGCTCAACTTTTCAGACCGCATCATCCTGGGGAACTTCGTTTCGCTGGACGATGTGGGGCTGTACGCAGTCGGATACCAGTTCGGGCTGGTGGTGAGCGTGCTGATCACGGGTATGAACAACGCGTGGACGCCGTGGTATTTCCGCGTCAGCACGCAAGGGGGCGGCGCGCCGGTTCCGCGCTTTGCGACGTATTACGTGATGCTGATTGCGGCGCTGGGTGTGGGCGCGGCGCTGCTGGCGCGCGAGGCGGTCGCGATCATGACGGCGCCGAGCTATCACGCTGCCTGGACGATCGTGCCGCTGGTCGTGCTCGGCTACGTGATCAATGGGCTGGTGGCGCGCTTTATGGACGTGTTGTTGCTCCACAAGCGGACCGGCGTCGTCCCGCTGACGACGATCGCGGCAGGCGTGGCGAACATTGCCTTCAACCTCGTCGCGATCCCCCGGCTCGGCATCCTCGGCGCGGCGTACGGGACGGTTTTCGGCTATGTCGTGCGGCTGGCGCTGACGGCGTATTACGCCGCACGGACCGCGCCACTGCCGTTCGAGTGGGGGCGCGTGGCGCGAGTGATCGGGCTGGCGCTGCTGGTCGCCGTGCCGGGGCTGCTGGTCGATACGGGCAGCGTGTGGCTGAACGTGCCGCTCAAGCTGGTGATCTTCGCGCTGTTTCCGCTGCTGCTTGTGCTGACCGGTACGCTTGACGGGGCGGAGCGGCGCGCGCTGGCGGACGGCTGGCGACAGGTGCGGGCGCGAATGGCGGGGGTGCGCCGGTGACGCGCCTGGTGTTTGCTTCGCGTAGTCAAGCGTGGAAGACGCACGCTCGCCAGCCGGGGGACGTGTTCGTCCCGCTGACCGAAGTCGCGCGTGACGAGGTGCTGGCCGCCGAGCCAGACGCGCCGCTGGCCGATCTGCCGCCGTTCGGTGCGTTGCAGAGCGCAGCGCTGGCGGACGCATTCGAGCAGGCGCGGGCGATCCTCGACACGCTGGCGGATGATGCGGCGTGGGCGCGGTTGCTGCGCTATCGCGGGATTGACCTGCGGCCGATGGCGCACAAAAACCTGTTCTTCGCGCTGGAAGATGTCGCGCGAGTGGTTGCCGTTGCGCGGGCGGCGACCGAGGCGCACCCCGGCAGCGCGACAATCCTGCTCGACCGCGATCCGGTTGTGGCGCGGGCGGTGAGGGCAGCGATGCCGGATGTCGAAACCCCGCACGTCGCAGCGGACCGGCGCGGTGCATTGCGGGAGCGGATTCGCCCGCTGGCGCGATACGCGCGCGATCGCGTTCACGTGTGGCGGGCAGAGCGTCCCACGCCGCGCGGCGATCGCCCGGTGATCGCGTTCCTCGACGCGCCACACCGCGCGCGCCTGCTGGCGCGGACGCTGTCGCTGCTGGCGGACGATCACCCGATCCATCGCGCGGGGTGGGGCGAGCGGCCGGATTTCCCCTGGCCGGACGATCTGCCGGTGCGCCCGGCGGCGTCGTATCGCTGGAACGCGTACACGCCTCGCGGCGCGGCGTGGCGGATCGCGCGGCACGTCCTCGGCTCGCGGGCGCGGACCGATCTGTCCGCGTTCGGGCTGGGGCGGATCGACTGGCTGCCGCCGCGTCTGCTCTGGTCGCTGCGCTACACGGACATTCAGCGCTACGCGGCCATGATCGAGGCGTTCGAGGGATTGGCGCGCGCGCAGCGCCCCGCGCTGTGGATTACGCTCGAAGACCTGCTGGCGTTTGG
>Ga0134095_1001652_pt1 | contig 14506 bp, 9 predicted proteins | sample 6_2taG_FD_94449 | JGI IMG/M metagenome (GOLD analysis project Ga0134095, IMG submission 94449) | Switchgrass degrading microbial communities from high solid loading bioreactors in New Hampshire, USA - 6_20_20_110_A2 metaG | ecosystem: Engineered > Bioreactor > Semi-continuous > Anaerobic >... | reverse complement strand
GCCATCGATGCGGCAAAAGCAGTAAGAGACGACTCCAGTGCGACACAGTCCCAGGTAGACAGTGCCGTAACAGCCCTCAACAATGCAGTAAATATCTTCAAGGCTGCGGTTGTGGAGGAAGCAAAACCTGATATCAATGATGACGGAATTATTGACGTAGCCGATCTTGGATTTGTGGCATACTACTACGGCAAGGAATGTACAGGCACCGAATGGCAGGTTGCCAAGGCAGCGGATATGAACGGCGACGGTAAGATCGGTATCGAAGATCTTGCTTATGTGGCAGTAAGGATTGAGGACTGATAAAAGCATATATAAGGTTAAGGAGGGGTAATCAGCCCCTCCTTTTTAAATGTCTTTTATATAGATGTCATATTTTGCATTTTATTGTCTTAGCGAGAAAGAATAATCTACAAAAAAGTACAAAAAAAAGCCAATAGCCTGTTAAACGACAAATGTATTGTGGTAAGATAATACTGTATCAAATAGTAAATATTATTTGTTTTTCTAATACTTCTTAAGGGGGATTTTTTAGTGGTTTAGTTATAATATTCCACAAACTCTAAACAATGACTTTATAAGAAAGCTTTTTTTACGGAATCTTTATTAATTAATTTATTTTTAAATTTTTGTATGATATAGTTTTAGCTGAGAAAATATTTCCACATTGTTTGCACTTCTGATATGGGAGGTTTCAAATGGAACTATTAAAGATACCCAGAAAAACAGGTGATAGACCTAAAACAAAAATCTTCAAAACCAGGACTCCTAAGACAAAATCCCATAATAATCAATCTTTTATGACAAAAATAAAACAAAATTTCCAAAAAATACGTTTTAAACTTATAGGGGCATTTATAGTGCCTGTAGGTCTTATGATATTCCTTGGCATTATATCCTACTCAAAAGCATCAACAGGAATCATTAAAAATTATGAAAGCGCCAGCGAAACTACTCTGAATATGTTGAGCCAGTATTACAATCTTGGCCTGGAGTCTTTATATGTAAAAGCTACGCAAATAAATTCCAACGAAAAAGTAAAAAAGTATTTTTCGGGCATTCGTTATGATGAAACCACAAATGAAGAGATAACCTTTAACGAAGTGCAATCTCTTGTTACGTCAATTGCCATGAGCGATAAAATGCTCAACAGCGTATTTGTGATTCCTAAAAACGGAGAAGGCGTTTCAAGTTATAAGGTGCTCCCTAAAGAGACATATCAGCAGTTCCTGAACTCTGAAGAAGGACAGAAACTTCCCAATCTGGGTCTGGTAAATTATTGGGCAGGTTACCACAGATATTTGGACAGAGTTGTGTCAGTTGGTGAAGACCATTATTGTATGTCCCTTTATAAAAATCTTTATGATAAAAACTACAATTTAATTGGTTATATAATTTTGGACGTCAAAATGGATTTCGTAAAGGAGGCTCTTAATCAGCTTAATCTGGGAGAAGGGACCATTACGGCATTTGTTACAGATGACGGACGTGAGATTTATACCAAAGCGCCGGATGGGGATTTCTCTTTCTCTTCCCAGGAATACTATCAGAATTCAAAATCTGGCGAAGATTTAAGCGGGCACAGCTATGAGACTTATAACGGCAAGGAATATCTGTATCTCTATTCAAAAGTAAAAAGCGGAAATGCAATGATTTGTTCGCTTATCCCCAAAGATATGATAACAAAACAAGCCGAAGATGTTAAGATGGTAACATTTATTGTGGTTATAGTAGCATGTATCATTGCTATTATGATAGGTTCGATTATTTCATCCGGGATCAGCAAAACCATCAATAATATCAACAGCGGCTTGTCCAAAGCTTCCACAGGGGATTTGACGGCAATTGTGAAGACTAACAGGAAAGATGAATTTTTAGCCCTGACTACGAGTATAAATAATATGATAGCTGCAATGAGGTCGTTGATCACAAAAATGGCAGGTGTAAGCGAAAATGTTGCATCCTCCGCCGTAGAGGTATCAACCAACTCGGGACTCTTCCTGGAGGCTGTTAAACAGATAACTAATTCCATCAACATTATAGATCAGGGCTTATCACAACAGGCTTCCGATTCAGAGGTCTGCCTTAATCAGATGGAAGGTTTGTCCAATCAAATAGACAGACTGACTGAAAAAACCTCTGACATGAACAATATCGCCAATATAACAAGAGAGGTCGTAAATTCAGGTATTGGAATAGTTGACGATCTTAACCGCAAATCAAAAGATACAGTTAATATTACTCAATCGGTCATCGAGGATATACAGCGTCTGGAAGCCGAATCGTCAACGATAAGCAATATAGTGGCTACTATCGATAATATTTCAAGACAGACTAACCTGCTTTCACTGAATGCTTCCATAGAAGCTGCAAGAGCGGGAGATGCAGGTACCGGATTTGCTGTTGTGGCCGATGAAATTCGCAAGCTTGCCGAACAATCCGCAGCTTCTGCGAAACAAATCGGCATGATTATCAAAAGTATTGAATCTCAGACAGAAAAAACGGTATTAACGGCAAAAAAGGCAGAAAGTATCGTATCCTCCCAGGAAAAAGCATTGCAAAAAACGATTGAGATATTCTCGGATATCAATAAGCAAGTAGAGAGCCTTGTAGAAAGCATTGATGTGATCCTGGACGGAATAGGCAAGATTGAAGTAACGAAGAAAGATACTTTATATGCGATAGAAAGTATTTCAGCTGCATCTGAAGAGGCTACCGCTACTTCAGGAGAATTAAAAATGACAGCCGATAATCAGCTGAGTACGGTTCAGCTCCTGAATAAAGCCGCGGAAAGACTTAAAGCTGATGCAAAGAATCTGGAAGAAGCGGTTCACATTTTCAAAATGTAATTTGCATTAAGAATTAAATTAGCACTTTTTTTACAGAAAAAATATTGCTATACAGTAAATTAAACACATTTAAAAGGAAAAAATTTATAGCATTTAATAAACAATTGCTATTTCCTTCATGATATAGTTTGTACATGAAGAAATTTAAATAATCAGGAGGGAAATTTCTATGAAAAATCTGAAAAGACTGTTGTCAATCACTCTGGTGCTGGTTATGGTATTAGCATTAGCTGCTTGTGGCGGCAACCAACCTACAGCTCCATCTCCTTCCCCCAGCGCTTCTACATCGGCTCAGCCTTCCCAATCTCCTACAGGACCACAGACTGGCGAAGGTAAAAAAGTTGGCGTTACAATGCCTACAAAATCACTCCAGAGATGGAATGATGACGGTGCCAACGTAAAGGCAGCTCTTGAAGCAAAAGGATACACAGTAGATCTTCAATTTGCTGATAACAAACAGGATGTTCAGAACAGCCAGATCGAGAACCAGATCACAATGGGTTGCGATGTTCTCGTAATTGCATCAATTGACGGTGGTGCATTAGGTGGCGTTCTCCAGCAGGCAAAAGCTGCAAACATCCCCGTAATTGCATACGACAGACTTTTGACAAATACAGATAAGTGCGATTACTACGCTACATTCGATAACTATGGCGTTGGTAAGATGCAGGGTGAATTCATTGAGAAAGCTCTCGGTCTTGACAAGGGTGAAAAAGGTCCGTTCAAGATGGAATGCTTCGGCGGAGACCCCGGCGATAATAACGCAAAACTGTTCAATCAGGGCGCTATGGACGTTCTGCAGAAGTACATAGACAGTGGTGTGCTGGTTGTTAAATCAGGCCAGACCAAGTTCCCTGATCAGATCGCTATCACCAACTGGGATTCCAAGGGTGCTCAGGACAGAATGGATAACCTCTTAACAGCTTACTATGCTGACGAGAATATTGACGTTGTATTGTCTCCTAACGACAGCCTTGCACAAGGTATCGTAGCATCCCTGAAGTCAGCCGGATATGGTTCTGCAAACAAACCCTTCCCGGTTCTCACAGGTCAAGACTGCGACAAGATCAATGTAGGCCAGATTATCCGCGGCGAGCAGTCCATGTCAATATTCAAGGATACCAGAGTACTTGCAAATCAGGTTATTGCTATGACCGATGCAATCCTTGCAGGTCAGCAGGTTCCTACAAACGCTACATATAACAACGGAGTAATTGATGTTCCTTCCTACAACTGCGAGATCAAGTTCGCAGACAAGAACAACTGGAAAGAATTGCTGGTTGACAGCGGATACTATCAGTTGTCTGACATTCCGGATGCACAATAATACGGTTGTCTGACATTCCGGATACACAATAAATAGATGTTTTAAGAAGGCGGCAGCATAGCTGCCGCCTTTCAAGTATGGAGACGGATTTAATTAGAAAAGTATAGCTGAAATCAATCAAACTGGCGCTAAGGCCGCCTCGTTTAAACTGCATAAAGGCAGGAAATCTTTTTATATATATAAATGAAGATTTCCAATATAAGCCTATGCATAAAGAAGGAGCAGACAATGTCGGAATATATTCTTGAAATGATAAATATAACCAAGGAATTCCCTGGCGTCACCGCTCTGAGCAATGTTACTTTCAAAGTTAAAAAGGGTGAGATTCATGCTCTGGTTGGAGAAAATGGGGCAGGCAAATCTACACTGATGAATGTTTTAAGTGGTATTTATCCTTTCGGCTCATATAGTGGTGACATAATTTATAAGGGACAAGAGTGCAGATTTAAAACCATTCGTGATAGTGAAGCGGTGGGAATAGCGATAATCCATCAGGAGCTGGCTCTTAGTCCTTACTTAACTATTGCGGAGAATATTTTTCTTGGAAATGAAAGAGCCAAAAACGGCGTAATAGACTGGGATGAAACCAATAAAGAACCTGCCGAGTTGTTAAAGACAGTCGGACTAAATGAGAAATGCTCCACGCAGGTAAGGAATATAGGTGTTGGCAAGCAGCAGCTTGTTGAAATAGCAAAGGCACTAGGAAAAAAATGCGAACTGTTGATTCTTGACGAGCCAACAGCTGCTCTTAACGACGATGATTCCGAGCATCTTCTTAATCTATTGAAGAGGTTGAACAAAGAACAGGGCTTGACATGTATCATGATTTCCCACAAGCTTCACGAAGTCTTAAGCATTGCCAACAGCATAACCGTACTGAGAGACGGAAAAACAATAGAGACCCTTGATAATTCAGTACCTGTAAGTGAAAACCGTATAATTAAGGGAATGGTTGGGCGTGAACTTACGGACCGTTTCCCGAAGCATACCCCGAATATAGGTGAGGTAGGCTTTGAGATAAAAGATTGGACTGTATATGATCCTCTCAATGAGGAAAGGATCGTTATTAATAACGTAAACATGAAATTCAGAAAAGGTGAAATAGTCGGACTTGCCGGACTTATGGGTGCCGGAAGAACCGAGCTTGCCATGAGCGTATTCGGAAGAGCGTACGGCACAAAGATAAGCGGTAAACTTATCAAAGACGGCAAGGAGATAGTACTGAATAATGTCGAACAGGCAATAGAAAATGGAATCGCTTATGTTACTGAAGACAGGAAACAGGCCGGGTTAGTACACATACAGGATATTAAATCCAATATTACACTGGCCAATTTGAAACAAATAACAAACGGTTTCGTTGTAAATGAAGATGAAGAGATTATTATAGGAAAGGATTACAGGGAACGGTTCAACATAAAATCAACAAGTGTATTTCAAAAAGTAGGTAATCTTTCTGGAGGAAACCAGCAGAAAGTAGTATTAAGCAAATGGATATTTGCCGCACCCGATGTGTTGATTCTTGATGAACCTACCAGAGGAATTGACGTTGGTGCCAAATATGAGATATACAAGATAATCTTACAGTTGGCAGATGCAGGAAAATGTGTTATTGTGATTTCTTCTGAACTGGTTGAAATACTGGGCATCACAGATCGCCTGTATATTATGAATGAGGGACGTGTAGTAGGCGAAATGAAAACCAGCGAAGCCACCCAGGAGGAAATCATGTCCATAATAATCAGAAGTTCTGCTGGGCGATAGGGGGAAGATGTATGAAGAAAATGAAGGAATTTATTAACTCTAATATTCGACAATATGGAATGATTTTTGCCCTGGTTGTAATTATGATTTTGTTCGGAATCATAACCGGAGGCAAACTCATATGGCCAAGAAACGTGTCAATGCTGGTACGGCAGAACGCTTATGTGCTGATACTTGCCATAGGTATGATGCTTTGTATTCTAACAGGCGGCAATATCGATCTTTCGGTTGGTTCTATCGTAGCGCTGGTTAGCGCCATGTCGGGTATGCTGACCACTACCATGGGTATGTCAAGCTGGCTGGCAATTATTATAAGCCTTGTTACCGGTCTTGTGGCAGGAATATGGCAGGGTTTTTGGATCGCTTTTGTTAAAGTTCCGCCGTTCATAACAACTCTGTCAGGTATGCTTGTTTTCCGTGGTATTAATAACTTAATACTGAACGGTAAGACTTTACCTCTTGGTGATTTGTATGTAACGATCGGAACTGGTTCAGTACCAGATATTTTACCCAATACTATACCAGACTTTTTACGAATTGGAGATCTTCTGAATCTTCAGAATAAACCCGAGTATATTAATGCAACAATGCTTTTTGTAGGGTTTATTCTGTCGGTAGTCTATGTGTTGGTTGTACTCTTAACAAGGCAAAGCAAAAAAGCAAGAGGTTATGAAGTTGCTTCCATACAATCAGTGATTACAAAAGTTATTGTATTCTTTATCGTTATTAACATATTCTCATACTGGCTTGCCATGGATGAAGGTTTACCCATCATGTTGATATTGCTGGTAGCTTTATATGCAATCTATACATTTATTGCTACCAAAACCATACCGGGACGTCACCTGTATGCAATGGGCGGAAATCTTAAAGCGGCAGAGCTTTCCGGTGTCAACACCAAAAAGATGATGTTCCTTGTTTATTCAAATATGGGTTTGTTGGCCGGTGTAGCAGGTATAGTTACAGCAGGAAGATTGATGGCTGCCTCACCTAACGTTGGTGCGAACTTTGAGCTTGACGCCATTGGTGCATGCTTTATCGGCGGCGCTTCCGCGACCGGAGGCGTAGGAACAATATGGGGAGCCGTTGTAGGTGCCTTTATCATGGGCGTTATGAACAATGGTATGTCCATAATTGGATTAAACGTATTCTGGCAGTCCATAGCAAAAGGTATGGTAGTGTTGCTGGCTGTTGCATTCGACATGTACTCAAAATCAAAGTCAAGACTTGGCTAATTGTTATAAGAAATTTAAAAGTTTTGAAATCAAAGAGAGACAACCGAGATTTACGAAATTTTATAAGTGTCGGTTGTCTTTTATTTATAGTTCTATAATAAATGTTGGGGTACCTAAAGATTAAAAATTTAAGGTGCTTCAGCATTTTTTATAATAAAAGGAGTATGAAGCACAGTTATGATCCATGTTTACCGAAGAATACAAAGACTCTTTACCAATGGGCAAAAAGAGTTACTCAGCCTTTGATGTTTCAAATGGTTTCACTAAAGGCATTAAAATAAAGTTAATTAAAGAAATGTTTTATGTTTGAAAAACTTCGATAGATATCACCAACCAATACTCCATACTAACTCCATACTATGGGTTTAGACCTATAATATAAAAAAAACTGGCAGACAATCTTCGCGATTATCTGCCCGCAACATAGAATCATTTAATATTTTGTCCTACCCTGGACAATTGGCGCAAAACTCTCTTCCTGACCATGAACTTATCATGAACTTATGAAATCATCAAATATAAAGAAGCAAAGCAAATAGTATACAATATGGCAAAAACATTTACAATGTTGTTGCTATTCTTCTTTGTCCTGCAGCGCGTCATATCCTTCTTCGCCTGTGCTTATTCTTATTACATTTTCAACATCGTAAATAAAGATTTTTCCATCACCCATATTGCCGGTATACAATGCTTTCTTAACCGTATCAACCAGCGTTTGGGTGGGTATCTTACATACAACTATGTCTACCTGGACTTTAGGAAGAAGCCTTGTTTTAACCGGCGCACCGCGGTAATATTCAGTATGTCCTTTTTGCATTCCATAACCTAGAACATTGGTTACAGTCAGACCTGTAATGCCAATTTTGTCGAGAGCGGCCTGGAGTCCAACAAACTTATCCTGATTTGTTATAATGGTAACTTTGGTCATCTTTGCACCGGGACGAGACTTATTTACAACAGGAATTGCAACTTCCGGTGTTACTGTGCCAGTAGAAGGTTCAGGTATTTCAACAGTGCTTATCGCCGCAGCCTTATCGGTAGTTCCATTACCTGTAGCTAAAATAGGAGCTACTATGGCAAAATCGGGATAAGCTGAGTTGCCGTGTTCACCGATATCAAGCCCCTGGATTTCTTCTTCTAGGCTGACACGAATACCAATTGTCTCTTTAAGTAAAAACCATACCAGAGAAGACGAAACAAATGTGAATATGCCTACTGCAATAATACCAATTATTTCTGCACCCAGAAGTGAGAAACCACCGCCAAAGAATAAACCATTAACTGTTGAAAGGCTGGTGACCCCTTCCTGAGCAAAGAGTCCGACGCACAAAGTCCCGAAAACACCACAGACCAGGTGGACAGAAGTTGCGCCAACCGGGTCATCAACCTTAGCCCTATCAAAAAACAGTACCGCAAATACTACGATAATGCCGGCTATAGCACCTATAATCAGAGAACTTGCGACGCTTACATAAGCGCAGCTTCCGGTTATGCCCACAAGACCTGCCAGACAGCCGTTAATGGTCATGCCAAGATCCGGTTTTCCAATGAAGATCCATGACGTAGCGGTAGCGGTAAGCACAGCCGCGATTGCTGCAGTATTGGTAGTTACAACTATATGTACAACATCAGCTGGATTTTGGAAACTCATGGTAGATCCCGGATTGAATCCGAACCATCCGAGCCACAGGATGAAAAGGCCGATAAATGCCAGGGACATGCTATGACCAGGAATAGCCTTTGGTTTACCGTCTTTATCATATTTTCCGTAACGCGGACCGAGTATAATGGCTCCGGCTAAAGCTGCCCAACCACCTACCGAGTGGACTACAGTGTCTCCCGCAAAATCCAGGAATCCAAGGTTAGCCAGCCAACCGCCACCCCAAATCCAGTGTCCTACAATCGGGTAGATGACAAGGGTCAATATAAAAGAAAATACAATAAAGGAAATGTACTTAACGCGTTCTGCGACTGCTCCTGATACGATGGTCGCCGCAGTGCCGCAGAATACCAACTGGAAGAAGAATTTTCCCCAAAATGGCACATCCGATGTCAGAGTATCCTTGTAGAAATCCAAATTGGAATTACCCAGGATAAACAGTTCCTTTGTTCCGACAATCGGATTGTCTCCCCCGAACATCAATCCCCATCCCAGAAGCATAAAACCAAGGGAAGAGACTGCAAACACGATAAAGTTCTTAGACAGGATATTGACTGTGTTTTTTGATCTTGCAAACCCGGATTCGACCGCCCCGAAACCGAGGTTCATAAAGAAAACCAGTACAGCCGCTAACACTACCCAAAGGGTATCAACTACCATTGTGAAACTCATAAATAATACCTCCTTAAAATAATTAAGGCGTGTATTTCATTACTGCATCCGAAGATGCTCATAATAAATACACGCCTTTGTGCGCATTCAGTTTTGAAATGAATTGTTTTCTTATCTTGCCAGGCTTCAGTATTCAATAATTAAAATTATTACGAATTAATCGGTAAAAGGCGGAACTCCTCGCATATCACCACGCATTTGGAAAAGAACAGTCATATCACTCAATGCTCCTCACCCTTTCTCCATAATATAAACAGCAAGGGCGCTGGGGTTTTTACCCACAGCGCCCTTGCTGTTGTGTAATATTATAACTCGAGCTGATTTTTTTGTCAATAGAAACTAATCGTTATATATGAGAAAGTAAATGACATCTCTGAAAACGCGTAAACTTGCTGCATTGAATCGTATCCGATGTATATGGCATGGGAAAAATTGGGGTTGGGTAAGTCTGGACTATGGATCTCCTTTATGGTACAATGGCTTCTATCTGCCAATGACATGATGGAGGATTAAATATGAAACAGCCCGCATCAACAGGAGCTTTTAGCAGTTTACGGAACACATTTATAGGGGATCGAAGTTTTTATGCCACAGTATTCATGCTGGTACTGCCAATAATTGTCCAGAACGCTATTTCCCATTTTGTTAACCTTCTGGATAACATAATGATCGGGCAGGTAGGAACACCTCAGATGTCGGGCGTTGCTATAGCCAATCAGCTGATATTCGTATTTAACCTGACAATATTTGGTGGCCTTTCGGGTGCGGGTATATTCGGCGCGCAGTTTTTTGGTGCGAAAGATAATGATGGTTTGCGATATACGGTACGATTCAAGCTCTGGACTGTCGCTGTTATTTTTGTGGCTGCAATAACCGTACTGCTGACTTTCGGAGACCAATTGATATCTCTGTATCTGACCGGGGAAGGAGATGCTGTCGAAAGAGAAGCTATGTTCCGGTATGGTATCAGTTACCTTCGCATTATGCTATGGGGGCTTTTACCATTTGGCCTGGCACAGGTTTACGGCAGTACACTCCGGGAAACGGGAGAAACTCTGCTTCCGATGAAAGCAAGTGTGGCAGGCATAGTTACGAATCTTTGTCTGAATTACATTTTGATTTATGGAAAGCTTGGATTCCCTGCTTTAGGTGTTGAAGGGGCTGCTATAGCAACAGTCATTTCCCGTTTTGTGGAGCTTGCCATTATTATGGTGTACACCCACAGACATGCAGGTACATTCCAGTTTATTGAAGGACTTTATCGATCAGTAAGAATTCCGAAAGATCTTACATTTACTATAATCAAAAAAGGAATGCCGCTTTTGGTAAACGAGCTGTTATGGTCATTGGGTGTTACCGCATTGACGCAAATCTTCTCAACACGAGGATTGAATGTGGTTGCCAGTCTCAATATAACAGGTACCGTTACTAATCTGTTCAATGTGGTGATGTTCTCCATGGGTTCAGCAGTTGCTGTCATGGTTGGCCAGGCTCTCGGAGCTGATGATATCCCGCGGGCAAAGCAAATTGCATGGAGACTTATATTTTTCAATGTCTGTATCTGCATTGTAATAGGTGGTTTACTTGCTGTTTTGTCGCCCGTCATTCCGTACATATACAAAACCACTGATGACGTGCGTAAACTGGCTGCCCATTTTATGAGGACGAGCGCCTTTTACATGTGTTTCAATGCCGTAACTCATTGCACGTATTTTACCATGAGATCAGGAGGAAAAACATTTGTAACATTCCTTTTTGACAGTGTTTACACATGGATTATTTTTGTTCCTTTTGCATATATACTCACACATTTTACAACAATGGATATCAGGGCGCTTTACCCGGTTTGCTATTTGGCTGATGTATTAAAGTGCATAATTGGGATAATAATTGTCAAATCCGGACATTGGGCACAGAATATGGTCTCGGATACCGCTTCCGGCAAATTGACCGAATCCAATGTTAATAAATTGTGTGAATCAGATAATACGATATAAAATGATTGTGTTTTGTTAATAACAAACCTTCAAGAATTACTCATGCCATAATAGCGTGGGTAATTTTTTAATTTTATCCGAAGAATTTATTTAAAGTAAAAATGAATTTAGGTTTTTTATGTAACATTACAGTATAACTGATCGTTATTATTAAATGAACGAGCTCTTATAAAAATGGTGGTACTTATGAATGAAGACAATATGAAATACATTGCAAAAATATGTGAGAATACCTGGGAACCTCTCTACCGCTACGTTTATTATAAGGTTCAAAACAGGGAAGAAGCTGAGGACATAACTCAGGAAACATACGTAAAGTCGCTGTCATATTCCAAATTCAACGAGATTGAACCTGACCGATATATGGCATTTTTTAAAACCGTAGCCATGAATATAATCAGGGATCGCTGGCGAAAGAGTAAAATCATGGGAACAAATGCCAATATAGATTCGATTCCTGAAATTGAAGTCTCGACCGATGATATGGAGGATACGGCAAACCGGCAATTGTTTATCAAACGCTCATTGAGTAAGTTGAATGAGGATCAGAGGAAAGTTATTGAGCTAAGGATCATTAATGGGTACTCAGTATCCGAAACTGCCAAAATTATGGGCATCAAAGCGGGAAATGTACGTGTTTTGCAATATAGGGCGCTTAAGAATCTGGTAGTAATAATGAATGAAAAGGAGGATTGCCATGATCAATGATGTGAAAAAACTGTCAGCTTTTATAGACTGCTTAAACAATGAAAAAAAGCCTGTCATCAGGGCTGGATCTGAAGAATTAGACAGTCTGTATGATGCGGTACGGCAGATTAAAAGCTTAAAGTCGCCGGTTATGCCGGATCATGATTTTTCAGATAAGATTGTTGAAAATCTTAATGAAAGAAAGAAAAAATCAACTAAAAGCAGGAGACAAGCGTTGATAGGCGGAATTGCCGGTATAGCAGCAATATTGGTTATAGCATTATTAATTTCAAATATGATAAAGAATACCGGTATCGTTTATGCCATGGAACAGACCTATAGTAAAGTAAAGGCTTATCACGGCATATTGGAAGTGATGTTTAATAATGAAGCCGGAGAAACTCATATACAGTCTCTGCTGGATGTTTGGGTGGATAAAAATAACAATTATTATATTGAGGTGCTGGAAGGATCTTATAAGGGTTTAAAAACAGTCAGAAAAGAAGGCAAAGTATGGCAGTCTTCAATAGAAAAACCCGTATTTCCGGTTTTTTCCGAGACCTATGAATTTATTTTCGAATTGGGAAATGAAATCGATAGGTTAAAAAGTGCCGAATCCATCAGGATTATAGGTGATGATAATATAGTAGGCAGAAATGCTTATATTATGGAAGTAACTCCGAAAGGGGGGCTGCCTTATAAATTATGGGTAGATAAGGAAACTAAAATCCCGTTGAAAAAACAGGGAGAAATGTCTAAAGCAATACAGTATATTACTGCATATACTAACATAAATTTTGTGGACTCTATCCCGGCGGAGCTGATCGAAATTGATCCGGATGCCGGCTTTATAGAAGCGGACTTTGACACCGACCATCAGGCAGATACCATTGAGAATGATGAACCTGTAAGATTCACACCGGAATTTAAAGTGGAAGTGGACATGGATGTTGAAAAAGCAGATCAGTTATCCGCAGATTCAGGCAGTTCTCCATGGAAACTTGACCCGGTATATGTAGCACAGGTATTTGTAAGCTTGCAGATTTCACCGGAAGGTATAGTAGGAGATTATCCTGTTGATTATGATGATTTCGTGATAGCTGAAAAATATGAAAATAGCGTGAAAATTGATGTTAACAGCGAGAAAACAAATATAAAAACCGTTTATTTGGAAAGACTGATCAGGCAGGACGATACAGGAATCTGGACAGTAACAGGATATGATGTTTCAAAATAACCATATAATTGTTGTTCAGCATCAATGCTGCATGCCCAGGTATTAAATGGGTTTGAGCAAGGCCTCCCAAATGACCATGTGTGTTTTGGACAGTCATATACATACCAATACAGGGCTTTACGGCGATCTTACGTATAAAATACACTATATAAAAGCGGCGCAAAATCACCGGAAGCCCTGTATTTATATAATTTAAGAAGTTATTGCATTCTTCATTATATAATTGTCATGCTTTTTGATTTCAACATTTCGATTTGTAAACCTTTCAGATTTTTTTACCGTCCAACAATACTTTCAAAAACAACTTTAAAATTCTTGCCTCTGCCTAGAGTGAAATATTTATTTGCAGTATACCGAGCTTTTCTATTTTTTATCCTGTTTACATGCTTGATCTTAACAGAGTCTGTCAGGATTGTCTCGTACCGGGGAAGTGCTGGATTGTTTTGGTTACTGTAAAATAGATTGTCCATACTAAGGCCTCCTCGTAAATTATTTTCTTTATATATATGATAACGAAACTTATAAAATTTAATGATGAATTGAAAAGATTTTTTTAAGGTTATTCTTGTCATTCTTACGATTTTTGAAGTTTGTCCTAAAAATAATAATCATACAGTAGGAAATCTTTATGGATAACTTTCCAAAATGCTTCTCTTCATAAAATCTCCACAAAAACGTGTTAAATTAAAGGAAAAATAAATAAATGAGGTATAACGATGGGCAAATCAAGTCTTACAAACAAAAAAACAAAAGCGGCACAAAAAAATAAAAAGAAGACATTTGTCATATCCGGCGTGATGGCTGTCCTTATCCTTGGGTTTGTCATTATCAAATTAAGTTTAGACAAGGAAGCCGTGACAGAGACTGCATCAGGGGATTTAAAGATATCTAAAAGTGAGATAACTGAAATTGCTAAGTTTTATCCTTATAAATCCGGCAAAACAAACATGGAAGTGCTGGCGGTAAAGGCAAGTGATGGATCCATAAGGACAGCCTTTAATACCTGTCAGATTTGTTATGATTCCGGAAGAGGTTATTATGAGCAGCAGGGTAACGAATTGATATGCCAGAATTGCGG
>Ga0134095_1001648_pt1 | contig 14534 bp, 14 predicted proteins | sample 6_2taG_FD_94449 | JGI IMG/M metagenome (GOLD analysis project Ga0134095, IMG submission 94449) | Switchgrass degrading microbial communities from high solid loading bioreactors in New Hampshire, USA - 6_20_20_110_A2 metaG | ecosystem: Engineered > Bioreactor > Semi-continuous > Anaerobic >... | reverse complement strand
GCGTTGGCTACGCATGCTGCTCAGTCATACCTTTGCCGTTCTACTCGCCCAGCAAGCGGGCTTGGACTCCCCCCTCCAATTCGCCCGCCTGCTGGATGATTAAACTTGTACATTGGGTTAGCAGTTAGCGAAAAGCAAAAGCGGCCCCCCATCCCCCGGCCCCTGCCCCCACCCCACAAGGAGGGAAGGGGAGAAGGGCAGTGGGAGGCAGTCAGTCGCGTGGGTCAAAGTTCCGGCCTCATTTATGGGGCACGGGCAAGTGGGGGCGGTGGAAGGAGAGAGGATGGTGGGGAAGCAGGCGGCAGAGCGTGGGACGCTGGTCGAGCGGGCGCTGCGGCGGATGGGGTATGTGAAGTGGCGCCCGGCGAGCGTGATCCAGCGGGTCGAGACGGTCCCGATGGGGCCGGTGTTTCCGCCGGAGGTCGGGCAGGCGGGGCGTTACGCGGCGGTGTACCAGGGCAGCCCGTGGGTGTACGTAGCGGTCAACCGGATCGCAGAGGCGGCGGCGCTGGTGCCGTTTCACGTGGCGCGGCGCTCGGCAGAGGGCGCGGTCGAGGTGGTCGATCACCCCTTCGAGCGCCTGTTGCAGAAGCCGAATCCGCTGCTGAGCCGGTTCGAGCTGATCGAGCACACGGTCGGGCACCTGGAGATTCACGGGAATGCGTACTGGTTCCTGGCCGGGGAGCCGGGCGGTCACCCGCTGGAGCTGTGGCCGCTGCGCCCGGACCGGGTGAGCGTGGTGCCGGACGCGCGGCGGGGCGTGCGCGGGTATGTGTACGAGGTGGACGGGCGGCAGGTTCCGCTGGACGCGGCCGAGGTGGTGCACTTCCGGCGGTGGCATCCGAGCAACGACTACTACGGGCTGAGCGCGCTCGAAGCGGCGCGGCTGGCGGTCGAGGCGGACCGGGCGATGGCGGACTGGAACCGGCGCTATTTCGGCGAGGGGATGGCGGTTCCAGCGGGGATCGTGGCGATCCGCGAGCGGGTGAGCGACAGCGACTACGAGCGGCTCCAGCGGGAATGGCGGCTGGCGTATGGCGGGCGCGAGCGGCGGACGGCGTTTTTGCGCGGGGCGTCGGTGGAGTGGCATAACGTCGGCCTCAGCCAGCAGGACATGGATTTTCTGAACGCGCGGCGCTTCAACCGCGAGGAAATCTTCCAGATCTTCGGCATCCCGGTCGGCATGTTCAGCGAGAACGCGACCGAGGCGAATGCGCTGGTGGGCGAGCGGGTGTTTGTGGAGCGGACGCTGTGGCCGAAGCTGGTGCGGATCGCGGAGAAGATCACGACCGACCTGCTGCCGTTCTACGGGCGCGGGCTGGTGGGGCGGTTTGAGGACATCCGCCCGCAGGACCGGCGCGCGCAGCTTGAGGAGATCCGCGTGGCGCGGGGCGTGCTGACGGTGGACGAGATCCGCGCGCGGTATTTCGGGCTGGGTCCGCTGCCGGACGGGGCGTCGCCGCCGGGGGATGCGGTCGAGACGGATGCGGCGGACGAGGAGTAGCGGGGATGCGCGGGAGCCGAGGGGGGCGGCTCTCGCGCGCTCAAATGTCGTTCGACTGTTGCTTATTGCCTGCTTCTTGGGGTAATGGTAATCGGAGCGATCCATCAAAGCGAAACTTTGAAGCGGCTAGGTAATCTTCCTGGATTTCAAATGCGAGCCAATATCGATCAAGGCTTTCGCATACCTCGCCCGTGACAACGCTGCCTGCGAAGGGATCAACGACTAAATCGCCTGGATGCGTTAGAAATCTTACGAAGAACTCAGGTAGCCCATGCGGGAAACGGGCAGGATGTGGCTTAATGCCGTTCTTGCGACATGCTTGCAAGTACCCACTATTTGAATCTGTGTTTGCCAGCTCGATCAGATTTGGTGGAATTGCCCCGCCACGATCGTTACTGAACTTCTCGGATATATCATGGCCGGATGGCCTTTTTTTCGCGCGATAACCATTTTGAAGCAGGAGCTTCATTGATTCACTATATGGTTTGAGAACCTCGAGGTTTGAGGCTTTTGGATAAGGTGATTTCGATAACCACCATACTGTATTGACAGCATCCTTTACTCGAATTCGCCTCACTGTTACCCATTCGGCCGGAGATGGCAGTTTTGCAGGGTTGTACCAAAAGAACTCCTGAGCAAGATGGAGTCCAAGCTCTTCAACTAGTGCGATCACCAATTTGAAATGGTAAAGGGAGCGTGTGGGCTGACCTTTTGTCCAAGTTCCCCCTATATCTATCACAATACTGCCGTCTTCAGAGATAATGCGCTTCATTTGTTCAGCAAACGGCAGAAACCACTCAACATACTCGCGAGCGTGTACGTTGCCGTATTCTTTCTTGCGCTTGAGAGCAAATGGCGGAGAGGTCATCACAAGGTTTACTGAACTATCTGGAATACGCTTCATTAGTTCAAGAGAATCACCTAAATAGGTTGCCCCTCTTGATGTTGTGTAGTATGCGTCTTGCGTAAACCAACTTGCTGTTTGCTCAGCCCGCATGATGACACTTCTTTCAGTATCGAACGAATGTACGAGTATTCTAAGACGCATGAATCTTGCCGTCAACAAATTACCTTCGACGTGCCTCAAAGGTTTTTCGTAAGTTCTCCGGTGACGGCTGGTAATCGGGATCGTCGGGTATCCAAAGTTCCTCTCGAAGGGTTTTACTTAGGTCTTCGAGGCTTCCGGCAAGTCCCAGTGCTTCATATTCTTCTGCTCGTTGAGGGTGTAAATATATTTTTCCATTCTCATCGACAAGAATGAGACCGCGATCGTACATTCGATGACAGTTCGGACAGAGTCCTAAACCATTATCGTAAGTGTCCGTTCCGCCTTCTGCAACTGGAACAATGTGGGCTGCGTCAAGTACATAGTCATACTGAAAGCCGCAAATAGCACAGCGCCGGTACGCTTGTATGATCCCTTGTCGAAACGCTCGATTGCGGAGGTACCTCATTATTTCGGTTGTGGTTCGCTGACGTTCCTCTGGTTCTAGAGTAGGCAACGCAAGTTGTTGGAGCGTCTGAACCGCTGCTCGGTGTAAAGCGTCGGGAGTTGCTGGATCGCGAATAATGCTCTCCAGCTGCAATTCACTCAAACCGTGAATCTCTCTCGAAAGTGATAGGTATTCGAAGAAATTTTCTAAGCGAAAGACAGATACAGTTTCCTCGTTTCCACGTACCTGAATACTCATGCCATTTGCTTTTGCGTCATCAATATACTCCTGCCTTATTTGCACAGATGCGGAAAAGGAATAATCAGCGTGACGTGAGGGATCGAATGCAGCAACTATATAGTTTTCATCGTATCGATAAAAACCTAGAAGAAGCGTCGTGTAGCCGTTTTCGAATCTTAAATAGTTTCTTTGTCTTCTCTGATCACCGTCAAACGTTAGCTGAACGTGCCATTCCCCAGATGGTCTATTGTGGTCGCTTATTTCGCTCGATTGTGGCCGGAGATTTCTGGCGTGGACAAGGAGTTTGAGCGCCTCGTCGTTGCGCGATAACTCAAGTGGCAGGGGATTTGGCAACTTCCCCCCTGGTAAAGTCGCACTCCACCCATTTTGCGCTGCTGTATTAACCAATGCTTCAGCAAAGAGCCTGTCAAATGGCATTGAATTCTCCTAAAGTGTTCGAGCGAAACAACTCTAAATCGCAAGACTCATATTATTATAGACGCTGCAGGCTTTCCGCAAGCGAGAAAAGCTATAATCGTTCTGCTCTCATTCCAGCGGCGTGACCGCGAACATGCCGACGAGGTCGTCGGGGTGTTCGTCGAAGCCGAAGCGCTGGTAGAACGGCTGCGTGTCCTGCGCCGCGAACAGCCCCACGAACGCCTGATCCGGCGCGGTCCGGCGCACGAAGTCAAGCAGCGCGCGCAGAATCATCGCGCCGACGCCGCGCCCCTGATACGCCGGGTTCACGGCCACATCCTGCACGTAGAAGTACATCACGCCATCCCCGACGATCCGCCCCATGCCGATCGCCGTGTCGCCGTCCGTCACCACGACGCCGAACAGCGAGCGCGCCAGCGAATCGGGCGCAGCGTCAAAGTTGATGAGGCCGCCCCAGCCGACGGACTCGCACAGGGCGCGGTACTCGGCGGGCGTGGGCAGGCGTTCGAGCAGGGTCAGGTCGGGCATGGCGGGCGCTCCTTCGGGCGGCCAGGGGATCGCGCGCTGATGATACTCGCTGGCGCGGCGGCTGGCGAGGGATTTGCCGCGCGGGGCGTTGTCAGCGAAAATGAGGCGCAGCGATGGCACAGGCTCCGGGGCAGGAGAGGCGCGCGATGGCTCAGGTCTTCATCTCGTACAAACACGACGACGGCGACTTTGCGCTGATCCTCAAGGATCGCATCGAGCAAGCGGGGTTCGACGCGTGGATCGACGACAACGTGCAGGCGGGCGAGGAATGGCGCGAGATGATCGACCGCGCGATCCGAGAGTCGATGGCGCTGATCGTCATCCTCTCGCCGGAGTCGGTCGCGTCGGAGTACGTGACGTATGAATGGGCGTACGCGCTGGGCGCGGGCGTGCCGGTCGTGCCGGTGATGCTCCGGCAAACGTCGCTCCACTCGCGGCTGGACGAGCTGCATTACCTCGACTTCACGAATCGCCGTGCGCGGCCCTGGACGCAGTTGATCGAGCGGCTGGAGTCGCTGAGCGGGTCGGGCAGCGGGAAGAAGCGCCCGCGCAAGCCGACGCGTCGCGAGGCGGAGTGGGACGCGCTCCGCGAGCAGCTTGGGCACCCGCGCAAGGAAGTGCGGATCGAAGCGGTGCGCGCGCTCGGGGATCGGCGGGAGCGGGCGGCGGTGCCTCTGCTGGCGCGGATGCTGGCGACCGATCGCAGCTACAAGGTGCGCGCGGCCGCGGCGGAAGCGCTCGGCTGGATCGGGGATGAGGCGGCGATCCCGGACTTGAGCGCGGCGGCGGAAGGGGCGGATCTGCGGGTCGCGGCGGCGGCGCGGGAGGCGTTGAGAAGGATCAGCGGTTAGCGAGTGGGCTATCGCTAGGTTTCAATCCCGCAATAGCGCTTCGATCCGAGCAAGTACTTCGTTTAACGTCTGAGCGGGTAGGCGGGTAATCTGTCTGGCTTCTCTGCCTCGCCAATCCAGACTCCGCACATGATCGGACAGGATCACACCCGTTACTTCGGCCTCATCCGGTATCGGAACTTCAAACGGGTAACCCTTAGCCCGGTTTGTAATCGGGCAGCAGAGAATCAAGCCGACCTTGCCGTTGTAGGCTTTAGGGGAAAGCACCAAAGCCGGTCGGCGGCCTGCTTGTTCCCTGCCCACCTGTGGATCGAAAGAAAGCCACACCACGTCACCGCGATCAGGCACGTACACTACCACACCTCATTTCCGGTCGGGGCGCCCCAGTCCGTCTCAGCGTGGATGTTTTCCGGCGTGACGTCAGCGAGGAGATCGGCCAGGCGTACGCGTTGAATCGGCTCGACCACCAGTTGGTTATCGACCACCGAAAGTTTCACCGGGCTGTTAGAGCGCAATCCTATCTGTTCAGCATAGGCTTTAGGAATTCGCAAAGCCAGGCTGTTTCCCCACATCTGAATTTTGCTTTCCATGCCTCACCTCTCGTATCTATATTGTAGATATATTCTACTGCATTTCAAAGCGCATGAAAAGGGGTGGGGTATAAGGGGTGAGGTTTCTGCGGTAATTCGATTGGAAAGATTGTGGCGGGCGGAACTTGCTCCGCCCCTACGAGAATTGGTTGAAATGGGAAGCAGCCAGGGCGAATCGGCTGCTTTTTTGCTGCTTCTGGCTGGTCTTCGCTTCTAGCCGCTAATGGCCTCTTTTAGCGGTCACTCCTAACAGACGCTTTTAACGGTCGCCATTAAAAATCACCCTTAAAAATGAGACGTTAGCGGCGTAGACGAATAGAACGTTTGGTCTAAAATGAGAGTGTGTGCGCGGGTGGAAGGCTGATCGAAAGTGGGTGGGCAATGGCAGAACGAGTGGGGCAAGCACCGCCGAGCACCGCGGTCAAGGCGCTGGACGGACAGGGACGTGTGGGCGGCTACCTCGTCGTGTGGGGCGACACGGACCGGCGCGATTTGCAGGGCGAATACTTTACGCCCGACACCGATCTGGGGCTGGACTGGTATCCGCGCCGCCCGGTGCTTTATCACCACGGGCTGGACGACACGCTCGGCCCGGAGCTGATCGGGGAGATCGAGGTGATGCGGCCGGACGCGCAGGGCGTGTGGGTCGAGGCGCAGCTTGATCTGCGCAACCGCTGGGCGCGCGCGGTGCTCGACCTGGTGGAGCGGGACGCGCTGGGGTGGAGCAGCGGCAGCCTGCCGCATCTGGTGGCGGTCGAGCCGGACGGGCACATCCGGCGCTGGCCGATCGTGGAAGGCAGCCTGACGCCCACGCCTGCCGAGCCGCGCCTGACGGATGCGGTCGCGGTGAAGGCGGCGTTCGAGGCGCTCGGCCTGCCGACGGAGCGGATCCTGCCCCGCGAGATGGACGGGGCGCAGCAGAACCAGACAGGGGATGAGGGGATGATCAACGAGCAAGCATCACACGGCGCGGCGTATGGTGGGGATGGGATCAAGCGGCTCCCGGCGGCGCAGACCGCGCCTCGCCCGAACGGCCCGGCGATCGAGGTGCGCAGCAAATACGCCGCGCTCGACGCGGTGGACATGGCGTTCATGCACACGTGGCTGAGCCGTTCCGGCCAGTGGACGCCCTCGGCGGCGTTCATGCGCGAGCTGGCGCAGAAAACGTACCGCGCGGTTGAGCAGGGGAAGCTCGATGCCGGAGCGCTGCGCGATCTGCCGGTGAAGGCGGACGAGCTGATGCACACCGCCAGCCAGGGGTTCGGCCAGGAATGGGTGCCCGACGTGTGGTCGAGCGAGCTGTGGCGCAGGGCGACGACCGAGAACCTGATTCTGCCGCTGTTCAAGGTGATCGAGATGCCGTCCAACCCGTACGAGATCGCGATCCCCGGCCCGGACCCGATGGTGTATTTCGTGCCGGAGACGCAGGACGAGGACGATCTGACACTGGGCGTGGGGAACCCGATCCCGCCGGGGCGGTTTGGGACCGGCAAGGTCACGCTGACGGCGCGCAAGCTGGCGCTGCGCGTCGGGTTCTCGTCGGAGCTGGTCGAGGATGCGGTGATCCCGCTGATGCCGTTGTATCGCGAGCAGGCGATGCGCGTGATGGCGGATGCGCTGGATAACGTGCTGCTCAACGGGGATACGGAGACGGGCGACGGCAACATCAACAGCAGCGACGCGCCGCTTCCGCCCACCGACAAGACGCTGGCGTTCGACGGGCTGCGGAAGCTGCCGCTGGTGATCGACCCGTCCAAGGCGCACAACGCGCTGGGGAATGCGCCGTCGCTGGAGCTGATGCGCGAGGCGCGCTTCAAGATGCCGATCCGCTATGCGCTGCGCCAGATGCATTGCGCGTGGATCATGGATGGCAGCACGTACGGCAAGCTGCTGGGGCTGGACGAGGTGCTGACGGTCGACAAGTTCGGCCCGTCCGCGACGGTGCTCAGCGGCGAGCTGGCGAAGCTGGAAGGCGTGCCGATCATCGTCAGCCCGGAGATGTCGACCACGCAGGAAGATGGCCTGGTAGGGTCGTCTGGCAACACGCAGGGGCAGGCGGTGTGCGTGTACCGGCCGGGGTGGGTCGTGGGCTATCGCCGCCGCATCACCGCGACGATGGACTACCTGCCGTACTTCGACAGCTATCAGATGGTCGCGACGGTGCGTCTGGCGTTCGGGCGGATGGACGACGACGTCGCGAGCGCGCTGATCAATATCGGCATTTAGCAGTTAGCGATTAGCGGTTAGCAAGGGCTAAAGCAGGTGAAGTGAGGGCTGAGACGATGACGGCAGAAACGAGGGGCGTTCGCTGCGCTTGCCTTTGGCTAAAGGCTAAAAGCTAGCCGCTAATCGCTTCGCAGTCAGTCGGACGACTTGCTCGACGGCGTGTCGGGTTTGAAGAAGGAGATTCCGAAATGCATGGAGCCGAGGATCAGTTTGTCGCCGTCTGCGAGCGTGTAGCGACGATGGGCTTCCAGCGACACGCCGTTGAGCGAGGTCCCGTTCGAGCTGCCCAGATCGACGATATAGAGGTGATCGTTCTCGCGGATCAACTCGCAGTGGCGGCGCGACACACCCCGCTTGTAGCCGTTGTAGGTGTCCAGATCGACCAGGTACTCGCCGGGCTCCCCGACGCCGCGCCCCAGCAGTACGCGCGGGGCGTCCGGCAGCGCCAGGCAGGCGCCGGATGGCAGCACCTGCAACACGACACGCCAATCGGGCAGCAGGCGCGTCAGGCCGTGCCGCTCGTGCGGCCACGCGAACGCCGGGCGCTGGAGCAGCGTCGTCGCGGCATTCGGCAGGTGCAGCGCCTTATGGCAGGAAGGGCAACGCTCCGTTGCGGCGAACAGCGGACGGTTGCAATGCGGACAGCGTAGCAATAGCCCTTCCGGCGGAGTGTTGTGTTGGGATGTTGACATGGTTCCCATCACTCAAAAGCAGGAAGATCGTTCCCACTCTTTATAGCATAACAGACGCGCAAAACTCCCACAGTACGGCTTCGTGAAATTCGTATGAATATTTCGTTGAGGCGCGATCTTGAAATGAAACATGTAACCAAAGGAAGGAACGCGATGCTGACCTACGCAACCCTGCACCAACTGCGGCGCTACCTCGGGCTGAAGGACGCGCAGACCGCCGACGACGCGCTGCTGAGCACTCTGTTGGACGCGGCCTCGCGCCTGATCGAGCGCTACACCGGGCGGTGCTTTTACCCGGTGCGTGGCGTGCAGCGGTACGACTGCCGCCGGGCGTTCGCGCTGGTGTTCGACCGGGATTTGCTGGCGCTCCACACGCTGACCAACGGCGACGGCCGCCCTATCGATCTGGCGGACGTCCACTTGCAGCCGCCGGGCGGACCGGTGTTCGGCGGGCTGCTGCTCGACAAGACGCGCGCCGCGTTCGTGTATGTCGACGATCCGCTCGAAGCGCTGGCGGTCGACGGGACGTGGGGCTATCACCCGGACTGGGCGAACGCCTGGCGGGACTCGGGCGCCGCGCTGGCCGAACCGCTCGACGCGGCGGCGGACGGGCTGCGCCTCAGCGGATCGGGCGCGGCGTTCGAGCCGGGGCAGCTTGTCCGCGCCGGAGACGAGTATATGACGGTGGTGGCATTCGACGCGGCGGGCACGCTGACGGTCCGGCGTGGGGCGCATGGCACCTCGCCGCATGCGCACGCCGCCGAGGCGCCGCTGCTGATCTACACCCCGCCGCCGGATGTAGCGCAGGTCTGCCTGCGGGTGGCGGCGTGGCTCTATCGCCAGAAGGATGCGGGCTGGGTGCAGCAAGCGGGCGGCCTGCGCGGTCAGGTGGTGGTGCCGCCCGCGCTGCCGGATGACGTGGCGCTGGTGCTGGGGCCGTACGTGCGGCTGAGGGTAGCGTAGGAGCGATTAGCGGTTAGCAGTTAGCGGTTAGCGAAAAGCGGGGAGTAGGGAGTGGGGAATAGGGAGTTGGGAGTCGTAGGGGCGGAGCTTGCTCCGCCCGCAGACACGGCACATCAGAGCAACCTCACCCCTGGCCCCTCTCCGTTTACGGAGAGGGAAAAAGGGGGCGGGGGTTAAGGGGTGAGGTTTCCCCGGCGGGCATCACACGCTCTGCCCGGCTAACTGCTAATCGCTAACCGCTAACGGCTCAAAAAGGAGTGGACTGTGGGACTGATGGAAGCGCTGAACCGGCTGGGCGCGATCGCGGTGCCGGGTGTGACGAGCTATTCGCTGGACGAGACGCCGGACACGCTCGGTGGCGCGCAGCTCCCCGCGCTGGTGATCGCGCCGGAGTGGGGCGGCGACTGGCCGGGCCTAGCGCCGAGCGGCTTCGCGGCGGGGTTCGGGCGGCTGGCGGCGCGCGTGGCGCATGTGTTGCTGGTCGCGCCGGTCGCCGGGGGAGCAGGCTCGCGGGTGGCGCTGCCGGAGATGGCGGCGGTGATCGACGCGTACATCGTCGCGCTGGCCGCCGATCCGACGCTCGGCGGGGCGCTGGTGCGTCCCGCGCAGGTGCGGGTGACGGTCGGCGTGACACCCTATGGCGGGATCGACTATCACGCGGCGACCTTCCTGCACGAATGGATGCTGCGATTGGCGCCGGTGACGTGAGGGAGCGAGGCGGATGGGCACGCACCTGATTCTTGAGGTGGACTGGTCGCACGATGGGATGTGGGTCGAGGAAGCGGGGCGGCTGCTGACGCTGCGCGGGACGGTCGGCTTCGCCGTGCCGGGGCATCATGTCGCCGAGGTGGGGCACATGACGCTTGAGATGGACAACTTCGACGGGCGCTATACCCCCGGCAGCGTAGATAGCCCGCTGGCGGGAAAGCTGCTGCCTCGCCGCCCCGCACGCATTCGCGCTGTGTCCGACGGCGGCGAGGCGTGGACGATCTTCACCGGCTGGATCGAGCGGATCGAAGCCGGAGCCGAGAGTGGCGTCGCGACGATCACGCTGGTGGACGCGATAGCGCTGTTGCGCGGGCAGCCGCTAAGCGTGACGTATGCGCCCAGCCGCAACGCGGTCGAGTGCCTCGGCGCGCTGGTGGGCATGGCGTACGCGGCGGCGCGGACCGATTACGAGGGAGAGGGCGAGGTGCTGGAGCATGTCGGCTGGCGCTGGCTGCCGGAGACGATGACCGTGTGGGACGGCGTGCTGGATGTGACGCGGACGTGGCACGGGCGCTTCTGGGTGTCGCGCCGGGGCGAGCCGTGCTATCGCGGGCGGGCGTGGCTGCAGAAAGGGGCGGGCGCTGTGGCGCTGTCGCTTGGCGAGGGGAGCGGGGCGGCGCGCGACGTCCCCGACCGGCTAGAGATGGCGCTCGACGTGGCGCAGGTGATCAACGCGGTGCAGGTGGTGACGTACCCGGTCGATACGGTCGGCGTGCAGAGCGTGCTGTGGTCCGCCAGCGGGATTTTGCGGCTCGCGCCGGGGGAGACGCGCGAGATATGGGCGCCGTTCCGCGACGAGCGGGGCGAGCGCTGCGCGGCGGTCGAGGTCGTGCCGCCGGTTCCGGTGACCGACTATCGCGTGACCGAGTTCCGCGACGCGAGCGGATACGACTACACCACGGATGGCGCGTTCAGTCTGAGCGTCACCATCGAAGCGACGCGCGCCCGGCTGACGCTGCGCAACACAGCGATCGGCGCGCTGTACGTGCAGTATCTGCGGATTCGCGGCAAGCCAGTGATCGAGCACGCGCCGGTTATCGGGCAGGCGGCGGACGCGGGCAGCCAGGCGATCTACCAGCCGCGCGCGACGGTGATCGACCTGCCGATGCAGGCGGACGCCGCGTTTGGGCAGGGGCTGGCGGAGTACACCGTCAGGCGGCGGGCGGAGCCGGTCGCGGCGGTGCGGCGCGTCGAGTTCCGCGATCGGGACGTGGTGATGGGCGCGAACCTGTACGGGCTGGAGCTGATGGATCAGGTGCGGATCACCGATCCGGCGCGCGGGCTGTTCGGCGCGCATCACCGGATTCACGCGATCGAATATGAGGTGACGCCAATGGGCCAGCGGGTCGTGCTGTGGCTGGAACGCTGCGATGACCGGACGTACTGGCGGCTGGGGCACGCGTCGGCGGGGGTGTTGGGGCGAGGGACGCGGTTGGGGTTTTAGCGGTCGGCTGGCCCCCCATCCCCCAACCCCTTCCCCCACGCAAGCGGAGGGAAGGGGAGCAAACCGGCTCTTTCCTTCCCTCCTTGTGGGGGAAGGAACCGACCGAAGGTCGGAAGGATGGGGGGCTACTCGCTAACCGAAGGAGAGAGACATGAGCAACTGGACGACGCCGAAGACGTGGGCGGTGGACGAGTTGGTCACCGCGCCGGTGATGAACACGCATCTGCGCGACAACCTCGGCTATCTGTTCGCACGGCCCGCGACGCAGTTGGTGCAGACGAGCGGCTCGAACTACGCCGTCCTTAGCACCGCCTATGTGCCGGTGGACGAGGCCCAACTGCGGCTCACGCTGACGACGCACAGCGGTCGCGTGCTGATCGGCCTGATCGCGACGCTGACCGGCAACGCGACGCTGTTCGCCGGATTCCGCGTCAACATCGACAACGGCGCGCGCTATGAAGCGTGGGGCGAGAGCTTGCAGGTGCTGGTGACGCCGATCATCGCGCCGCTGCCGCCGCTGCTGGTGGTGGGGCTCACTCCCGGGGCGCACACGTTCGTGCTGGAGTCGAAGGTCGCCTCGCACGTCCTGTCGATCCACCGGACGCCTGAGCGGCCGCTCCGGTTCTGGGTGATGGAAGTGTAGGGTTCGCAGGCAAAAGGAGCACGGTGGGATGTCACTCGATGGGCTTTTCTCAGAGCAAACCTGGGCGCTGTGGGGGCTGCTCGGGACGTTGCTCGGCACGCTGCTGCTGGTGGCGGCGCTGCTGTGGACGGGCGCGCGCGTCGGGGAGCAGGCGCGGGCGTTGTGGCGATCGGTGCGCGGGCAGCGGGCGGCGGTGATCGCGGCGGTGGACGAGCCGGGCGATCCGCTGGTGGCGCAGCTTGCGGCGCTGACGCGGGTTCCTGCGGGAGTGTGGGCGGTGTTTCTACCCGCGTTCCTGAGCGCGCTGGCCGAAGGGCTGGATCGCGCGCTGAACGGCGAGGGGGGAGAGGGGTAGGTAGCCCCCCTCCCTAAATCCCTCCCCACAAGGAGGGCGGGACTTGAACCATGCTGCCGTTTTCCCCTTCCCTCCGCTTGCGTGGGGCAAGGGGAGGGGCGGCAGGGTGCGTCGAGCAAGATGGGCGCGCAAATGGGGTCGTTGTAGGGGCGCAGCACGCTGCGCTCGCTACCAGGCAAATCAAGGGCGGACCTCGGTCCGCCCCTACACCCTAACGCCGGATGACTCGCTTACGGAGTCTGGAACAGCTTCTAGTCCGGCTCTCCGGTCAGCTCGCGGCCCGCGTCGAGCAGGGCGCGGACCTGATCGGCGTCGTGCGCTTCGGCGTAGACGCGCAGCACCGGCTCGGTCCCGCTGGGGCGGATCAGCAGCCAGCTATCGTCGGCCAGGATGAACTTAATCCCGTCGAACGTCAGCACGTCGCGGACGGTTTCACCGGCCAGCGTGCCGGGCGCGACCGCTTCCAGACGCCGCACCATCTCGCGCTTCGGGACCGGCGCCTTCAGCGTGTAGTCGGTGCGGTCGTAGCAGGTCGGCCCGTACTGCGCCTGCAGGTCCGCGACGATCTCGTGCAGGGGTACGCGCGCGTCCGCCATGATCTCAAGGAGCAGCAAGCCCATCAGGATCCCGTCGCCTTCGGGGATGTGCCCCTTGATGCTGATGCCGCCGGATTCCTCACCGCCGATCAGCACGTCGCCGTTGAGCATGTGTTCCGCGATGTGGTTGAAGCCGACCGGCGTCTCGTGGAGTTTCAGACCATGCTTGGCGGCGATACGGTTGAGCATCATGGTGGTGGAGACGGTCTTGACCACGTCGCCGGACCAGCCGCGCTTCTCGACCAGATAGCGCAGGGCCAGCGCCATGATCGTGTGCGGATCCACGAAATTTCCGTGCGCGTCCATCGCGCCGATGCGGTCCGCGTCGCCGTCCGTCGCCAGCCCGACATCCGCGTGTTGGGTCTGGATCGTGGCAGCCAGCATGTCGAGGTATTTGCGGATCGGCTCGGGGTGGATGCCGCCGAAGCCGGGGTTCAGCTCGCCGCGAATCTCGGTGACGTGGCAGCGGGTGCGCGAGAGGATGGCGCGGATCGCGGTGCGGCCAGAGCCGTACATTGGGTCCGCGACGATGCGCAGCTCGCCTTCGGAGATCTTGTCGATGTCCACCAGCGACTCGAGGTGCTCGTAATAGGCGTTGGTGGGGTTGAAGCGGCGGATCAGCCCCTCTTCGAGCGCGCGCTCGTAGTCCATCAGGTTCGGGCCGCGCGCCTCGCGCTGCTGCACTTCGAGGTATTCCTCGACGCGCGCGCAGTCGACGGGCAGCGCCGAGCCGCCATAGGATGCTTTGAGCTTGAACCCGTTATAGCGCGGCGGGTTGTGCGAAGCGGTGATCACCACGCCCGCCGACGCCTTCTTGTGCAGGATGTTGTAGCTGATGGCCGGGGTGGGCGCGTCCGTGCGCGACAGCCAGGTGATGATCCCGTTCGCGGCCAGCACGCGCGCCGTCTCGATGGCGAACCGGTCCGACAGAAAGCGTGTGTCAAACCCGATAACCACCTCGGGCGGGCCGTTCGGCTTCAGCTCGTGATTGACAAAATCCGCCACGGCCTGCGCAACGAGTCGCAGATTGGCGAAGGTGAAGGTCTCAGCGATGACGGCTCGCCAGCCGTCCGTTCCAAATCGGATACTCATGCGCGTCCCTTTCGTTGGTGATGCCGTCGCGTCCTGGCGGCGGCTGCCCCACGGCCCCACGAAGGACTCTTATAGCACGATGGCGGGATTTTGCGCCAGTTTAGGGGCGTTCTGGCGTGCCGCCTCTACTGGCTGGTTTCCGCGCCATCCCCCCATCCTTCCGACCTGCGG
>Ga0134095_1001634_pt1 | contig 14619 bp, 16 predicted proteins | sample 6_2taG_FD_94449 | JGI IMG/M metagenome (GOLD analysis project Ga0134095, IMG submission 94449) | Switchgrass degrading microbial communities from high solid loading bioreactors in New Hampshire, USA - 6_20_20_110_A2 metaG | ecosystem: Engineered > Bioreactor > Semi-continuous > Anaerobic >... | reverse complement strand
CCATCTTGTTTTTCTCAACTGCATAGTTATCACCCTATACAATTATAACAAAAATTTTGCCGACATACAAGCCCTTACCCTCCCCCTAAAGGAGAAGGGCTTGCGGGGCATCGTTTTTTGTCATTAAACAAAGAGGAAACTCTCAGTGTGACAGGCTTAAAAACTTCTCTTAACAACCCCGATGCGGCAATAACCTCTCTTCGGAGAGAGAAAGGAGGCTATATGTTAGCCTATGTGATCAATAAACATGGCAACCCTCTTATGCCATGTCACCCTGCAAAAGCAAGGTTATTACTTAAGCAGGGCAAGGCAAAAGTCATTCAGAGAACCCCCTTTACCATTCAACTTATTTATGGCTGTTCTGGATATAAGCAACCCATTACTCTTGGTGTAGACAGTGGTTACACTAATATTGGACTTTCGGCAGTAACAAAGGACAAAGAGATTTATTCTGCGGAAGTAAAATTGAGAGAGGACATTGTGAAGTTGAATTCAGAACGGAGGCAATACCGTAGATTCAGAAGATACCGTAAAACGTGGTACAGAAAACCCCGTTTTCTTAACAGGAAAAAACCCAAAGGTTGGCTTGCACCCTCAATACAACACAAGCTGGATTCACATATCAAAATTATAAATCAGGTTAAAGCAATCCTTCCTGTATCTCAAATCAATATTGAGGTAGCAGCGTTTGACATTCAGAAAATCAAAAATCCTGGAATATCTGGAGTTGATTATCAGAATGGACAGCAAAGAGATTTTTGGAATGTAAGAGAATATGTACTACACAGAGATAGTCATACCTGTCAAAATTGCAAGGATAAATCTAAAAACATAATTCTTGAAGTTCACCACATTGTATCAAGACAGATTGGAGGTGACAGACCCGATAATTTAATAACACTATGTAAAACCTGTCATGAGAAGTTTTCACAGGGAAAACTAATCCTTCATATTAAACCGTCTAAGGGATTTAAAGCCGAGACGTTCATGTCTGCTGTGAGGTGGATACTGGTTAATAAGTTAAGGGAGATGGGAAACATTGTTAATCCCACTTATGGTTATATCACAAAAAACAAAAGGATAGAACTTGGGCTACCTAAATCACATGTAAATGATGCCTTTGTCATAGCAGGCGGTATTAACCAGAAAAGCTTGCCTGTTCAGTATTTTATTAAACAGGTAAGAAAATGTAACCGCAAGCTGTTTAAAGGAGAAAGGTCCCATATCAAAAACACTGGTAAGCGATTTATCAAAGGCTTTCAAAGATTTGACAAAGTCCAGTGGAAAGGAATTGAGTGTTTTATATTTGGAAGAAGGACATCTGGTTATTTTGAATTGAGGAAAGCTGATGGGACTAAAGTTCATTCATCGGTCAATTACAAACAAATCTCTCTTTTAGAGAGAGCTAAAACATTTTTAATGGAAAGGAGGATGCGACTCCTCCCATCCCTCGCGGAAGGGGGCTTAGTCGCACAAAGTTAAGATGATAAAGGCTTCTTTTAAAAAATAAATCTTCTTAAAAACAATGGGAGGCAGATTTTTCTGCCTCCTTTTTTTTGCCTTTTTTTTAAAAAGTAATATTTTTTAAAGTTGATGAGCTCTATAGAAAATATTCAAAAAAAATTAATTTTTATTCCGAAGGGTAGCAAAGTAGAGGCAATTGCAAATAAGGCATGCCAAGTAGGAATACTGTTTTTGCTAATAGAGTCATTTTTATTTGTATTTTCTCTGTTTTTTTCCCCTCTACTCCTGATATAATTGTTTTTTATAATTATTTTTCATATGCTGTAACAATAACTGTAGGGATAATAGTAGTGTCAGTAGCAATTATTTTTTTTGTAAGGGCATATAATTTTTTTAATAGAAATATTTTTACAAGGGGAGATAACTATTAACTTCCTTGATTCTATATTCTATTACTTTTTTTGAAACCATAAAAAATTTTGCCGCTGTCTCTATTGAGAAATTATTAAATAGAATTTTTTTAAGTTTATCTGTTGGCACAAGCAATTCGCTTGCACCAATGTTTGCCTCTCTTTCAATGCCTTTGTCTATAAAACTCAAGTTATAAATATTGCTACTGTCCATCAAAGATTTCTTTCTTTCAATATGCCTTAAGATGACATGGCTTAATTCATGGGCTATTGTAAATCGCTGATGATGATAGTGTTTGCTTTTATTGACCCCAATTATGTATGGGTAATCTTTATTGTTGCCCTGTAAAACAAAGCCAGAAATTTTTTCGGGCAGGTAGTGAAAAAAAATAGATGCACCTACTATGTCCGCAATCTTGTTTAGATTAACGGGGTAAGAGTCGCACAAATTATTTTTCTTCAGAAAGCCCCTTATCAGTGCTCTTACTGCTTCTTCTGTCACCGCTTGTTTTCCTCAGATAAGCTTGCATTATGTTTATTATTCCGTCAAGAAATTGGTCCAGTTCTTCTTCAGAGAGTTCTTCAAGAGATCTAAAAAGCATTCCAATTTTGTTTATTTTAAATAATTCTATAACTTCATCAGGCATATACTCAGCTAAAAGAAGATAATCCTGTACTGGTTGCCCAAGTTCCTGCGCAAGAGTTATTACCTGTCTGCGTGTTAAAGTCCCTCTGTAATAAATCACTGCCTTTAAGTCTGCTTCGGTTATCCCCAGTTTTTTTGCAATCTGTGCAATGTCCTTGCCTTGCAAATCACTTTTAATTCTCTCAACAAAATTAATTGGCATGCTGTCTGATCCTACATATTGATGTATGGTTTTGCTTTCGAGAATTTCTTGTATTTCTTCTGGAGCTCGAGCCTTTGCCCTTGCTACCAGAAGTTTTTTTAACAACTCTGGTTCTTCATCCGGGGTTAAAGCACAGGCTTTTGCAACTCTTCTCAGGAAATCTTCCGAAGGAATTATATCTCTTTTGGGATTTTCTATCTGGGATATATGCATACTTGAGCTCTTGGTTTTCCTGGCTAAATCAGCCTGGGTTAAACCTGCCCTCAACCTCAACTCTTTTATAAGCTTCTTTAACTCCATCTCTTTTTAATTATATGAAAAATAATTATTTTTGTAAATAAAATTATAAACCCAATAAAATTTTAAATAATATTATAAATAAAAAATGTTTAATCAAAACAAATGTTTGTAATAAAAATAGCTATACAGCATATATATAATTGAAAAATAAAAAAATAATATTATACTATTGACATAATTAAATTAGTTTATTTATAATCAAATTATATAATTAAAACTTAAAAAGGGGTGGCAAATGGGGGGATATGAAGAACTATGCGAGAAAGTAAACGAAGAAGCAATGGAAGTTTATGAGGAAGTAAGATGTTTTATTAAGAAAATTATCAGAAACATTAAAAATTACAACACCTGTTATGAAGAAGAAGATTATGAGCAGGAAGCCTACCTTGCCGTTGTCCTGGCGGTAACTAAATATAATGAGTTTAGAAAATTTGGAACGATTTCAATTGATTCATCTGAAGATGTGGAAGCCTTTCAAGAACTTAAAAAAAATCCCGCCATGAAGCTTCAAACTTTTACATACTGGTTTTTACAAAAAAAACTTTATAAGATGGCAGATACAGGAGAAGTTAAATTTCTGGTTGGAAACAATGGTGATGAGATAATTCTTTCTTCGGAGGAATACCATAAAAACAGGAAAAAGCATAAAAAAGCAAAGAGTTTTAGGATTAAATACAATTTTTCAGAGTTAAGCTTTGATAATACAGATGGAACAGAAAAAGAACTTGAGCCTGTCAATTACGAAATGATGGTAAAAATAAGAAATAACAATTTCAAATTTTAAGAAAGGAGGTAAGAGTGATAGTAAATGAAAAAGAAGGCAAGGTTTACTTAACCCCTCAGGAAGTGGTTGATTATGGAGTCAGTCCCGTTCCCTGTAAGAGAAGAAGCGATGTGTATTTTGCAATAAAGTATAACTTTCTTAAGGCAAAAAAAAACGAAAAAGGTTATCTTGTTGAGTTTGAGCTGGATGATGAAATTAAACAGAAAATTAATTCAGATTCTACAAAGAAAACAACTAAAAGAACAACAATTGCAGTAAACTTCCAACTGTACAAAGCACTGTTTGCAAATGCTGACAAAAGAGGGATGTCTTTGGGGCAATACCTTGACAGCATTCTTGAAAACGTTGATAAAGACATGGATTTTTTTGTAATGGAATCCTCTTCGCAAAAAGGCGGTAAAAAATATCACATAAATATAAATACAGCTATAGTAAACAGCATTGAAACAAAACTTAAAAAAATCCTAAAAAAAAGAAAAAGAAGCAATGATCTAATAATCATGTTGACGATAATGGCAATATGGCAATCCATCGAGTTGGTACAGCAAGAACAAAAACAATTAAATTTTACCAAAAACTAAAAGGAGGTTTTATTTTATGTTAACAAGTCCAGTAATTATGGAAATCCCAATTGAGGCAATCAAGCTGGGAGAGCAGGTATTTGAAGAGGGGATGGATGAGGATGCTCTTCTTGAAAGCATTAAAAGGGTCGGAATACTTGAAGAGCCCCTGGTAGAGAAAGACAAAGACGGTTCATATATTCTGCGTGCTGGTTTTCACAGGCTTAATGCGGCTAAAAAACTTGGATGGTCCACAATAAGATGTAAGGTATTTGATTATAATCCCATACAATCCGTTACTTTACAATACGATACTGATCTGTGCAGAAGACATTTAAGTCCAGAAAAGATTGCATTCTACAGGTCGATAAAAAACAGAAAAATTAACGCTTTAATGGAAAAATTTAGAACAGAAAATCCTGAATTCATAGAATTCACCGAAGAAGAATTTGAGATTATCGGCAAGCTTACGGAAAAAGAAAAAGAAAAACTGTTTATGGCTATTGAAAATATCTTTGAAAAAAAATATGCAGACAAAATGGCAGAACTTGCCGTACAGATAACAAAAAAAGACGATGAAATTGAAAAAATCCGTCAGCAACAGGTCGATATAGAAAAACTTCAAAAACTTGTTTCTGAAAAACTTGCTGAAAAGGAAAAAGAGCTCGAATGGAAAGTTCAGGAAAAATACGCAACTCAGTCAGAACAAGACCTCCTTAAAAAAGAAAAACAGATAGAAGCCCTTAAAGAAGAAATAGATTCCCTTAGAGAAGAGTTTGATGAAACTGTTGCGAGGCTTAGGGAAACTTCCAAAAAACTTGATTCAATAAAAAGAGAAAAAGACCTTTTTGAAGAGGAAAAAAAGAAAATCCTTGAACAAAAGAAAATGGCAGAAGACCTTGCGGTTAAGTTTAAAAATGAAGCTGAGTTTTATAAGAAAAACACTGAAGTTGAAACAAAAAAACTTGAAATAAAGGTAAAACAACAGCAACAGTACCTCGAGCAAATTGTAAACCCTGAAAATATTATGTCTTTTTTAACTGCTGCAAAAGGCAGTATTAAAACTGCCGGAGAGATAATGATAAAAGCTTATGGGCTTCTGTCTCCTCAACAGAAAAAGAAAATTATGGCTCTAAAAGATGAAATTTCTGATTTACTACAGGTTTTTGTTGCCTTTGAAAAAGAAACCCCTCCTGATGAAGAGGTGGAAACTGTTGAAGTTCCAGTAGAAAATTAATTATTATTAAAAATATATAATATTAGATATATATAAAAAGGAGCGACAAATGGATAACCGGGGGGCAAAGTGAAAAGAATTTTTTTATTAATCTGTGTGTTGGTTATCTGTTTATTATCTGTAGGGGTTGCTTATCCGATGAGTTGTATTCAGTATTTGAATAATCAGGATTATCGTAATGCGGTATTGGCTGGGGAAAAGGAGTTAAAAGTCAATGTGGATGGTAATACTTTTTTCTGTTTAGGCAGGGCGTATTACTATATGGGTAATACAGACAAAGCTTTTGAAAACTTAAAGAATGCTGAAAAATTTTACTACAAAGACGAGGATTTAATGTATCTTTATTCGTGGATGGGGAGTGCATACATGGATATAAAGGATACCGATAATGCGTTGTTATACTACAATAAATCGTTCAATTTAATTAAGAAGCTTGGTAAAAAAGAGTATGAAAATATTGCATTAAATAACCTTGGCGAGGCATATAGGATGAAAGGAGACCTTGATAAGGCAATGGCATATTATAAAGATGCACTGAAGATAGCTAAAAAGCCAGGAGACAAAAGTACTATTTTAAACAACATATCGCTTATATATGCTACAAAAAAAGATTATAAGAAAGCAGTAGAGTATTTGAAGCAAGCTTATGATTATGCTGGCAATGCAGGTGATTACATAACACAAACACAAACCCAAATAAATCTTGCAGATGTTTATAAAAACTTATCAGATTATCAAATAGCAGAGCAATTGCTATTATCTGCCATTAAAAAAGCACAGCAAATAGGTAGTAAAATAGTAGAGGCGCTGGCTGAGACATCGCTGGGATTTTTATATGAAGATTTAAATAAAATAGATGAAGCAATCTTGCATTTGCAGAATGCATTGAGATTATACAAAGAGATAAACAAAATCACTGAAGCAACCAATGTAAAGAATTATATTGATACATTAATGGCAAAGAAGAAAAAATATGACAACATCCAATAAAGAAAAACAGTTATACCCGCTGTCTTTTATAAAAACAAAAAACAACAAAATAGCTAATTTATTTAAGGGGGTTTCATGAATATTGATATAAAAGATGACTTTAGTGATAATGCATCAATAATTTTGCATACAGGAGATGCTTTTTGTTTTTTAAAAAGCATTCCTGACAATACTGTCAGACTTGTTGTGACATCTCCGCCTTACAATTTAGGAAAAGAGTATGAAACAAAAGTTGAAATAGAAAAATATTTAAATACGCAGAAAAATATTATTGAACAACTGGTTCGGATACTTCAAGATAGTGGAAGCATTTGTTTGGAGGTTGGGAATTATGTTGATAATGGAGAAGTATTCCCGCTTGACATTTTTTATTATCACATATTTAAAGATCATGGTTTTAAATTGAGAAATAGAATAATATGGCAGTTTGGACATGGGCTGCACGCATCAAGAAGATTTTCTGGTAGATACGAGACTATTTTATGGTTCACAAAAAGCGATCAATACACTTTTAATCTTGATGCAGTAAGAGTTCCACATAAGTATCCAGGAAAAAGATATTTTAAAGGACCCAATAAGGGAAAACCTTCTTGCAATCCTCTTGGGAAAAATCCTTCGGATTATTGGGAAATAGTTCAGGCTGATTGGGAAAAAGAAGTATGGAAAATACCCAACGTGAAGTCAAATCATCCTGAGAAAACAGTTCATCCATGTCAATTTCCAATTGAACTTGTTGAAAGGTGCATACTTGCTCTTACGAATGAGGGAGACTATGTATTGGATCCTTACTGTGGGGTTGGGTCTTCTTTAATAGCTGGACTAAAACACAAAAGAAAAGTTATCGGATGTGATAAGGAGAAAAAATATATAGAAATAGCCAAACAGAGAATTAAGGATTTTTATGAAGGAACACTCCTATATAGAAAACTCGGTACTCCAATATATGAGCCAAAAGGAGACGAAAAGGTGGCTAGAATACCAGACGAGTGGGAAATACACAAATGTTAATTGTTGCAGAATATTCATTTAATAAAGGAAAAGAAGAGACCGTTCAAAGTTTTGTGTCAGTCTGGTAATATAGAACAAATGAATGGAGGACTGACATGAAAGAGCAAGTATTTGATTTCAAGAAAGCATTAGAAGATTTAAAGGAAGGAAAACCCTTATCAGGCAAAGGTGGAATTTTAACGCCACTGATAAAGAAGCTAACAGAGGCAGCATTGGAAGCTGAATTAGATTATCATTTAAACAAAGATACAGGAAATAACAGAAGGAATGGCAAGAGCAGTAAGATGATGAAATCCACCACAGGATTATTTGAGCTAAAAGTGCCAAGGGAAAGAAATGGTAGTTTTGAACCTCAGTTTGTTAAGAAGTACCAGAATACGTTAAGTGACGAGATAGAATCTAAGATAATTGCCATGTACGGGCTTGGGATGAGTTATAAAGACATATCAAATCAAATTGAAGAGATCTATGGGATATCAATATCAACCGGAGCAATCAGTGCAATAACAGATAAGATCATTGAAGTAGTAAAACAATGGCAGAGCAGGCCATTAGAGGCAGTATATCCATTTATCTTTTTTGATGCGATATATTACAAGATAAAAGAAGAAGGCAGATATATAACCAAAGCTGTTTATACAATCATAGGGATAGACCTGGAAGGTAAAAAAGATGTACTGGGACTATATATATCTGAAACAGAAGGTGCCAACTTCTGGTTATCGGTCTTAACTGATCTTGAAAACCGAGGAGTGCAGGATATATTAATAGCATCAGTAGATGGACTCAAGGGATTTCCAGAGGCCATAAACAGCATCTATCCTAAAACAGAGGTACAACTCTGTATAATACATCAGATAAGGAACAGCTTAAAGTATATAGCATCAAAAGATAAAAAAGCATTTATGACAGATTTAAAGCTAATATACAGAGCAGTAAATAAAGATATGGCTGAGAAAGCCTTAAATGATCTTGAAGATAAGTGGGGAAAGAAATACTCGATAGTCACCACTTCCTGGAGAAATAATTGGAATAATCTGAGTCATTATTTTAAATACACATCTGAAATCAGAAAGATAATGTATACAACAAATATAATAGAAGCTGTGCACAGACAGTTCAGGAAATTAACCAAGACCAAAGGAGCATTTTCAAATGAGGATAGTCTGTTAAAGTTACTGTATATGGGGATTCAGAATGCCAGAAAGAAATGGACACAGCCAATTTCAAACTGGGGAGTTATTTTATCTCAATTATCAATATGTTTTGAGGGCAGACTTGAAGGGGCATTAAAACTATGATAATATTTATCAGGAGATATAACCTGACACAAAACTTTGAACACTCCCGAAAAGAAATAATGGAATTGTTTTTATAATATCTTTCTGATCTTGCTTTTCTCAATTAACCTTTTAAACAGGTTAACCTCCGAAATCTTAAACCTTATTTGATACAGTTCTTCAGGAGACACTTCAATACTTTTCTGTTTTTTATAATTGGTTATTATGAATGATATTTTATAATAATCCTTCATCCATCCTGCCGTGTCATCTCTTTTTAATGCTGTTCTTATAACCTCAATGTCTGTGTGGGGCAGTTTTTTTAATAGCAGATCCTTTACATCCTCAAAAAGCTTAATCATGTTGAAATCGACTCCGTATTCGTTGTAGTCAATCCCATGAATCATGTAGTGGCCTGTGTGGTAGAATAAAACTTTTGCTATTGCTGTTCTGTGGTTTCCCTCCTGAGAAATATATATCTCATTATTTATTTTTGTGTAGTTCATGACCGGTTCTTTCTTTTCCTGCTCATAGTAGTAATCAGGATTTGATGCAAGAAGCGAAAGATTAAGTCGCATTCTCTTGCCTTCCTTCAGCATGTCTATCCAGGACAACCCGATATAATCTGGATGAACAGTCCCTACAACTTCAAACACGTTAACAGAGTAGCTGTTTGCCCAGTAGTGATAGTGAGCAAATTTTTCAATGGTTTTGATATCAGGGAATGGTTTTATCACATCATTTAAAATGCAGTTTTGTTCTTTGATTTCTTTAATTGTTTTTTCAGGATTATTTGCTATACTTTCGTGATAGTTAAAGTTCAATTGAATTCTCCTTATATTATATTGTCTTTTATTGATATTATCCCTGCCAGGTAAAAAAGTAATATTTTTTTATGAGAATGGTAAGACTTCCAGAGTTAATCAAAAAAACAGGACTAAAGAGAGCCACCATTTACAAAAAAATTAAACAGGGGCTTTTCCCTGCACCCGTTAAAATCGGACCAAAAACATCTGTATGGGTTGAATCCGAAGTGGACAGGGTTTTACACTCCTACATTTCAGGAGCAGATGAAGAGCAGATAAAACAGGTGGTCTCTGAAATACTAAGAAGCAGAAAATCCTGATTATTTATTTAAAACTGCTTTTTAATTCATCAAGGTAATCAGCCCATTTCTGCATCATTTCTTTTCTTTGTTCGTAGAATTTTGTTCTGTTATATGCCTGCCCAAGAATATCAGGCACTTGATGCGCAAGTTGATGTTCAATCACTTCAGGAGCAAATCCCAGCCTTTCATGAAGAAGTGTTCTTGCAGTTGCTCTGAATCCGTGTGCTGTTACCTCTGTTTTTGTATTATACCCCAGTGAACGCAGTGCCTGATTAAGTGTATTGTTGCTGATTGGTCTATTGGGGGACCTGCCCTGAAAAACATACTCACTTTTACCTTTCAATGCCTCAAGTTCTTTTAAAATATCTACTGCCTGCCTTGATAGAAAAACCCTGTGGGCTTTTCCCATCTTCATTCTCTCTGCAGGTATGTCCCACACTGATTCATCAAAATTTATTTCTTCCCATCTTGCCAGCCTTAACTCTCCAGGACGCACAAAGGTAAGTATCAGAAGTTTTAATGCTGCTTTAACAGTAAAACTTCCCCAGTATTCTTCCAGTCTCATTAGATAAATGCCAACTGATTTTTCATCAAGTAGTGCAGGGAAGTGCTTCTGTGGTGGGGAGGCCAGATACTTCGTTACCTTAACTGTCGGATCATACTGTATAACTCCCATTGTCTGTGCAAGATCAAAAATTCCACTTAAAATTACTTTTAATTTTCGAGTCGTGTTTAATAATCCCGCTTTCTCTATGCTTTTTAAATGGTCAATGATGTCAGTTTTCTTTATGTCTCCTACATATCTGTTACCAAAAAATGGAATTACATATCTGTCAAGTCTGTAATGAACCGTTCTTGTGTAGGAATTCTTCCACTTTGATTTATTAAGCTCAAACCACTTCTCAGCCACTTCTTTTACGGTAACTGCCTGCGTAGTATCAATTTTACATGCAGGATCAATACCGCTTTTTAGCTTTAACCTGCATTTATCTCTTCTCTGTCTTGCCTCTTTAAGGGAAACTTCAGGATAAACACCAAGACTGATTGTTTTCCTCCTTCCCTGAAAAACATAATCAAATCTCCAGTACTTTCCTCCATTTGGCTTTACAATGAGATAAAGTCCCTTTTCATCATAGAGCTTATACTGTTTATCCCCTGCTTTTGCTGATTTTACGCCTATTTCCGTTAACATTTACGGTAACTGCCTCCTTTAAAAAATTAGTTACCGTTAAAGTTACCGTAAAAATATCGTGGCTGTCAAGAGATAAAAATAGATAATAATAGACCTATTTTTAAGATAAAAGCCATTGATTTTTAAGGATTTTATTTGATTTTATAAACAGTAATAGACTATGATAGATTTTGGTAGATATGCTTGAATAACGGAGAGGGAGGGATTCGAACCCTCGGTGGTCTACACCACAGCGGTTTTCGAGACCGCCCCATTCGTCCACTCTGGCACCTCTCCAGTTATAATAAATTATAGCACCCGGAATGAAAATGAAAAAAGTGGTCGTTGCAATGAGTGGAGGAGTTGATTCTTCTACTGCAGCCTATTTATTGATAAAGCAGGGAATGGCTGTGGAAGGAGTATTTTTCGTGCTTTTTGATAATCCATCCAATCTGGAATTAGCCGCGCAAACAGCAAGGTTTTTAGGAATAAAGCTTCATATTAAAGATTTAAGAGAATACTTCAAAGAAAAAGTTATTGACCCTTTTTTTGAAGGTTACTCACAAGGAATCACTCCAAATCCCTGTATTATATGTAACAGATATATCAAATTTCATGTTTTAGCAAAACTAGCGGATTTAACAAAAGCCCAATTTATTGCAACCGGACACTATGCAAGAATTTCAAAGGAGAATGACAATGTTTTTCTACTTAAAGGTGTTGATAATAAAAAAGACCAATCCTATTTTTTATATGGAATAGATAAATCACTGCTAAATCATATTATTTTTCCATTAGGACAGTATACAAAAGATGAAGTAAAAAAAATTGCCGAAACATTGGACCTTCCTTCAAAAGTGGCAGAGGAAAGCTTAGAAATATGTTTTTTAAGAGAAAAAAAATACTATGAGATGATGAAGGCCGCATCTGGACCTATAATTGAAAAATCAACAGGTAAAACAGTTGGTCAGCATGGAGGAATTCATCTCTTTACAATTGGCCAGAGAAAGAGAATCGGTGTTTCAGTTGGATATCCTGCCTATGTTGTTCAGATAGAACCATCTATAAATGCTGTTTACATTGCATCCAGAAAAGATGCCTATATGAGAGAGTTTTATGTTGACGATTCTAACTGGCTTTGTGAACCAGCAGAAAATAAATTCAAATGTGAAGTAAAGATTCGTTATGCCATGAAACCAGAAAGAGCCAGTATTACTCTGATTAACAATCACCGGCTTAAAATAACCTTTGATAATCCTCAGTTTGCACCAACACCAGGACAGAGTGCTGTTTTTTATGAAGGTGAAAAAGTTCTCGGTGGAGGTGTGATTACGGAATTAGTGCAAGATTCTTAAGAGCTTTTGTTTCATCAATCCCAAACATGATATTCATGTTCTGCACCGCCTGTCCTGAAGCACCTTTTATAAGGTTGTCTATTGCTGAGATAAGAATTAATCGCCTGGTTCTCTGATTAACCACCGCGGTTATGAAGCAGTAGTTTGTTCCCCTTACATATTTGATGGATGGAAGCTGTCCATCAGTCATTATATGAATAAATGGTTCGTTTTGATAGAATTCTTTGAGAATATCGATTGCATCAGAAGTCTTCAAACTTTTTTTCAGCTTTGCATAAATTGTTGATAAAATTCCACGATTCAAAGGAAGCAGATGTGTTGTAAAATCAATAGTTAAAGGTTTAGCTACTATACTGCTTAATTCCTGCTCGATCTCAGGAGTATGCCTGTGCTTTGCTATATTATAGGCTCTGAAGTCCTCGTTTACCTCACAAAAACTAATACTGATATCAGCCTTTCTTCCTGATCCAGACACTCCTGATTTTGAGTCTGCAACAATTGTGTCTGGTTCAATCAATCCTGCTTTTAAAAAAGGATAAAGCGGAAGAATCACACTTGTTGGATAACATCCAGGATTAGCTATGAGCTGAGCTTTTTTAATCTGCTCTCTGTATATCTCGGACAATCCATATACTGCTTTTTCAAGCAATTCCGGATATAAATGTTGAGTTTTATACCATGTTTCATATACTGATGCATCTTTAATTCTGAAATCAGCAGAGAGATCTATTATTTTTCTTCCAGCATCCATAAGAGCAGATGCCACTTCCTGGGATTTTCCATGTGGAAGAGCAAGAAAATAAACATCAGCTCTATTTCTGATTTCTTCAAGCTTGAGATTTTCAAATTCAAGGTTTTTATAAATAAAAAAAGCAGGGAAAAGTTCATTCACAGCTACCCCTGCTGATTTTTCTGAAGTAACACCAACTATTTCAACATCATCATGCCCTGCAAGAATTCGTAAGAGCTCGCTTCCAGTATAACCACTTCCACCACATATAAAAACTCTGAGCATTTTATCTCTTTGAGAACTGAAATCTCTTTCTTGCCTTTGGCTGTCCGTATTTCTTTCTTTCTACTTCTCTTGGATCTCTTGTAAGAAGTCCTTCTTTTTTAAGTTTAGGTTTGACATCTGGATTAAGACTGACCAGAGCTCTTGCAATTCCATGCCTTATTGCTCCTGCCTGACCACTCAACCCACCTCCATCCACATTGACAATTGCATCATATTTGCCTGTTACTCCTGCCACATGAAAAGGCTGATAAAGAAGCATTCTTAAAGTTTCTCTCTGGAAATACTCCTCAATGGGTTTATCATTTACTGTAATTTTTCCAGAGCCAGGCACCAAAATAACTCTTGCAACTGACCTTTTTCTTCTTCCAGTAGCCAAATTATCAATTGAAGCCATAATTTTTCACCTCAAATCTAACTTATTTTAAGAGGCTCGGGTTTTTGAGCTTTATGAGGATGCTCTGAGCCTCTGTAAACTTTTAATTTTTTAATCATTTTCCTGCCCAGTCTTGTTTTGGGAAGCATGCCCCATACAGCATCAACAATCACTTCTTCAGGTTCTTTTGCCAATCTGTCTTTAAGAGTTCCAGATTTAAGACTACCAATATATCCTGTATGATGATAGTAAACCTTATCAGTAAGTTTTTTACCTGTTATTTTGACCTTTTCAGCATTAATAACAACAACAAAATCTCCATCATCCACGTTTGGAGTATAAGTTGGTTTGTTTTTCCCCATTAAAATTTTTGCAATTCTTGATGCAAATCTTCCAAGCGTCTGTCCATCAGCATCAAAAACATACCATTTTCTATCAACTTCTTCTTTCTTTACAAATGCTGTCCTCATTTTTATTCATCACCTCAAAAGAATTTTTATCAGCATTAAAAATATAAATTACCTTAAAAAGGACCAATTTGTCAATTAAGCGACATTCCTCAAAAATAATCTCTCTGAAAAGTAATTGTTTCCTCAGAATTGAAAAAAGGGGCAACCATTCATTTAACCTAATTAAGGGTAAATTTAATAAATGGAGGTTATCAGAATGGTTGCCAGTATTCCAGATGGAGTATACAAGATGAAGAGCAGATATCT
>Ga0134095_1001627_pt1 | contig 14691 bp, 10 predicted proteins | sample 6_2taG_FD_94449 | JGI IMG/M metagenome (GOLD analysis project Ga0134095, IMG submission 94449) | Switchgrass degrading microbial communities from high solid loading bioreactors in New Hampshire, USA - 6_20_20_110_A2 metaG | ecosystem: Engineered > Bioreactor > Semi-continuous > Anaerobic >... | reverse complement strand
GGATATTTTCGCCGCTCAGCAGGGTCGCCTGGCCGCTGGCCGACTGGGGCAGGCCGTCCACCCCCAGGCTGGCGTCCAGGGCGAGCAGGGTGGCGCGCTCGCCCTCGTGCAGCACATTTCCGGGGGCGGCGCCGTTGGCGCTGAAGGCATCCAGCACCATGCGCCGGCCGCCCAGCAGGCTCTGCAGGGTGGGGAGATGCAGGCCGGCGAAGGGGTTGGCGGCTGGATCGCTGCCGCCCAGGCCGACGCCGTCGAGGAAGAGGAAAAGGAAGCGCATACTCACGACGATATACAGGTGAACTTGAGCCAGGCCGAAGGCTGCCGGCCGCGGTTGGTCCCGTCCTGGCGCTCGACCAGGCTCAGGAAGGATTTAAAAGCCTGCAGGCTGGCGTCGCTCACCCCCAGCCGGCTGCCGGGGCTGCGCAGCATCACGTAGAGCAGGTAGGTCCCGCCGGGCGCCAGCAGGCGGCGGACCTGCTCCCGGTAGGCCTGGCTCTCATCTTCTGACAGGTTGTGGTAGCAGCCCATGTCCAGGATCAGGTCGAACGGACCCTCGATCCCGTCCAGCCGGGTGACATCCTGGACGTAAAAGGCGGCCTGTACCCCGGCCTGGCGGGCCTTGCGCTGCGCCTGACGGATGGCGCGCGGCGCAAAGTCCACGCCCACCGCCTGCCAGCCGTGCCGGGCCATGGTGATCACGTTGGTGCCGGTGCCGCATCCCAGGTCCAGGGCCCGGCCGGGCGGGTTGTGCTCCAGGTGCGCCAGCAGCTCCGGCGGCGAGACGCCCGTATCCCACGGTGGGTTGAAGGTGTACCACAGATTAAACATCTGCCGGAGCAGGAAACGCCGCAGCGATACCATGGCCTCCATTGTACTTGAATTTGGAGGGATGTTGTATGGTTACGGGTGGAGCACGCGGATCTACGCTGAAAGCGAGGGCCGCTGTCGCGTGGAGCGGCGTGCTTCGCTGCTCAACGGGGCCTGTGCAGTGCACGACCCTGTTCCTGACGAAACGATCTGTGGGTGACTGCCCTCCACCGCGCCCATTTCCCATTAAAATGAGAAATCTCACTTTGACAAGTAGCACTGTATAACTTAGAATAAGTTGCCAGACTTTATCCACCTGAGGAAGGTTACCTGATGAAAGAATACACGACGGAATTTATTCGCAATATTGCCATTGCCTCGCACAGCGGCGCCGGGAAGACGATGCTGGCGGAAGCACTGGTCCATTTCACAGGAGGGTCCACACGCCTGGGGAAAGTCGAGGAGGGTACCACCATTTCGGATTTCGAAGAAGAAGAAATCCGCCGGGGTATTTCACTCTCCACCTCGCTCATCCCGGTTGAATACAAAGATTACAAAATCAACCTGCTCGACACTCCCGGGTATACCGACTTCGTGGGCGAGGAAATTTCCGCCCTGCGCGTGGCCGACGGGGTCCTGATTCTGGTGGATGCCGTCTCCGGTGCTGAAGTCGGTACGGAGATCGCCTGGAATTACGCCGACCAGTTCGAGCTGCCCCGCTTCCTGGTCGTCAATAAAATGAATCGCGACAACGCAAATTTCCGCCGCGCCCTGGAATCGGTCCAGGAGATCACCGACAAGCGCCTGATCCCCCTGCAGCTCCCCTGGGGTGAAAAAGCTGATTTCAAAGGCGTCATCGATCTGCTGACCATGAAAGCCTATGAGGGCGACGGTAAAAAGGAAGCCGAGATCCCCGCCGAGTTCAGCGACGACGTGGAGACCGCTCGCATGGAGCTGATCGAAGCCGCCGCCGAGGGCGAGGATGCGCTGCTGGAAAAATACCTGGAAGGCGAGGAACTGACCTCCGAAGAGATCCTGCGCGGCCTGTGCGAGGTGGTGCGCAGCGGGGCCTTCGTCCCCGTGTTCGTCACTGCCGGTTCAGCCGAGATCGGCCTCAAACCCCTGCTGGATGCCATCATCTCGCTGATGCCCTCTCCAATTGAGGCCAAACCCGCCGTTGCCCAGGGCAAAGACGGCGAGGAGACCCTGCGAGCGGCCAGCGATGGCCCGCTGGCGGCCTACGTCTGGAAGACCACCGCCGACCCCTTCGTCGGCCGGATCACCTACTTCCGGGTCTATTCCGGCACGGTCAGCTCGGACACACGCGTGTGGAACCAGACCAAGGGCGCCGAAGAGCGCCTGGGCACCCTGCACGTGCTGCGCGGCAAAGAGCAGTTCGCCGTCAAGACCGTGCACGCCGGCGATATCGCCACCGTTTCCAAGCTCAACGCCACCACCACGGGCGACACGCTGTGTGAAAAGGGACACCCGCTCACCCTGCCGGTGCCCGAATATCCGTCCGCCCTGTATCGCGTGGCCGTCACGCCCAAGACCCAGGCCGACTCCGCCAAGATCAGCACCACGCTCACCCGCCTGGCCGAAGAAGACCCGACCCTGTCGTGGTACAACGAGCCCAGCACGCTGCAGACCATCCTGCAGGGTATGGGCGACCAGCACATCGACGTGGCCGTGCGCAAGGCTGAGACCAAATTCCAGACCGGCATTAATATCGCCGAGCCGCGCGTCCCCTACCTGGAGACCATTACCAAGACTGCTACCGCGACTTACCGTCACAAGAAGCAGACCGGCGGCGCCGGCCAGTTCGGCGAAGTGGTCATGCGCATTGAGCCCTACGAGGAGGACGAGTTCGCCTTCGTCAACGAGGTCTTCGGCGGCGCGATTTCTTCCGGCTATATGCCCGCCATTGAAAAGGGCGTGCGCGGCGTGATGCGCGACGGTGTGTTCGCCGGCTACCCGATGAAGAACATCAAAGTGGCCATCACGGATGGTAAGGAGCACCCGGTGGACTCCAAGCCGGTGGCCTTCGAAATCGCCGGCCGCGAGGCCTTCAAGCTGGCCGTCAAAGACGCCGGCCCGGTGCTGCTCGAGCCGATCATGAACGTGCGCATCACCGTGCCCGAGGCCAACATGGGCGATATCCTCGGCGATCTGAACACCCGCCGGGCGCGTGTCCAGGGTATGGACACCGAGAAGGGGCGCTCCGTCGTCACCGCTCAGGTGCCCCTGGCCGAGATGCAGCGCTACACCACCGACCTGCGTTCCATCACCGGTGGGCGCGGCGTGTTCACCATGGAATTCTCGCACTACGAGACCGTCCCGGCGCACATCGCCCAGGAAGTGGTCAACGCCCGCCAGAAAGAGCTGGCTGCGGCCAAAGAAGAATAATCCCGGTTGCATACCGGTGGACAGGACCCATCCGCTGGAAAGGATGGGTCCTGTTTTTGTTAATTTCGGGCAGGTGAAAACCTAAAATCCCAGGACAGGCGTATTACTTTATGTCAAAGATGGCTGCATCCTGCCTGCCGACCGCAACCCGCCCACCGCGCCGGTGCACCTGTCCTGGACGCCCTCGGAAGAGGATGGGCCCTATGTTGTCTACGCCATCTACCGGGACGGCAGCCTGCTGACCTGGGCCGGCCCGGCGACCTCTTTCACCGTCGGTCTGCTGAAGCCCAGCACAACCTACACCTTCTCGGTTGCAGCTCGTGACAACTGGTCCAACTTCTCTCCGCACAGCAGCACGGTGACGGTCACAACCCTGCCGGCCGACAGCAGCGACACCACGCCGCCCACCACACCGGGGAACCTGACCCTTCAGGACATGTTCTGCGGCGAAGTAGAGATCAGCGGGCAGGCCTCGACCGATAACGTCGAGCCCCAGGCGACCATCCGCTACGATATCTACGTGAACGGCGTGTTCGACCACAGCCTGGCCGGCTTCACCCGCTCGATTACCTACGGGACGGTGGACGGCGAGAACGTGTTTACGGTGATCGCCGTGGACAGCGCCGGCAGCGCCTCCGCCCCGGCAGCGGAGAACATCGTGCTGGATATTTGTTGATCTCTGGGGCTGACACGAGGTGACGCTGATCTCGCGGATGGACGCGGTTTGAAAATACCCTCCCCTGTGAGCGGCGTAAACGCACAGCGAAACGGGAGAGGCCAGGGAGGGGGCAGCAATGCACGCCTGGTCTGATCAGGGGATACCGTGCCCCTTTACATCTGGGCACGGCGCGCATTGAACAACTGGCGAGCAGTCTGGACCGGTAACCGGAGAAAAATACCATATCTCGCCGCAGAGCCGTACCCTTACAGCAAATTATCTTGTAAACGAGAAAGGTAAGGGCACGGCTGTTTGCGCTGAGAAATATTTCTCGGAGCAGAAGCCGCCACCTTATTGTGATGGTTTTCCCCGAGCGCTGCCGTGCCCGCTGCGGCAGCAAGTAATGACGGAAACGAACAGGGTAAGACGAAAACAATACCCCTGTCGAATATGTCCGTGCGCCCACAGGACATTGTGACCGGGCATGCCGGTCATGCATAACATGCGCAGCATGTCCATGTCCATGCCGCTCCGCGCGCCTGCAGGCTGTGTGGACCGGTCAACCGGGAAACCGCTCACACCCCCGGTGCGTCCAGTTCGAGCACCTCGCGCTCTGCCCCCTCATCTCCCTGCGCCAGGCCCAGGCGCACAAACAGCCGCGGGGCCACGGCGATCACCCAGATGCCGACCAGCATATAGCGCACATAGCGCAGGACGTAGGCGGTCAGGAACTCGCCGCGCGGGAAGACCTCGCCCAGCCCGTACCAGATCAGGCTCACGCCGATCAAACCCAGGGGCAGGCGCCCCAGCCGCTTCCAGAAATCGCCGCCGGCCTGGAAGCCGCCCCAGCGGCGCAGCAGGATCGCTCCGGCGCCGATCCCGAACAGCGTGCCGCCAGCGGTGAACGCCCCGGCCAGGGCCACCGGGTCGGGCAGCTCGCGGTCCGGGAAGAAAAAGCGGATGTTCTCGGCCCAGGCAGCGGGCAGCGTCCATGCGCCCAGGCTCAGGCGCACCAGGAAAGAGATCAGGATCAACACCAGGGTAAAGGCGAAGATGCTGGCGAGCTGCATCCCCACACGCATGCCCGCCAGGCGCGACCGCACCACCGGCTCCAGGCGCAGGAACAGCCACACGAGGATCGCTCCGAGCGCCCAGCCGATGAGAACGTCCCAGATGAAGTGCACGCCCAGATAGATGCGCGACAGTCCGATGAGGAAGGTGACCACGATCATGGTGACCAGCACCCAGCCCCGGCGGGAGAGCACGCCCAGCAGGCCCCACACGGCGGCCGCGTTCTGCGCGTGGCCGGAGGGGATTCCGAACGAGCTCTCGCTGATCAGCGCCTGGACCTCGGAGGTGTAGAAATAGGGGCGCGGGCTCTGGAAGGCCAGTTTGAAGATGTGGTTGACGCTGTTGCTGAGCATCAGCATGGTGCCCACGCGCAGCCCCAGGCCGGCGTCCACGCACCAGAACAGGGCCGGCATGATGAGCAGGAAGAATTCCTCGTTGCCCAAAAAGGAGAAAAACTGCATCGGCGCGGCGAGCCAGCCGCCCAGGCTCTGCACCAGCAGGGTGATCTGTACACCCAGGTCAAAGAATGGATCGGTCATGCTGCTCCTCGTAGCAATGGATTACGAAAGGATCGGGTTTGCTGCGGGTGAGTACCCCCGGTCGCGGATATGCAGTCAATGCGCTGCGCCGGATCCGGGTCCCAAAGGGCAGTCCTCACCTGAAAAATGCGGCGGTCCATACCCCGGGATCAATCCGCTTCTGCCTGCGCTTCTGTGCTGAGGCGCCTCCCCCGCACCCGCTCGATAAACCCCGCCGCAGCCTCGAAGACGCGCTCGCGCTGTGGTTCGCGCGTGATCACGTGCCCGCAGTCCTGCACCCAGAGCAGCTCTTTGTCTGCAGTGCCCAGCGCCGCATAAATCTGTTCGGCATTGTGCGGGGCCACGCCGCCGTCGTCGCGGGAGTGCACCAGCAGCGTGGGGACCTGCACGCGCGGCAGGGCGAGGCGCATCTCCGCCAGCAGGTCGAGCAGTTCGGCGATGGCGCGCGTGGGGTAGTAGGGGTAGTCGATGTGGTCCTGCGCCGCCAGCGGGTCGCGCCAGTCGGGCGGGCCTTTGGCCACTCTGGGCTGCACGTAAGCGAAGAGCCTGGTATACGGCAGGCGCCAGTCGTGCGGGAGGGCATACGGCGTGGACATGGCCACCACCCCCTCCACGGGGAACCGGGCGCTGAACAGCAGCGAGAGCACACCGCCCATCGAGAGGCCCAGGATGAACACGCTCCGCTCCGCGGGGTCGTAGCCGCACAGGGCGCTGTGCAGCAGGTGCCAGCCGTCCTCGACGGAATGCAGCCAGTCCTGCCAGCGCAGGTGCAGCATGTCCTGCGGGCGGGTGGCGTGCCCGGCCAGGCGCACGCCCAGCACCGTGTGACCGCGCCCCGCCAGATACTCGCCCAAACCGCGCATCTCTTTCGGCGCGCCGGTGAAGCCGTGCACCAGCAGGCAGCCGCACGGCCCGCCGGGGAAGAAGAAGGGCTCTGCCCCGGAGATCACCGGGGTGTAGGCGCTGCGGTCCGCCATGGCGTCAGCCCAGGGTGATGAGCTCGCGCGGCAGGCTGCTGAGCGTCTGCGCGCCGCTGATGGTGATGGCCACGTTGTCCTCGATGCGCACGCCGTTCTGGCCAGCGATGTAAATGCCCGGTTCCACGGTGAAGGTCATCCCCGGCTCCAGGATCTGGGGGTTGCCGGAGCGCATATAGGGCGCCTCGTGGCTCTCCATGCCCAGCCCGTGGCCGGTGCGGTGGATGAAATAGTCGCCGTAGCCGGCCGCTTCGATCACTGCCCGGGCGGCCTTATCCACATCGCCAGCGGGGATGCCCGGGCGGCAGGCGGCCCGGCCGGCTTCGTTGGCCTCTCTGACCACCGCGGCGATGTGCTGCCACTCTGCGTCGACCTCGCCGATGGCAAAGGTGCGCGTCAGGTCCGAGCAGTAATCGTCGTACATGGCCCCCCAGTCGATCACCAGCAGGTCGCCGGGCTGCAGCGGGCGCTCACCGGGGACAGCGTGGGGGTTGGCCGCGTTCGGGCCAGCCGAGACGATGGGCGGGAAGGGGAACTCGGGCTGGGCGCCGGCGCGCAGCAGCTGGTATGAGAGCTCGGATGCCAGCTCGCGCTCCGTCATCCCAACCCGCACGGCCGGCAGGGTGGCCTGCAGGGCCTGCTGGGCGATCTCCACCGCCTGCTGCATGGCGGCGATCTCGGTTGCGTCTTTGCGCATGCGCAGGGCGGCGATCTCGGGCTCGGCGGAGACGAAGCTGGCCTGCCCGGCGGCGGCCTCCAGGAAGCGCAGCTCGATCAGGCGCAGGCGCAGGGGCTCTACCCCCACCCGCTTGCCGTCCAGATGTGCGGCCAGGGCGGCGGCGTGGAACGCTGCGTCCCAGCTCTGCAGGTCCTCGCCGTAGGAGAAGGACTCCACTGCGTAGGGTAGACCTTCGAGCTTGCCCGTCTCGAGCTCGGGCAGCACGATCACCGTGGGCTGCCCGGGGGTGAAAATGGCGACCACCGGCCGCTCCATGAGGTGGAAGTGCAGGCCGGTGAGGTAGGTGAGCGTCGGGCCGGGGTTGAGCACGAGCGCGTCCATGCCAGCGCGCTGCAGCTCTTCGGCCAGGCGCGCGTGGCGGGCAGGGTAGGGCGAGGCGAGCTGCCCGGTGGATGGTGTGTTTCGAGTTTCGGGATTGGACATAAGACCTCCTTCCGGCAGGGGCCGGTGTGATTTGATTATATTCGCATCTGCAGGGGCGGGGGAGGTGGGATACAGAGGAACGCCGGTCACACATTCCTCTCGTTCCCCCACTCTGCGTGGGAACCTTATCCCGGCCGCTCCGCGGCCATCCCTGTTCACCCCGTATGCCTGGATCCGCTGTGCGCCCCGCAGAGCGGGGCATTTACCGGCTTCCACGGGGGCCGGCATGGTTCCCATGCTTGGGAGCCAGAATAAAAAAGCCCCGCGCAGGCGGGGCTTCGTGCTCTCCACAGGTGCGGCTTCAGCCGCCACCCCCATCATCCTCTGGTTCCCATGCTCTGCGTGGGAACCCACGACAAACCCGCCGCAAGGCGGGTTTGTTTGGCCGCTCCGCTGCCGTCAAGCATAGTTCAGCAACCCGGTATTATCTTGCAGCCCCACGCAGGCGGGGTTTCGTGCTCTTCTCAGGCGCGGCATCAGCCGCCATACCTTTCACCCTCTGGTTCCCACGCTCCCGGCCGCTCTGCGGCCGTCAAGGATAGCCCAGCGCCTGGGTATTAACTTGCAGCCCCGCGCAGGCGGGGCTTCGTGCTCTCCACAGGTGCGGCTTCAGCCGCCAGAATCCTTCCAAACACCTCCGCGTTATCTGCTCCTGAGATGCGCAGCATCACCCGTGTCTGCCCGCACCCCCCACCCCGTGATAGAATTATCCACCAGGGAACATCAGTTCAACCGAAGCGACGCCGGCATGGAAATTCCGCTCTTTCCCCTCCACACCGTGCTCTTCCCGGGCGCACCGCTGCTGCTGCACATCTTCGAGCCCCGCTACCAGGAGATGATCCGCATCTGCCTGGAGCAGGAGCGACCGTTCGGCGTCGTACTGATCCGCAAAGGGGTCGAGGCCATGGGCCCCCTGGCGGAGCCGCATGCCGTCGGCTGCACGGCCGAGATCGTCGACGTGCAGCGCCTGGGCGGCGGGCGCATGAACCTGACCACCCTGGGGCGCAATCGCTTCCGCCTGCTCTCGCTGGACAGCAGGCGGCGCCCCTACCTGACGGCCGAAGTGGCAGAATTCCCGCTGCAGGATGCGGACTCCCCGCCGGTGGACGCCGCCGTCCCCGGGCTGCAGGGATGGGTGGACCGCTACCTGGAGCACCTGGCCCGGGTGCGCAGCGAGCAGTACGGGCCAGTCCACCTGAGCGGCGGCAACGCCGCAAAGATCTTCCTGGCCGCCAGCCTGCTGCAGATCCCGCTGGTGGAAAAGCAGGCCCTGCTGGCCCAGGAGTCGGCGCACACGCTGCTGAGCGGGGTGCTCACGGCCTACCGCCGCGAAGTGGTGCTGCTGCAGGCGCAGCTGCGCCAGGGCGGCAGCAGCCCCGGCACCTTTTCCAGGAACTAGCTGCTTTCATTAACCTTCCACGCAGCCTATAAGGGGGAATAGGGCAGGGCGGTTAGCGCTCACCCCGCAGCCGGGCCCGTCCCGAGAAAAACTGAACCTCAGCCCAGACCCCGGGATATTATAAGGGACTCGTGAGGGGGCCGCAGCGGGAAAACCGGACGGCTCGCCCGGCAAAGCGCACGGCGGTGCCCCGCGAGAATGGACAGGATTTCGTTTACAATACGGATCGAATGACATAATCTATGCGCCGAGAAGGAGGGAAAGATGAGCGCAAACCGCCAGACACTTAAGGGAAAAATGGATACCGGCCGCAGGAAGCAGCCGCAGGCCGCCCTGCCGCTGGTCATCCTGCTGCTGGCCGCCCTGCTGCTGCAGGCCTGCGCCGGCGGCCCCGCACCCACCACCCCGCCGGCCGTGGAGACCGGCGCGGCCGTCCCCGAAACCGGGAATGAGAGCGAGCAGCCCGGCGAAGCCGCAGGGCCAACCACCGGCCAGGAAGACAACGTCTTCCGGGTCGCCATGCAGCCCATCGTGCAGACCGACCCGGCCCTGATCTCCTCCGACAGCGAAGTGCTGGTGGCCAACCACGTCTACGACTACCTGGTGGACATCGACCCCCAGTCCAACCTGATCCCCCGCCTGGCCACCGATTGGCAGGTCAGCGATGACGGCCTGACCTACACCTTCCAGCTCGCCGAGGGCGTGACGTTCCACGACGGCAGCCCGTTCAGCGCTGAAGACGTGGTGTGGACCTTCGAGCGCCTGCGCGACCCGGCGAACGGGTTCGCCACCCAATCGCTGTACGCCAACATCGCCAGCATCGAAGCCACCGGCGACCTCGAGGTCACCTTCACCCTCAACGAGCCCAACCCTTTCTTCCTCTATGACCTGAGCGACAACCACGCCCTGATCCTCAAGGCGGGCACCGCAGACCCCTCGGGCTTCAACGGCACCGGCCCCTTCATGGTCAGCGACTACCGCCCCGAGGACCGCATCATCATGCAGGCCAACCCGGACTACTTCATCGCGGGTCAGCCGGCGCTCGACGGGCTGGAGATCATCTTCTTCGCCGACGAGACCGCCGCGGTGGACGCCCTGCGCAGCGGGCAGGTGGACCTGGCCATGCGCATGTCCACGGCGCTGTTCGAAAGCCTGATGAACGAACCCGGCATCACCACCGTCGAGGTGCCCACCAACGGCTTCGACCTGATCCGCCTGCGTGCCGACACCGAGCCGGGGAACGACCCGCGCGTCATCCAGGCCCTCAAGCTGGCCACCGACCGCCAGGCGATCTTCATGCTGGTGCAGCAGGGCTACGGCGCTGTGGGCCGTGACAGCCCCATCGGCCCGCTCTACGCCTCCTACTACACCGAGGAGACCCCCCTGCCCGAGCGCGACGTCGAAGCGGCCCGCCAGCTCCTGGCGGAGGCCGGCTATGAGGACGGCCTGCAGTTCGACCTGCACACCCCCGACACCGGCAACCGCCCCGACCTGGCCGTGGTGATCCAGGAGCAGTGGGCCGCCGCCGGCATCGACGTGAACGTCATCGTCGAGCCCGAGAGCGTGTACTACGGCGACGACGGCTGGCTGGAGGTGCAGCTCGGCATCACCGGCTGGGGCGACCGCCCCTACCCGCAGTTCTACCTGGACGTGATGCTCGCCTGCGATGCCATCTGGAACGAGGCCCATTTCTGCGACGAAGAGCTGGACCAGCTCATCCAGACCGCCGGCACCACCCTGGACGAGGAAGAGCGTGCCGCCGCCTACGCCGAAATCCAGCGCATCCTGATCGAGCGCGGACCGGTCATCATCCCCTACTTCTTCGCCCAGTTCGCCGCCATCGACAGCCGCTATCAGAACTTCGAGCTCAAAGCGTTCGCCGGGCGCACCGACTTCCGCGAGCTGACCCTGGCGCCGTAAACACCGTTGACTGCTGCTGATTTCCGCACTCTCGAACAGGGCCAGGCCCCGGCTGCGCAGCCGGCTGCGGCGCAGCGCACGCCGCTGGGGCTGCTGCGGGCGCTGTTTTCGCGGCCGGCTTCCGCCGCGGGCACGGTCATCTTCCTGCTCTTCCTGACCCTGGCCCTGCTGGGGCCCCTGCTGGCCCCCTACGGCGCCAACGAGCAGATTGCCGCCGACGCCCGCCAGCCGCCCTCGGCGGCTCACCCCTTCGGCACCGACACCCTGGGGCGCGACGTCTTCAGCCGGGTGCTGCTCGGCGCCCGCGATATCCTCTCGCTGGCCGGCTTCGGCACCCTGCTGGCCGTGCTCAGCGGCACCTCGCTGGGACTGCTCAGCGGCTACCTGGGCGGCTGGTTCGACGAACTGCTGATGCGCTTCTTCGACAGCCTGCTGGCCATGCCGGCCCTGCTGCTCGCGCTGATGCTGCTGGGTGCAGCCGGCCCCTCGCGGGGCAGCATCCTGATCGTCATCGTCATCGTCTACACGCCCATCGTCGCCCGCGTGGTGCGCAGCGTGGTGCTCTCCGTCAAGAGCCGCGGCTTCGTGGAGGCCGCCCGCATGCAGGGCGAGAGCCTGGGGGCCATCCTGTTCCTCGAGATCCTGCCCTCGGTGCTGCCCGCCCTGGCGGTGGAGGCCGCACTGCGCTTCTCGTATGCCATCTTCCTGGTGGCTTCGCTGGGTTTCCTGGGCGTGGGGGTGCAGCCGCCCAACCCCGACTGGGGCCTGATGGTCAAAGAAGCACGCAGCAGCGTGGCGCAGGTGCCGTGGGCCATGTACTTCCCTGCCGGCGCCATCGCCGTGCTGGTGGTCGGCGTTAACCTGATGGCCGACGGCATCCGCCGCGCCTGGACGGAGGGCTAACGCATGGCTCCCCTGCTGCAGGTGGAAGACCTGACCGTGACCTACCGCCAGAGCGGTTCCCGTGTACTGGCCCTGCGCGAGGTGAGCCTGCACCTGGAGCCGGGGCATATTCTGGGCCTGGTGGGGGAGAGCGGCAGCGGCAAGACCACCCTGGCGATGACGGTGATGAACCACCTGCCGCCCGAAGGCCAGGTGCAGCGCGGGCGGGTGCTCTTCGACGGCGCCGACCTGCTGCAGATGCCGGCGGCCGGAATGCGGCAGGTGTGGGGCGCGCAGATCGCCCTGGTGCCGCAGGACCCGCTCTCGGCGCTCAACCCCTCGCTGCGCGTCGGCGAGCAGGTGGACGAGACCCTGTGCCATCACCTGGGCCTGGACCGCCGCCAGGCCCGCCAGCGCACCCTCGAACTGCTGCAGTCGGTGCACCTGCCCGACCCCGGGCGGGTGGCAGAGAGCTACCCGCACCAGATCAGCGGCGGCATGCAGCAGCGCGTGCTGATTGCCATGGCCCTCAGCACCTCCCCCCGCCTGCTGGTGCTCGACGAGCCCACCACCAGCCTGGACGTGACCACGCAGGCCTCCATCCTGGACCTGATCCGCGAGCTGATCCAGGGCCGGCAGACGGCCGTGCTCTACGTGACCCACAATCTGGGGGTGGTGGCCCAGTTCTGCGACCACGTGGCCGTGCTCTACGCCGGCGAGCTGGTGGAATCGGCCCCGGTGGTGGAGCTCTTTGGCAGGCCGCTGCACCCTTATACGCGCGGCCTGCTGGACAGCGTGCCGCGCCTGGAAGCGGCGGCACCGGGCGGGAACGGCCGGGGGAAGATCCACCCGGCCGGCATCCAGGGGCAGATCCCCCCGCCGGGCGCCCGCCCCTCCGGCTGTGTGTTCATCGACCGCTGCCCGCTGGCCATCGAAATCTGCCGCACGCGCCCGCCGCTGTACCCCAGCGGCCCGGGGCGCAGTTCGCGCTGCCACCGCTGGGAGGAGATCGCCGCCGGGACAGCCGACCCGCGCCAGCCGGCCGCCGGATCCTCCGGGCAGCCGGCTGCGGATGTGCCGCAGCCCCGCTCGCAGCCCGCCCTGGCGCTGCGCGACCTGCAGGTGCGCTTTAAGGTGCGCCGGAGCCTGCTGCGCTCGCTGCTGGCTCTGTTCACCCGCCGCCCGGCGCAGACCCTGCGGGCCGTGGACGGGGTGGACCTGCGCGTGCGGCCGGGGGAGACGCTCGGCCTGGTGGGGGAGAGCGGCAGCGGCAAGACCACCCTGGCACGCGCCGTGGCCGGCCTGCAGGCGACCCACGGGGGCGAGATGCAGCTCGGCGGAGCGCCGCTGCCGCCCGGCCTGGAGCGCCGCGGCCTCGAAACCCTGCGCCGGGTGCAGATGGTCTTCCAGAACCCCGACGAAGCCCTCAACCCCTACATGAGCGTGGGCGCTTCCCTGCGCCGCCCGCTGCAGACCCTGCTCAAAATGAAGCCTGTCGAGGCCGCCGGACGGGTGCGCGCACTGCTGCAGGCCGTGCGCCTGCCGCCGGAGTATGCTGACCGCATGCCCTCGCAGCTCAGCGGCGGCGAGAAGCAGCGCGTGGCCATCGCCCGCGCCTTCGCCGCCGGGCCCGAGCTGGTGCTGGCCGACGAGCCGGTCTCTGCCCTGGACGTTTCGGTGCAGGCCGCCGTGCTGGACCTGCTCGAGCGCCTGCAGCAGGAGCACGGCAGCGCCCTGCTCTTCATCTCACACGACCTGGCGGTGGTGGCCGCCCTGGCCGGCCTGGTGGCCGTGATGTACCTGGGACGCCTGATGGAAGTCACCCCGGCGGAGGGGCTGCTGCAGCCGCCGCACCATCCCTATACCGAAGCCCTGCTGGCTGCCGTGCCCCGCCCCGACCCCGGCGAGCAGCCCCAGGGGGTGCGCCTGCGCGACGAGATCCCCAGCCCGCTGGACGTTCCGGTGCGCGGCTGCCCGTTCCACACGCGCTGCCCGCGCTTCCTGGGGCCCGTGTGCGTCGAGCAGACCCCGCCCTGGCAGGTGGACCCGGCCACCGGCAAGCGCTACTTCTGCCACATCCCGCCGGAAGAACTGCGCGGTGTTCAGAGCAGCTGACAGCGGATTTTGATCACGGATTGAACGGATTTCTGACAACGGATTTTGATCACGGATTGAACGGATTTCGTATAGGTTAACCGTGGTCTTGATTGGAAGGATAGCTGCTCAGGGAGCATAATCCCCTCCCCTGTGAGCGGAGGGCCGGAGGCAGGCACGCGAAACGGGGGAGGGTCAGGGTGGGGGTAAATGATATGGCTGAAATTGGAGCTCGATCCTCGTACACGCGTGTGGGATCCCCATCCGGCCTCCCGCATAGAGGTAAGTTTTTAATGCAGAGATCAGGAAACTCATTCCGGGTCATAAGATATGACCGAAAGCACAGCAGCACGATCGCTTCGCCCGCAGGCGCGCTGAGCGGAGGCCCGCCAGGGCCGCAGTCGAAGCGCGCCTGCGGGCAATAAATGCCGCACCCAGGCACCCGGTGCTGCGGCCAAAGAACGACCGCCCGGTCGAAGGGCGGCTGGCTGCTGCACTCAAAACCTACCCTTTAGAGAGGGCTGCGCCCTGAAACACAGGGAAATGGAACCACAAACCGGAAAATTACCATGATCCGCTACATCCTGCGCCGAATGGCCTTCTTACTGTTAACCTTCCTCCTCACTTCCCTGCTCATCTTCATCGTCACCCACTTCCTGCCGGGCGACGTGGCGCGCGTCATCCTGGGGCGCGAGGCCGGCGAAGCCGCCCTCGAAGCCCTGCGCGCGGAGCTCGGCCTCAACGACCCGCCCCCCGTGCAGTACATCAACTGGCTG
>Ga0134095_1001614_pt1 | contig 14775 bp, 10 predicted proteins | sample 6_2taG_FD_94449 | JGI IMG/M metagenome (GOLD analysis project Ga0134095, IMG submission 94449) | Switchgrass degrading microbial communities from high solid loading bioreactors in New Hampshire, USA - 6_20_20_110_A2 metaG | ecosystem: Engineered > Bioreactor > Semi-continuous > Anaerobic >... | reverse complement strand
GTTAAGATCCATCGCGGAGCTCCTTGTCGGGAGGTTGGGTTTGGATACCTCTATCCTAGCAAGGCGCTCCCTTTTTTGTCAGTCGACAAACTTGTACATCGGGTCTGCTAACTGCTAACCGCTAATCGCTAACTGCTCAAGTTGGGACGTAGCGGCTTTCCTGTTACACTTGATCGGCTGTTGGCTGCTGCGCGAGTGCAGCATGGGATCGGTACGCTTCAAGGAGATAGTCGGTTATGGACCCGGTACGAATTGGCGTGATCGGCGGCTCGGGGTTGTACCAGATGCCCGAGCTGGCGGACATTGAGGAGCGCCGGATCGACACGCCTTTTGGCCCGCCGAGCGACGCGATCATTATCGGCACGCTGGCCGGGCAGCGCGTCGCGTTTCTGCCGAGGCACGGGCGCGGGCACGTCCTTACACCGTCAGAAGTGCCCTATCGCGCCAACATCTACGCCCTGAAATCGCTGGGCGTGCGGCAGGTGATCGCGATCAGCGCGTGCGGCTCGTTGCGTGAGGACTTTGCGCCGGGGCATGTCGTCGTGCCGGATCAGGTGGTTGACCGCACCAAAGACGAGCGTGGGCGCAGCTTCTTTGGAGATGGGCTGGTCGCGCATGTGTCGGTGGCGGACCCGTTCTGCGCCGAACTTAACCAGATTGTCGCCGATGCCGTTGCCGACGCCGGGGGAACGGTTCACCGGGGCGGGACGTACATCACCATCGAGGGGCCGCGTTTCAGCACGCGCGCCGAGAGCGCGCTCTATCGCGCGTGGGGCATGGACATCATCGGCATGACGACCTCGCCTGAAGCGTTCCTCGCACGCGAGGCCGAGATGTGCTACAGCGTGATGGCGCACGTGACCGATTATGACGTGTGGCACGAGGTCGAGGAAGACGTCTCGGTCGATATGGTGGTCCAGACGCTGAACGCGAACGTCCGCTTGGCGCAGCGCGCGCTGCTCGGCGTGGTGGAACGGCTGTCGGGTGGGATCGAGGACTGCGCCTGCTATCACGCGCTCGAAACCGCGCTGATCACCGATCCGAGCCGCATCCCGGCCGAAACACGCCAGCGGCTGGATTTGCTGGTCGGCAAGTATCTCGAACGCCGCTAACCTCAGCCCAACGAGCGCAGACGAGCCCTCTATGAGCAGCACCATCACCGCGATTGCGCTGCCGGAATACGACGACGAGCTGGTGCAGGCACGTGCGCGCATCGAGCGCACGCTGCTGGCGATCGCCGCAGCGTTTATCCTGATCAATCAGGTGGCGCTGATCATCGCACGGAGCCGGAGCTGGACGACGCTCTGGCCGGTGGCGGTGTGGGCAATCTGCGCAGCGGTCGGGCATACGCTGCTCCGGCAGCGGCTGCCGGGGCGCGATCCGCTGCTGTTTCCGCTGGCGATGTTCCTCACTGGCTGGGGGCTGAACCTGATCTCGCGGCTCGTCCCTGGGTATATGGGGCGGCAGACGCTGTGGCTGGTGATCGGGCTGGCGGTGATGCTCGCGCTGACCTTCGCGCCGGGCGACCTGCGCTGGCTGCGGCGCTATCGCTACACGTGGCTGATCGGCGGGCTGGCGCTGCTGGGCATCACCATCCTGCTCGGCCAGAACCCGTCCGGCGAGGGGCCGCGCCTGTGGCTCGGCTTTCGCGGGCTGTATTACCAGCCGAGCGAGCTTTTGAAAATCTTGCTGGTCGCGTTCCTGGCGAGCTATTTCGCAGAGCACGCGCCGTATATGCGTGCCGAGTCCCGGCGGGCGCTGCGCTGGTCTGCACCGGCGCCCGCGTTTCTGGGGCCGGTGCTGTTGATGTGGGGCGTGTGCGTTGTGGTGCTGGTCTGGCAGCGGGACCTCGGCACGGCGACGCTGTTCTTCCTGGTGTTCCTGATCATGCTCTACCTCGCCAGCGGGCAGATGACGTTGCTTCTGGGCGGAATCGGGCTGCTGGCGCTGGCTTCGCTCGCCGCCGCCCAGCTTTTCGACGTGGTGGGGCTGCGCGTGCGCGTCTGGCTGGACCCGTGGCCGACTGCCGACTCCGACGCCTACCAGATCGTGCAAAGCCTGATCGCGGTCGCGTCGGGCGGGCTGTTCGGGCAGGGGATCGGACAGGGGCAGCCGCAGATCGTCCCGGTCGTGCATTCCGATTTTGCGTTTGCCGCGATCGGCGAGGAGTGGGGGATGCTCGGCATGGTGGCGGTGACGGCGTGCCTCGCGCTGATCGTGGTGCGCGGGATGCGGATCGCGGTCGAGATGCGGGCGCCGTTCGAGCGCCTGCTGGCGGCCGGGCTGAGCGTGATGCTGGCCGTCCAGGCGTTGCTGATCATGGCGGGCGTGTTGAAGCTGATCCCGCTGACCGGGATCACGCTGCCATTTGTGAGCTATGGCGGAAGCTCCTTGCTGACGATGTTCGTAATGACCGGCCTGCTGCTGATCCTCAGCAACCGCGAGCGTGAAACTCTATGACAGCCGAGTTGAATCGCGTCACGCGCTGGATGCTGTTCGCCTTCGCCACGATCCTGGTTTCGATTGCGTACTGGGCCGTGATCGAGGCGGATAACCTGACCGCGCGCGAGGACAACGCCCGCAACGTGATCGCGGAGCAGCGGATCCGGCGCGGCACGATCTACGACCGCGACGGTGAGCCGCTCGCCTATACGCGCGTGTTGCCGTCCGGCCTGACCGAGCGCGTCTACCCGTATCCTGAATCCGCTGCGGCGACCGGTTACTACAGCTTCAACTACGGCACGGCGGGGATCGAAGACGCGTTCAACGCCGTGCTGCGCGGGGATGGCGGCTCGGCGTGGGAGCAGTTCGTCAACGATGCGTTGCACCGCCCGCAGGAAGGCGGGGACGTCCGCAGCACGATCGACCTCGACGTGCAGCAGGCGATCGCGGCGGCGATGGGCGATCAGGCCGGGGCGGTTGTTCTGGCGCACGTGCCGAGCGGGCGCGTGATCGGGATGGTTAGCCAGCCCGCCTATGACCCGAATACGCTCGACGAGGATTGGGCGCGCCTGACGGTCGACGAGGCGACGTCACCCCTGCTGAACCGCGTGACGAGCGGACTGTACCAGCCGGGCGGGGCGCTGCAAACCGTCACCCTAAGCGCGATCCTCGCGTCGTACTCCAACCTGACGGAAGAAGCCGGGTTTGTGCTGAACAGCGACCTGCCGGACGCGCAGGCGCCGGTGCGGGTCAACGGACTGGAACTCTCCTGCCTGCCGGAGACGCCCGATGAACCGCTGACGCTGGCCGAGGCGTACGCGTATGGCTGCCCGGCGCCGTTCGTGCAACTGCTGCAAGAGCGGGTTTCGCCGGATTCGCTGTGGCAGCGGCTGGAGATCCTGGGGCTGGTGGCCGCGCCGCAGATCAACGGGTTCCGCACGGTGATGCCGCCCGTCATCGAGCGGTTGACGGCCAGCACGCCGCCCGACGAGTGGCTTGAAGCGGCGACCGGGCAGGGCGCGCTGACTGTGACCCCGCTGCACATGCTTCAGGTCGTCGCGGCGATCGCCAACCAGGGGAACGGCATCCCGCTGCACGTGGTCGACGCGATCCGCCCGGCTGACGCCGAAGAGTGGCAACCGGTCGATATTCCGCTGCGCCGCCCGGCGATTTTGCGCGCGGATGTGGCCGAAGTCGTGCGGCTGACGATGCTCCAGGCGGCGGCGCAAAGCCCGCACGTCCGCGCCGCGCAGCGCGGGGATCGCGTGCTGTATGGGCACACGGGCATTTCCTACGGCGGGCCGGAAGCGAGACCGTATAGCTGGTTCCTCGGCTTTGTGGACCAGACGCGCGGCGACGAGATGAGCGCGATCGCGGCGGTGGTCGTGCTGGAAGGTGTGGCAGATCCGGGGCTGGCGGCGCAGATCGCGGGCGATGCGCTCGCCGCAGCGGCGGAGTGATTCAGGGGCGGCTAAAAGCAGCCAAGAACAGCTAAAAACAGCGAGGGGCAGCAAAGAGCAGCGAAAGAGCAAGCGCAAAACTGACAGGGATAGGAAGGCACGCAGAACTTGTAGGGGCGCAGCTTGCTGCGCCCGCAAGCATACATTGAGGGTGAACAACGGGCGGAGCAAGCTCCGCCCCTACATTGGATGCTGGATTTCTCTCATACCCGCAAAACTCATAACAATCCCTTGAAATAGAAAAAGCAGCGGGAGTGGCTGACTCTCGCTGCTTTTTGCTGTATTTAGCTTGCTTTACCGCTGCCGTTACCCCGTGACGTGCGCCTCGGCGTACTGGCGCAGCATCCGCAGGCGTGCGGCGGCTTGCGTCTGGTTTCCGGCGTCGAGGTCCTGGGCGATCGCGTCCATCAACGCAAGAAGCTCCTGCCCGAACTGCGCGCCTTCCGACTCGATTAGCTCCTGCGCGGCCTCGTCCGTTTCGGCGGACATCAGTTTGTTGATGAAACGGATCTGCGGCGGCGCGTTCTCTCGCAGGATGGCGAGCACGCGCTCCAAGACCTGCTTCAGCCGGGCGGACATCTCAAGGTTGTTCTGTTGCTCGGCGGCCTGGATGTTCGCCTGCAGCACGGCCAGGAACGTGTCGTCCAACTGGTCGAGGCGCGTGCGGATCGCCGCGTCGAGGTCCTTGCTGTTGACGATCACGCGCAGGGTATCCGCCGCGCGCTGCAGGACGGCTTGCGTCTGCTGGTCGAGCAGGGCGGTCAATTCCAGGATCTGATCGCGCAGGCGCACCAGCCGGTCGCGCTCGTCGCCCTTCGACGCGTCGATCTTCTCGGTGAGCGTCTGGAAAAAGACGTAGTCAAACGCCGGGCGCATCACGCCGACCAGCGCCTGGATATGCTGATCGTCCTCGGCGTGGCGCAGCACGAGGTCCATGAACTGCTCGCGCGTCATGTTCTCGCCAAGCGCCTCAAGCTCTGACGTAATGTCCCGAATGACCTGTTCCTGTTCTTCGGCGGCCTTCAGCGCCTCGCGCCCGGCGGCGGTGTTCTCGATCAGGAAGTTGTAGAGCGTGATCAGCCCTTCGGCCATCTCGGCGCGGCCGGTCTGCGCGGCGTTTTCGGCGGTAACGAGCAGCAGTTGGAAGAACTCTGCGTTGATGTGCTTTTCCTGCTCCTGCACCAGTTTCGGCCACTGGTCGGGCTTCACCTGCAAGAACATCTCCATCACCCGCAGCTTTTCGCGCTGCGCCTCGCGCATTTCGGCGGTGATCCCGTCTGCGTCGAGGATCATGTCGATCATGCCGGGGATGGTGAGCGCCTGGCGCGGCTGAAGCAGGTAGGCGCGGCGCTTTTCCGGCGGAATCTGATCGGTCAGCCGGCGCACCATGTCTCCGGTGACCCGCTCGCGCTCCTGCTGGGAGATGTTCAGCTCCATCGGCACATAAATGATCAAAAGCTCTTTGCTGGGATCGTGGTAGACCAGCGGCGTGCCAATCGAGACAGGGTTGCCGCAGTTCGGGCAGGTCAAGGTGTTGATATGGCCGGACAAAAATCGCTGCTTGGCTTGCGGATCGACCCCCACGTCGATAATCTGCTCGACGATGCCAGTGAAGGGGGTCCCGCAGCGGGGGCAGGTAAGTTGCGTGCGTACGGCTTGGGACATTCAGATTACTCCTCGTCGGCGCTGGTGATCAGCGCGCTATGGGCAGAACGCTTTCAGCGACTGGCGGAGTGTACCGCACGGCGGCCGCGCCGTCGAACCACGCGAGGCGGCTAGCCGCCGAGGTTGCGCGGAAGAATAATGTGGAACGTCGCGCCGCCGGACGGGTTGTTGACGGCCCAGATTCGTCCGTTGTGCGCGGTGACGACGGCGTGCGCGAGGTACAAGCCGAGGCCGGTCCCCTGAGCGCTGCTGGTGAGCGCGTTATTGACCCGATGGAAGCGCTCGAAAATGCGCTTGAGCTGGTCCGGGGGGATGCCGCTGCCCTGGTCGCTGATGGCGAGGTGCACCTCTTTATCGTCGTAAGTGCCGCGTACGACGATGTTGCCGCCCTTCGGCGAATACTTGATCGCGTTGCTGAGCAGATTGTCGATCACCTGACGCAGCCGCGTCTGGTCGCCGGTGATGATCGGGAAACCTTCCTGAAACTCGGCGGTCAGCGTGTGGATGTCGGTCTGCGTCTGGAAGCGCTCAATCGACTGATTCACCAGCGCGGGCAGGCTGACGTCGTCCAGCGTCAGGCGCATCCCCTCGGCTTGCAGTTTCGACGCGGCCAGCAGGTTTTCGATCAGCTCGCCCAGACGGTCCGCCTCTTCCTCGATCACCTTCAGCCCGTTCTGGACGGTATTCCGATCCCATTGCGCATCCTCGCGGCGCAGCGTGTCGGCGTAGCCCTTGATCAGCGCAACCGGCGTCTTCAATTCGTGCGAGATGACCGAGATGAACGTCGATTTAAGCTGCTCGGCTTCGCGGAAGTGCGTGATGTCTCGCACGTTCGCGATCACGTTTTGCAGGTCGCCGTTCGGGCGGCGGAGCGCGGCGTAGGTGATGCCGACGCTGATTGTCGTCCCGTCGACGCGCTGCAAATCCCCCTCGACGTAAAGCGTGTCGGGCGCTTCGGCGCTCGGCTCGCCCGGCCAGCCGCCTTCGATGGCCTCGCGCAGATCGGGCCCATGCTCGCGCTGCTTCCAGCGGATGACCACGTCATGCGGGCGGCCCTGCGCTTGCTCGGCAGGCAGGCCGGTCATCCAGCTTAGCGCGCGGTTCCATCGCTCGACTATCAGGTTTGCGTCGAGGATCATGATTCCGTCGGCGCTGTGGTCGAGGATCGCCGCCAGACGCTGCCGCTCCTGGTTGGCGAACTCGTACATGCGCGCGTTGTGCACGGCGATGGCGGCCTGGTCGGCGAAACTCTGTAGCAGGCGATAGTCGTTTTCGGTGGGCGTTCCGGCGTAGGCGCGGAAGACGAACAGGATACCGAGCATATCCCCGGCCATGACCATCGGCAGCGCGACGATCTGGCGCAGGTTGATGCCGAGAGTACGCGCCACGCGGCGCATCTGGCTATAGACGTAGGTGAGGTCGAGCTCCCCGAGCATGTCGGGGTTCAGATCGCGCAGGATCACGTCGAAGGTGCGCGCGTCCTCAGGGGCCAGCCCGAAAACCGCGCGCACGCGGAAGGTATCGCCCACACGCAGCGCGATCAGGCCGACCTCGCCGGAGAGCATCGAGGCGGCAGCTTGCAGAATCATCCGCAACACCTCGCCCAGGTCAAGCTGCGAGGTGAGCGCGCGACTAATGTTCAGCAAATAGTCGCGCTGGCGGACGCGATAATCAGGTAGCAGAAACATGGTGATTGTGATTGTACACCCCGCCGCGCGGCTCTGTCAGCACATCGGGCGATTTTATGCGAGCTTCTAGCAGATTTCTTGCACAATTCTTACGGGGCGCGGCATTTGAGAGAAAAATGGGCGCCCGCAGGCGCCCTTGATTGTTCGTATGTACCCTAGAGGGTGGTTTCCTCGGCGCGGGTGATCGCGTGCTCGAAGCGAACCAGCGCCTCGTCGATCGTCTCCCGGTCCACATTCAGTGGCGGGATCAGGCGGATGGTGCTGGTGCCGCAGCCGAGGATCAGCAGGCTTTCTTCGAATGCGCAATCCACGATGGCGTTCCGCAGATCGGCGGCGTACTCGCGCGTCTCGCGGTCCTTGACGAACTCCACGCCGATCATCAGCCCCTTGCCGCGCACCTGACCAATGCTCGGGTGCCGTTCCTGTATCTCGCGCAGCCGCCCCATCATGTACTCGCCCATCGCGGCGGCGTTGTCGATCAGCCCGTTCTTGAGCAGATCGAAGGTCGCGATTCCGGCGGCGCAACTGACCGGATTGCCGCCGAACGTGCTGGCGTGCGCGCCGGGCGCCCAGGTCTTCATGATATTCTTGCGGGCGATGATCGCGCCGAGTGGCATCCCGCTGGCGATCCCCTTCGCCGAGCAGACGATGTCTGGCTGAACGTCCCAGTGGTTGACCGCCCACCATTTGCCGGTGCGGCCCATGCCAGTCTGCACCTCGTCCACGATCAGCAGAATGCTGTACTTGTCGCACAGGCGGCGCAGCGCGGGCAGGAACCCGTCGGGCGGGACGACGTAGCCGCCTTCGCCCTGGATCGGCTCGACCAGGATGCCCGCGACCTCTTTGGCCGGGACGATCGTCTGGAAGATCTCTTTCTCGATGTAATCGACAATCCGCTCGCCATAGTCGGCGTAGCCATCGGGATTGATCACCGGGCGATAGGTGTTGGGGTAGGGAACGTGCGTAATGCCGGGCACCAGCGGGAAGAAGTCTTCGCGCTGGATGTATTTACTGGCGGTGAAGCTCAGCGCGCCCATCGTGCGGCCGTGGAAGCCGCGCAGGAACGCGATAAACCGGCCGCGCTCCGTGTAGTAGCGGGCCAGCTTGGCGGCTGCTTCAATCGCCTCGGCGCCGCTGTTGCAGAAGAAGACCATCGCATCGTCGCCGCCAAACGGCGCAATCGACGCCAGTCGCTCGGCCATTTCGATCTGCGGCTCGTAATAAAAGTCCGTGCCAGACATATGGATGAACTTGTCTGCCTGGTCCTTAATCGCCTGTACCACGGCGGGGTGTGCGTGGCCTGTGGCCGTGACGGCGATCCCGGTCGTGAAGTCGATGAACTCATTGCCATCGACATCCCAGACGCGGGCGCCTTTACCGCGAGCCATCACGAGCGGGTAGCCGCGCGTGTAGGATGGGGAGATCACGGCGGCATCGCGTGCGATCAACTCCTTTGCGCGAGGCCCAGGCAAAACCTTGTGAGCGGTCGTCATATCAGAAGCTCCTAAGTGTATCGGTCCAATTCGCCAATTCGACGCTCGCCGCCAGGGGAGCGGGCAATTCCGGGTGCGCCAAGGGGCGCGCTCGCCAGAGTGCCCGTGTGCGGCGGTGCGATTTGTGAAATCGGGCGCAGGCTCATTATCGCGCCACCGGAGCGGCCACGCAACCCGACCGGTGGCGCTTATCGCTAGCCTTGCCGTTCAAAGCGATACCCGACGCCCAATTCGTTGATGATGTAGGTTGGGGATTTGGGGTTGGGTTCCAGCTTGCGGCGCAGGTGCCAGATATACACCCGCAGATAGTCAATGTCGTCGATGTACTCGAAGCCCCAGGTGTTCTGGAGCAGCTCGCGATAGGGCACGATGCGCGGCGCGGCCTCGACCAGGTGTGCCAGCAGGTTGAACTCGGTCGGCGTCAGGCGGACCGGCTCGCCATTCACCGTCACGCGATGCTCTTCCAGGTTGATCATCAGGCGATCGTCGCTGTAGACGACGCTTTTCTTGGCGATGGCTGGCTCGCTGGCGGCGCGGCGCAGGTTGGCGCGCACGCGGGCGAGCAGCACGTTCATTTCGAATGGCTTGACCAGATAGTCGTCTGCGCCCAAATCCAGCCCTTTGACGATCTCTTCAGGGTCGCCCTGGGCGGTGAGCATAATAATCGGCACGTTGCTGACCTCGCGCACGCGCTGGCAAACCGTCCAGCCATCCATAGTGGGCATGATGACGTCCAGCACAATCAGATCAGGGTGCGCCTGATACAACTGGCGAAGGCCCTCTTGTCCGTCTGCGGCGGTGATGGGAACGTATCCTTCTTGTCGAAGCGTGTTGGCGACGAGTTGCCGGAGCGCCGGGTCGTCGTCGACGATCAATATTTTCTCATTTGCAGTCATTCAAACTTGTCCAGAGAGCGGATAATCAGCTTGCAATAGCCCCTTAAAGATAGCTACCACCCTTGGTTGTGACAAGTGCGGCAGCCCCGATTAGCGCGACGTTGTCGCCCAGCGCGGCCGGAATGATGGGAACGTGCTGCCAGTAAGCCTGATCGAGCGTGTATTCGCGGACGGCAGCGCGCATCGGCTCGAACAGCAGATCGCCCGTCTTGGTGACTCCGCCGCCCACCACGATCACCTGCGGGTTGAACAGGTGCATCAGCGTGACCAGCCCCAGCCCGACCAGATGGCCCGCCTCGGCGATCTGCTCGATCGCGAACGGATCGCCGTCGGTCGCGGCCTCGCCGATGAGTTTCGCGGTGAGGTCGTTCAGGTCGCTGACGCGTTCGAGCAGGATCGACTGCGCCCCGGCTTGCAGCCGCGCAATCGCCTTGCGAGCGATGGCGGGCCCGGCGGCTTCCTTTTCCAGCGTGGAGATGCGATCGCCCACGACCATAATCATGTGCCCGGCTTCCGCGCCCAGGCCCTGCGCGCCGATCAACAGGCGTCCCTCGTCGATCACGCCGCTGCCGATCCCGGTGCTGACGGTGACGTAGATCACGTGCTGGTAGCCCTGCGCCGCGCCGCGCGTCGCTTCGGCCAGCGCTGCGACGTTGGCATCATTGCCGAGATACACCGTGCAGCTAAACCGATCTTCCACGATCTGGCGCAGCGGGATGTTGTGCCAGCCGGGCAGGTTGGGCGGCGCGACGATAATGCCCGTGCGCGGGTTGATCGGCCCCGGCGCGGAAACGCCGATGCCCATCACGCGCGAGCGATCGTCTGGCATGACACGCTCGATGAGGTCCAGCAGGCGCGGGATGACGCGATCCGGCCCTTCCTGCGCACGGGTTGGCTCCGCCCAACGGTCGAGCAGTTCGAGCGTGGGGTCGAAGCGCGCGGCGCGCATCTGGGTTCCACCGAGATCGACGCCGATGATGACTTGGTCCATATTCGTCGCATACTCCCTTGCGAATGGCCGCGCGGCTCAAGCGAGCGCAGGCGCGGCGGGCGGTTGTCGGGGCAGGATCGCCCTGTTAGAATACTCCCACGGGCCGGGTCGGGGCAGAACCGGCGCCCCGCTACGCGCCCGATTATAGCGTTTATCGCTTATCTCGCAGTGGGAACGAAATCAGACGGCGGCCATGTCAAAAGTCACGCCTTCGCGCAAGCAATACCTCGATTTCAAAAAGCAGTTCCCCGACGCGATCGTCATGTTCCGCCTGGGCGATTTCTATGAGATGTTCGACCACGATGCCGAGGTCGCCGCGCGCGAGCTAGACCTTGTGCTGACGGGCCGCCCGGTCGCCAAAGGGGAGCGCGTGCCGATGTGCGGCGTGCCGCATCACGCGGTCGAGACGTACATCGCGCGGCTGGTCGAGAAGGGCTATCACGTCGCGGTGATCGAGCAGGTCGGCAACGAGCCGATCAACGGGCTGACGCCGCGCGAAGTCTCGCGCGTGATCACGCCGGGGACCGTGATCGACCCGTCGATGCTGGCCGAAGACCGCCACAGCTATTTGATGGCGCTGGCGCCGGAGCCGGATTCGTCGGGCGCAAGCTGGGCGGCGGTCGGTCTGGCGTATGTGGACGTCAGCACCGGGGAGTTCGCCGCGACCGAGCTGGCAGGCGACGGCGCGACGCTGGGCGTGGTCGAGGAACTGGCCCGGTTGGAGCCGCGCGAGGTGTTGCTCCCTACGCGCTGGGCTGAGAAAGGCGTTCGCCTGCCGGAAGGCGCGCACCTCACGCCGCTGCCCGATTACCGCTTCGAGCAGAGCTTTGCACGGCAGGCGTTGCTGGACCATTTTCAGACGGCGACGCTGGATGGCTTTGGCTTGCAGGATAAGCCGCTCGCGGTGCGCGCCGCCGGGGCGATCCTGGTCTATTTGCAGGAGACGCAGCGCAACACGCTTGATCACCTGGCGTCGCTGCGCAGCTATTCGACCGCCAGCTTCATGACGCTCGACGCGGCGACGCGCCGCAACCTGGAATTGACCGAGACGATCCGTGACGGGCGCAAGCGTGGCTCGCTGCTAGACGTGCTCGACCGGACCGTGACGCCGATGGGCGGGCGCCTGCTGCGGACGTGGATCGGGCAGCCGCTGCTGGACCGGCACAAGCTCGAAGCGCGGCTGGATGCAGTCGAGGCGCTGTACGAGTCGGCGGCGGCGCGCGCGTCGATCCGCGAGGCCCTGCGCCCGGTGAGCGACCTGGAGCGGCTGACGAACCGCCTGCTAGTTGGCCGGGCGGGTCCGCGCGAGCTGGTCGCGCTGGCCGAAGGGCTGGCGGCGGTGCCGGTGCTGCGCGAGGCGGCGGCCGGAGCCGAAGCGCTGGCCCCGCTGGTCGATAAGCTCGACCCGTGCGACGACATCCGCGAACTGATCGGGCGGGCGATTGCGGACGATCCGCCCGCCACGCTCAACACGACCGGCGTGATCCGCCCCGGGTACTCGCCGGAACTGGATCAGGTCGTCCACGCGACGCGCGACGCCCGCGAGTGGGTGGCCGGGCTGGAAGAGGTCGAGCGGGAGCGCACCGGCATCAAGACGCTCAAGGTCGGTTACAACAAGGTTTTCGGCTACTACATCGAGGTCACCCGCGCCAACGCCGACCGCGTGCCCGAGAATTACATCCGCAAGCAGACGCTCGTCAATGCGGAGCGGTACATCACGCCGGAACTGAAAGAATACGAGGCGCGTATCCTCAACGCCGAGGAGCAGCTTCTTGAGATCGAGGCGCGGCTGTTCCGCGAGCTATGCGCGCGGATCGCGGAGCGGGGTGAGGCGTTGCTGGCGACGGCGCGCGCGATCGCGCATCTGGACGTGTTCGCCTCGCTGGCCGAGGTGGCCGCGCGCGAGAACTACGTCCGCCCAAAGCTGAGCGACGAGGACGTGCTGACCATCTGCGACGGGCGGCATCCGGTGGTGGAGCGGATGCTGACGGGCGAGCGGTTCGTCCCGAACGACACGCATTTCGACGCCAGCGAGCGCATCCACATCATCACCGGCCCGAACATGGCGGGCAAAAGCACGATCATCCGCCAGGTGGCGCTGATCGTGCTGATGGCGCAGATCGGCAGCTTCGTCCCGGCGCGCGAGGCGGAGATCGGGCTGGCGGACCGCATCTTCACGCGGATCGGTGCGCAGGACGAGATCCACGCCGGGCAATCGACCTTCATGGTGGAGATGGTCGAGCTGGCGCTCATTCTGACGCACGCCACGCGCCGCAGCCTGCTGATTCTGGACGAGATCGGGCGCGGGACCAGCACGTACGACGGGATGGCGATCGCGCGGGCGGTGGTCGAGTATATCCACAACAATCCCCGCCTGGGCGCGCGGACGCTGTTCGCCACGCACTACCACGAGCTGACCGAGCTGGCGAACATCCTGCCGGGCGTGGCGAACTACAACGTCGCCGTGGCGGAAGAGGGCGACCAGGTTGTGTTTCTGCATCGTCTGATGCCCGGCGGCGCGAATCGCTCGTACGGGATCCACGTCGCGCAACTGGCCGGGATTCCGAAGGCGGTCATCAACCGGGCCAACGAAATTCTCGAAGAACTGGAAGCGGCGGGCAGCGATTTCCGGCTGGAGAAGCGCGAGAAACCCGAGGGAACCGTCCAGCTTTCGTTCTTCCAGACGGACCCCGATCCGGTTGTGAAGGCACTGAAAGCGCTGAAGATTGACGAGATGACGCCGCTCGACGCGCTGACCAAGCTCTACGAACTACGGCGGCTGGTCGACGAGGACTGAGCGGCCCGCACTGAAGGGGAGCACCATGCGAATTGCCTTTGTCGCGACGCGGCTGGCGGGCGTGGACGGCGTCAGCCTGGAAGTCGCCAAGATCGCGACCGTCTTGCGGCGGCTCGGGCACGAGGTCTTTTATTGCGCGGGCGAGCTGGAGCCGGGCAGCCCGCCGGGGCGACTGATCCCCGCGATGCACTTCCGCGACCCGTCGATCCAGGACGTGCAGCGTGACGCATTCAGCGGAACCGAGCCGAGCGCCGCGCTCGACGCGGAGATCCAGCGGCTGGCGGACGGTCTGCGGGCGGAATTGCGCGCGTTCGTGGACGACTTCGCGATCGACGTGCTGTGCGTGCACAATGCGCTGTCGATCCCGATGCACCTGCCGCTGGGCGTCGCGTTGACCGATCTGATCGAGGAAACGGGCATCCCGACGCTGGCGCACAACCATGACTTGTACTGGGAGCGCGAGCGTTTTCTCGTCAACCGCATTCCGCACATTCTCAAGCGCGCCTTCCCGCCGATCCTGCCCTCGGTGCGGCAGATCGTGATCAACACCGTGATGCAGCGCGAATTGTGGGCGCGCTCCGGCGTGCAGCCGACGTACATTCCGAACGTGTTTGATTTCGACAATCCGCCTGCGCCGCCAGACGACTACAGCAACGGCTTCCGGGCGGACTTAGGCTTCGCACCGGACGACGTGATCCTGCTCCAGCCGACGCGCCTGATCGCCCGCAAGGGGATGGAGCGCGCGATCGACCTGGTCTCCATGCTCGGCGACGATCGTGTGTATCGCTACGTGGTCACCGGCGAGCCGAGCGACGAGCCGGGGCCGTACGCCGACTGGCTGCGCGACTACGCCAAACGCGCCGGAATCAACGTCCACTGGATCGGTGACCGGATCGCCGCGCAGCGGGGCGAGCGCGACGGCCAGCGGATTTACGCGCTGTGGGACGTGTATCCGCAGGCGGACATCATCACCTACCTCAGCCGCTACGAGGGCTTTGGGAATGCGCTGCTCGAAACGCTCTACTTCCGCAAGCCGCTGATCGTCAACCGTTACCTGCCGTATCGCTCGGACATTGGCCCGGCGGGCGTGCAGGCGATTGAGATCGATGAGTACGTCACGGCAGACGCGGCGCGCGCGGTCAAGGCGCTGCTGGGCGATCCGGCGGCGGTCGAGCGCATGGTAGAGCACAACTATCAGGTCGGGCTGGAGCATTTCTCGTATCGCGCAGTTGAGCGCGGTTACGGCGCCCTGCTGCGCGAAATCGAGGCGGAACGCGCCGCGAAAGCGTGAGTTGCCAGAACGCTTGTCCGCATGGTACTATCGCGCCTTCTGAGCCGTTAAG
>Ga0134095_1001605_pt1 | contig 14894 bp, 12 predicted proteins | sample 6_2taG_FD_94449 | JGI IMG/M metagenome (GOLD analysis project Ga0134095, IMG submission 94449) | Switchgrass degrading microbial communities from high solid loading bioreactors in New Hampshire, USA - 6_20_20_110_A2 metaG | ecosystem: Engineered > Bioreactor > Semi-continuous > Anaerobic >... | reverse complement strand
GAGCGCGAAGCAGAGCCGAGTGTGGTGATTGTCGATAGCCAGTCGGTCCAGACGGCGGAAAAAAGGGGGCCTGTGGGATAGATGGGCACAAGCGCCGCAAAGGCAGCAAACGCCAACTGGCGGTCGACACTCAGGGCTGGGTGCTGCGTGTGCTGGTTCATCCCGCCAACGAGCAGGACATCCTCGGCGGCCGGCGCTTGCTCGGCCGCTTGCCCTATTCGTGTCTGGCACGGCTGGCGCTGCTGGTCTTTGACCGGGGCTATGCCAGTGATGCTCTCCTGCATTGGTGTCAGACCCTCTTTCGTGTTCGCACTCAGATCGTTCAGCACACCGCCCGGCGCTTTGTCGTCCAGCCGGTGCGCTGGGTTGTGGAACGCACCTTCGGCTGGCTCAACCGCTTTCGTCGCTTGAGCAAGGACTACGAGCAGCGGCCTGCCATCTCCGAAGGCTTTATCTATCTGGCGATGGCGCAGCTCATGCTGCGTCGCTTGACCCGGTCCGTTTAACAAACACGCTCTTAGCGATTAGCCGTTAGCCCAAAAGCAAACGGCGCATGTAAGTCAGTGGCAGCGTACCTTGGGTTTGTTCTGTTTTTGCTAACCGCTAATCGCTAAAGTGCTAACCGCTTTTTAGAACCGGCGGCTCCACTGCTTCGGCCAGCGTTCGATCACGACCTTCGTCTGCGTGTAGAACTCGATGCCGTGCCGCGCCTGCGCGTGCAGATCGCCGAAGAAGCTCTCACCCCAGCCGCTGAACGGGAAGAACGCCATCGGCGCCGCGACCCCGATGTTGATCCCGATGTTGCCCGCGACCGCCTCATTGCGGAAGCGCCGCGCCGTCTCGCCGTCGCGCGTGAAAATGCACGCCATGTTGCCATAGGCGCGCTCGTTCACCAGCCGGATCGCCTCGTCGATCGTATCGGCGTGCATCAGGCTGAGGACCGGGCCGAAAATCTCTGTGTGCGCCGTCTCGCTCTGCGGCGGGACGTCCGTCAGAATCGTGGGGAAGACGAAATATCCGTTCTCGTAGCCGTCGACCGTGCGGCCGCGCCCATCGACCAGGATCTGCGCGCCTTCGCTGACGCTCTGATCGATCAGGCGCTCGATGCGCTGCTTGCTGGCCTCGCTGATGACGGGGCCCATCTCGACGCCTTCGTCAAGGCCGTAGCCGACCTTGCGATTCACCGCCGCGTCGGCAATCTGCTCGGTGAACGTGGAGCGCGCCTCGCCTACCGTCACGGCGACAGACGCCGCCAGGCAGCGTTGCCCTGCGCAGCCAAACGCTGAGTCCGCCATGATGCGGGTCGTAGCGTCCATGTCCGCGTCCGGCATGATCACGACCGGGTTCTTCGCCCCACCCTGGCACTGCGCGCGCTTGCCGTTCTCCGCCGCGCGGCGGTAGATATAGCGAGCCACAGGGGTAGAGCCGACGAAGCTATACGCTTTGATCAGCGGGTGATCGAGCAGCGCGTCGACCGTTTCCTTGCCGCCGTTGACCAGTTGCAGCACGCCCGGCGGGAAGCCCGCCTGCTCGATCAGCTCGAACAGCCGCTCGCTGGCCATCGGGACGCGCTCGCTCGGCTTGAGGATGAACGCGTTGCCGGTTGCCACGGCGTAGGGCAGGAACCACAGCGGGATCATCGCCGGGAAGTTGAATGGTGTGATCGCCGCAACCACGCCGAGCGGCTGGCGGATCATGTGCTCGTCGATGCCGCGCGCGATATCCTCGTTGTTGTAGCCCTGCATGAGGATCGGCGCGCCGCACGCCACTTCGACGTTCTCGATCCCGCGCCGGATCTCGCCGACGCTCTCGGCGTAGGTCTTGCCGCATTCGTTCGTGACGATGCGTGCCAGCTCTTCTAGGTGCGCTTCAAGCAGGTTCTTGAGCTTAAAGAGGGGCTGGATCCGTTCCGTCACCGGCACGCGCCGCCACTCTTCAAAGGCCGCGTGTCCCGCTTCGGCAGCGGCGGCGACCTCGTCCGCCGGGGACAGCACCACCTCGGCCAGCACTTGCGCGGTGGCGGGGTTGATGACGTCCAACCGGGTATTCGAGGAAGCGAGGTGCCATTGACCGTTAATGTAATTGCGAATCTGATGCTGAGACATAGTGCCGACTTAACCTTTCATACGCTAGAATCACGCAGAGCGGGAGAGCGGCCTGTAAACGTTTTCCTGAGCGTATAGCATTTTGTGCGGGATGTCAAGAATTGTGACATCTCTCCCTAAGGAGCGATTATGACGAGCCTCGGCAAATACCGCCACCTCTCTCAGTGTAGCACGCCTGACGGGCATTTTGTGATCCTCGCCATCGACCATCGCGGCAATCTGCGCGCCAGTCTGGACCGTCACGCGCCCGCCCCGCTGACCGACTCCGAGTTCGCAGAGTTCAAGCTCGAAGTGATCGGGCACCTCGGGCCTGCGTGCAGCGCGGTTCTGGTGGATCCCGCGTTCGGATTGGGGCCGGGCGTTGCGCGCAGCACGTTGAGCGGCCAGCAGGGCATCCTCTCCCCCATCGAAGTCACTAACTACGACGTCAAGCCGAACGAGCGCGGCGTCCAGTTCATCCCCGGCTGGTCCATCGAGAAGATCAAGCGTGCGGGCGGCGCGGGGGTCAAGCTGCTGCTGTTCTACCATCCCGACGCGCCGGACGCCGCCGCCAAGCGCGACGCCGTCGCCCGCATCATCGACGACTGCGCGCGGTGGGATATCCCGTTCTTTCTGGAGCCGCTGGTATTCTCGCCCGATCCATCCCGCGCGCTGACCAACGCCGAGCGTCGCGACGTGGTAGTGGATAACGCGCACGTCTTCAGCGAGATGGGGATCGACGTGCTGAAGACCGAGTTTCCCATCGACGTCAAGCAGGAGCCGGACGAGTCGGTCTGGCGAGCGGCGCTGAACGATCTAGATGCAGCGTGCCGCGTGCCGTGGGCGCTGCTCAGCGCGGGGGTAGACTATCAGACCTTCGAGCGGCAGGCGACGCTGGCGTGCGCCGCCGGGGCAAGCGGCGTGATCGTCGGACGGGCCGTCTGGGCGGAAGCAACCTCGCTGACTGGCGAGGAACGTGTCGCCTTCCTGCGCGACGAGGGCCGCCGCCGGATGGCACGGCTGTCCCAGATCGCGGCGCTATACGCGACCGACTGGCGCACCAAGCGCCGCGCGCCGGTCGCCACGCCGGACTGGTACGAAACGTATCCGGGGTTTGAGAGCTAGCCGACGGGCGCGGTTGAGGCGCGGAGGATCAGTTCGGTTTCGAGCAGGACGGTCTGCGGGCCCGCGCCCTCGCTCTCGAGCTGATCGAGCAGGATGCGCGCAGCGCTCTCGCCCATCGCGTACGTCGGCTGGGCGATGGTGGTCAGCGGCGGGATCAGGAACGACACCAGCGGGATGTCGTCAAAGCCAACGATCGACAGGTCGGCTGGGACGCGCAAGCCCACTTGCGCCGCCGCGTGCAGCACGCCAACCGCCATCGAGTCGGTCAATGCGAAGATCGCAGTCGGGCGCGGGCGCTTACGGAGCATGTCGAGCGCGACGTCATATCCCGTCTTGAAGTCGGGCAGCCGGTCCACGACGCGAATATCGCCCTCGACGCCGGAGTCGATCACCGCCTGGCGCGCGCCGTCCAGCCGGTCGGGCGGGATGTTCTCGGTGCTGGCGCAAATCACGCCGATCCGCTGGTGGCCCAGCCCCATCAGGTGACGAACGCCGTCATACGCGCCCTGGAAGTTCGTCACCAGCACCTGGCTGACATCGACCCCGGCAAGCTGCCGCTCGACCACCACCACCGGCACGCCGCGCTCCACCAGCCGCGCGATGTTTTCGTCGGTTCCGGCAATCGAGGGGAACGCGACCACGGCGTCCACCTGCTGGCTGAGCAGAATCGAGACGTACTCGCGCTCTTTGTCGGGGTTCTCTTCGGTGCTGCAAAACAGCGTGCGATAGCCGCTGCTAAAGAGGGTCTTTTCGAGCGCGAAGGAAAACTGTGCGAAGAACGGCTCGTTGATGCGCGGGACCAGCAAGCCGACCGTGTGCGTCGCCTGGCGGCGCAGGCCCTGGGCGATGGCGTTCGGCTGGTAGCCGAGCGCCTGCATTGCGTTCATCACGCGCTCGCGCAGATCGGGGCTGACATAGCGGCTGCCGTTCAGGACGCGCGACACGGTCGCAATCGAGACGTCCGCCTTCAACGCGACGTCCTTAATGGTTGTGATGCCGCCTTTCTCCGAGTTGTACATGCCCGTCCCCATCGCCGTCCAAATCGCTCGTTTGAACCTTACCATTCCGAACGAACCGCTGTCAAGCGCCCCTAAACACGCGCGCCCGAACCGGCTGGCTGACCGGTCGGGCGCGGCGCTCGGTAGAGCCGGATCGCTTACCCGGCGGGCAGGATGTTCGCGTTCAGCCGGAAGAAGTTATCCGGGTCATACTGCGCTTTGACGCGCGCCAGCCGGTCGTAGGCGTCGCCAAATGTCTGGCGCACAACGCGCTCGCGGTCTTCGAGGAAACCGGGAAAGTTCAGATATTCGACGCCGTCGGAGAACTGCTGCATGTCGCGGTACACCTCGCGCGCCCATGCGATGTTCGCCTCGTCGTCAGTCGGGTTTTCCCAGTTCGCCTCAATCCCCAGGTGGAACGGCGCGCTCCGCCCGCGGAACGCCATCTCAGTCGCAGGCCGGGCGACCGCCCCGCCCATGTGCCAAATATCAAGCGTCGAGTGGTGCGATGGCATGGCCTCGGTGTGCGCGATCAGCCGTTCGATGACCGGATCGCTCAGGCTGTCCATATAGGTCGATTTCCAGTAATAACGCCAGCCGCGTGGGTAGTCCTCGTCGAACAACTTCTGGACCTCGACATACGGCATCGGCCCGCTGAGGTCGATGATCGGGTCGGCGAACTCGCGCAGCGGCCGGATCACACGCTCGCCCTCGTCCAGCGGGCCACAGTGACACGCCAGGAAGATCACGGCGGGCTTGTGATGCCATGCTTCGGGATACGGCTCTACCGCCGGGACATGCTGCAAGATCGCGAACGAGCTGAGTTCATCGGGCGCCTGCGCCATCTGCTCGCGGAAGAAACGCAACGCGGGCAGTGCGATCTCCAGCGGATACAGCACGATCGCCTGCATGACCTCTGGCCCCACCGGGTGCAAGCGGTACTCGAACGTCGTCACCACGCCGAAGTTCCCGCCACCGCCGCGCACCGCCCAGAACAGATCCGCGTTCTCGTCCTCGCTGGCGCGGACGACGCTTCCATCGGCCGTCACCATCTCGACAGATAGCAGGTTGTCACACGACAATCCGTATTTCCGGCGGAGCCACCCCAGCCCGCCGCCGAGCGTCAGACCGGCGATGCCAGTGTCCGTCACGACGCCGCCGGGTGTCGCCAGCCCGAAGACCTGCGTCTCGCGGTCCAGCTCGCCCCAGGTAACGCCGCCTTCGGCGCGGGCCGTGCGCTGGACCGGGTCCACCTCAACACGCTTCATGGGAGAGAGGTCAATGACCAGGCCGCCGTCGACCGTGCCCGTCCCGGCGACGTTGTGCCCGCCGCCGCGCACCGCCACCAGCATATCGCGCGCCCTGGCGAAGCGGACTGCCTCAACCACGTCATCTACTCCGGCGCAGCGAGCGATCAGCGCGGGCCGCCGGTCGATCATGCCGTTCCAGACGCTCCGCGCCTGATCGTAGTCGGGATCGCCAGGCCGGATCAGCTCGCCCTTAAGACGCCCGGCAAAAACAGCAAGCTCGTCTTCGGTGAGCTGGATCGGAGTTTGAATTCGGCTGAGTGCGTCGAAGGTTGCCATGATGCCATCTCCTACATCACTAAACCTAACGATGCCGAAGCCAGGCGTCAGCGGTGCTGCGTCCGGCGTTCTGCCATGCTGTGAAGCGTCCTGCTGCGGGCCACGCCGCCTAATATCGCCCGAGCAACCGCTGCCCCTCGGTGACGAGCCATTCACCGCTATCCCATTCGGTCAGCGCGCCGCCCGTCCAATAGCTGAGATCAAAGCGAACGGTCGCGCCAGGCCAGGGCGCCGTCACATAAACGCTGCGGAAGCCATCTGCGCCGGGCAGGTTGAATCCACAGGGCTCGGGAAACAGGGCGTCGAGCGTTTCCCGGTCGAGATCGGTGTCCAGATGGAACTGGAGCAACGGTGAGGTAACGTACCCATACGTCAGCTCAAACTTGGGCGTGCGCGGCGCGCCGAACGTGGTGATATCCCGGCTGAATTCGTCCGCGTTCGCCGGGACGACAAACGGCATTTCCGTATCTGGCGCGGGATATTCGTAAAGGTTAGAAGCGGCGCCCAGCGCATCGAGCAGGTTCTCCCAGGTCGGGCGGGGTACGCGCGAGGTCGGCAGTTCGACGCCAGTGTGATCGACGCGGACGATGTGCCCGCGCAGTTTCTCTGCAAGCTCTCCCGCTTCGATCGGCGGATTCGGCGGGGTGACAGGCGCGCCCGGCGGCATGAGGATCGGATCGTGCGAGTCCCAGCCAAGCAGCCGGATCCCGCCCATATAGATTATGAACAGGCCAATCGTGTCCAGCACTACGGTCGGGCGATCCACGACCGAAAACTCGAGCGTCGTCGCCGGAATCGCCTGCGCCGGATAGTCCGGCACCAGGACGAGCCGGTCGCGTTCCAGCTCAGCTTGGGGCGCCTCGCCCAGAATCGGTGCGATCACGTCGAACCACGCACGCGACGCCTCGTCCTGCGGCAGCAAATAACGTATCTGGTTGAGCCGGTTGCCGAGCATGTTTGCCCTCACTGTTTGCCTTGCCACACAGTAAAGCGTCCATCATAAGCGAAATCGCGCCGCTTTGCACCTCTGTCGCCCCGCACGGCGGAAGTCTGCTAGAATCAGGAGCGAGACACCCATGCAGCCGCTCCCGGCCAGGAGACTCCCCCGTGCAGCACATGACGATCGCGCCCACCAGCGGCTTTGAAGTCCTGATCACGACCGAACGCTCCCAGGCCGCGATTATGGTCCTCGCGCCGGGCGAATCGACCGGCGGCCCCACCAACCGCCACGCAGCCAGCGACCAGTGGCTCTACATCACCGCCGGGCGCGGCTACGCGGTGGTCGACGGGCGGCGGGTCCGGCTGGAGCCGGGCAGCCTGCTGCTGATCGAAGCGGGCGAGGCGCACGAGATCGCCAACGACGGCGACGTGCCGCTTGAATCGCTCAACATCTACGCACCGCCCGAGTATTAGTCGCGACGGCCTCGCCTGCCCCGAAAGGAGCCCGTTCTGCCCAACGACCGCGCCATCCCTCGCGGGTTCGATCCCGATTTTGACGACCGCGCCTGGAACGACCTGTGGTTGAGCATCCCGGTGGCGCCGATCCCGCCGGGCGCGCACCCATCGGGCCATCGGGTGGAGCGCCACCTCGTCGACGCGATCCCTATCTTCGACCGCCTCTACCGCCTCGATCCGCCGATGGACTGTCGCCTGTTGTTCGATGCAGATGGGCGGCTGTGGATGTCCGACACGCCGCAGGAACGGATCATGATGGTCAACAATGGTCTGCGGACGCGCGGGCACACGCTGGTCGGCGGGCTTGGCCTGGGTCTGTATCCGCAGTACGCGGCCGGGGAAGCCGTCGGGTCCGCCACCCGCTTTACCGTGATCGAGCAGAGCGAGGTCGTCTGCGAGATCGTCGCGCCGACGCTGGAAGTGGCGCTCGACGTGCCGCTTAGCATTCACATCGGAGACGCAGCCGATTACCTCGCCGGACCGGTCGCGGAACGCTACGACACCATTTTCCTCGACACGTGGGAAACGCTCGACGCCGCCCATCTGCCTGTCGTCAACACGCTGCGTGATCAGGCGCTGCGCCACCTCACGCCAGATGGCCGCCTGCTGCTGTGGGGTTATGGCTGGATGCTCGCGCTGTTCGTGGACGCTTGCCAGCAACTGCTGGCGCTGGCGCCAGCCCAGCGGGCGGACACGCTGCACGCGCGCCGGGGCGACTCCTCGCAGGCGATCGCGTTGCTGGAGCCGGTGCTCGACCGCTTCTCCGGCGATCCAGTGGACGATCTTCCGGTAGCACTGGCGTGGTGCCGCGATTATGCGTTGAACCTCAAAGCCGCGCCGTAACACGCCTAAACGTGCACTTCCACCACAATCCGCGTGCCTTCGCCCGGCGCGCTCTCCAGTGTGAAGCTCGCGCCGACCGCCTGCGCACGCTCGCGCATCGACTTCAGCCCCAGGTGGCCGGGGAAAGCGCCCGACGGGTCAAAGCCGACGCCGTTGTCAGCCAATTCCAGCACGATCCCATCCGGCAGGCAGTCCATGCGGACCTTCGCGCGCGAGGCGCGGGCGTGCTTGACGGTGTTATGCAACGCCTCGCGGGCGATGCGGTAAAGCGCCTCTTTCATCGCGATCGAGACGTCCGGCTCGTCGCATAGCTCCGCATCCACCTCAATCTGGTGGCGCGCCTGCATCGACGTCACCTGCGCGGCCAGCGCCGCCTGCAGCCCGTCGTTCTCCAACAATTCGGGTCGCAACTCGAAGATCAGCGCACGCATTTCCGACAGGCCTGCCTCAGCCAGCGATAGCACGTAATCGAGCGGCTCCGCCAGCTTGGTCGGATCCCGATCCAACAGCTTCTGCGCGGTCCGCGCGCCGAGCGCGATCCCGTACAGCGCCTGCGAGACGGAGTCGTGCAACTCCCGCGCCAGACGGTTGCGCTCCTCAAGGGCGGCCAGCTCCTGCGCGGTCCGGTACAGGCGCGCGTTCTCCACCGCCACGGCGATCAGGTCCGCCAGGGTGGACATCACGCGAATATCGCCCGCCGAGAACCGCTCCGGCTCGGCGGACTGCACCACCAGCACCCCGACGATCTGCTTGGCGGCGATCATCGGGACTGCCATCTCCGAGCGCGCGCCCTGCATCCCTGGCGACAGCACGCCTTCCGGCACGATCGACGCGTCGTTGACCATCACGCCCTGGCGGATGCGCGCGGCGCGAGCGACCATCGCACGCGGATCGTTCGCCGCGATGCGCGCTGGCGGCCCGTCGTCAGTCGAGACGCGCACAAATGCGTTCACTTCGTCGTTACGCAGGTAAATATCGAGGTGATAGCTGGTGAAGCTGGCCCGCGCCAGTTCGGTGATCGTGCTCAGCAAGCGTTCCAGATCGAGGATGCTGGTCGCTGCCGCACTGATCTTGGCGACCGTTTCCAGCTCCAGCACGCGCTGCGCCGCCTCGAGGTGCGCTTCTTTCTGCGCCAGATACGCCCGGCGACTGGTCACGACTGAGGCAAGCGTCGGGTGAATGGCGTGAACCAGCCCACGCAGATCCTCGGCGAACGTCTGCGGCGCGTCCCACACTAGCACCAACATCCCATGCCACAGATCGCCCGCTTTGAGCGGCACGGCGATCAGCGCAGACCATGCGAGCTTCTGCGCAAATACCGCCAACCCGCGCCCAACAGAGCGTCCCTTTCGCGTCACATCTTCCACGAATATCGGCTCGTGCGGCCTGGCGAGCGCCAGCTCCAGCAACGGGGAATCAGTCAAGCTCTGCGTTGCCAGCGGCAGCGCGCGCGTGTCCTGCCCCTCGCCGTACACCCGCAGCGCCACCGTCTGAACCTCGGTCGGGGGAGCGTCCTCGGTTGCATTGGAATAAGCCAGCATCGACAAGGCAACGCCATACGGCTCGACCGCCTGCGCAACCGCATCGAGGATCGCCTGTTCGTCGCGCGCCTGAGACAGCGCCGCGTTGACAGCCGCGAGAAGCTCCGCCTGGCTGCGCGCGCGTTCGGACGCCTCGCGGAAGCGGATCCGCTCGACCGCTGCCGTCACCAGCTCGCCGATCGCCGCCGCCATCCGTTTCTCGCGCTCGGTGTAGCGGCGCGGTTGCTGCGACTGGAAGCTCAGCACGCCGATCGTCCGCTCTTCGAGGCACAGCGGTACAGCCAGGAACGAGCGATAGCCGGAGCGTTCGACCGTCTGCGCAGTCACGGAGTCCACTTGCGAGGGATCGCGTGTGTCCTCGACCGCCATCGGCTGCAACGGATCGAGCACGCGCGGGGCCGGAAGCTCGTCCAGCGTGAGCCGCGTGCCGGGCAAAAGCTGGCTGGTGTGCTCCTGCGCCAGCAATTCCAGATGGCGCGCGCTCGCAAAGTCGAAGCCTTCCCACGCCCACAGCGCAATGCTGAGCGCGCTCATCTCAAGCTGCACCAGCGCGTCGACCACTTCCTGGTACGTGCGCGCGGCGTTGATCCCCCGGCTGGCGCGATACAGCAACTCCCGCTCGGCGCGCGCCTCTTGTGCGTCAAGATACGCGCGGCGACTGGCGACGACCGAAGGCAGCGTCTGAAGCAATGCCTGATAAATGCTGATCTCTTCGTCGGTGAAGGTGTGCGGCTCGTGCCAGCCGAGGCTCAATAGCCCCTGCCAGCGCCCGTAGCTATAAAGCGGCAGCAACGCAACAGCGCGCAGCCCGTGCAGATGCAGCAATTCCCGCGCGAAGGGATCCACACGCTCATCCGCGATGCTATCCGCGACCAGCATCGGCTCGTCGGGGCGCGCGGTCCACCGGTCAGACAGTGCGAAATTCGCAATCGAGATCGGGCGGCCCATCCGCAGCGGACGGTCCTCGCCACCATCGCTCTCCCATTGCGCGACGTTCAGCACCTGCGCGGGCCGTCCGTCGGAGTCGGGGATGACATAGCTCAGCAAAATCAGATCGGGCGCGTGCTGGTCCGCATAGAGCGCCACAGCGCCGACGATCTGCGCCTCATTCGTCGCCTGGGAAAGCGCGGTGTTGATCTGGAGCAGACGCTCGGCGCGGCGGGCGCGCTCGCGGATCTGGTCGCTCAGGCGAACCGACGCGATCACAGGAGCGGCCTGCTGGATGGTGGCCGTGAAAATCCGCAAGTCCCGCTCGTCGAACACCGTCACCTCGCGCCAGCTAAAGATCAGCAGCCCCACCCATTGCCCGCTGTGGTGCAGCGGCAGCGTGACCAGGCTCCGCACGCCCGTCTGCTCAAAGTAGTCCCGCGTCTTGGGGTCTATCGCCTCGGCGGTGTGCAGGTCGGTGACAACCAGCGGCCGGTCTGGGGATGTCAGCCAGTGGTGCATGAAGCTCCGCGTGCGGTCGATGGGGAACTGCGAGCCGTTCGGCCACCGGCGCCGCCTGCCCTTCGACCACTGGGCCGCGATCTCCAGCGTCTCCGCCTCGCCAGATGCATCCGTGTGCAGATAGAACAGCACGCCACTGACTGCGCCGATATCGCGCGCGTAGTCGCTCACCGCTTCCAGCCACTCGGCGGGCGTCGAAGCCTGCGTGAGCTTGTTCGACATCGAGTAGAGGATGTCGATCTCGTCGCGCAGCAGAGTCGCGTTAGCCATCTGGCTCTCTTTACAGGCTGTCCACCAACCCGAGGCGAACGGCATAGAGCGCCGCCTGCGTCCGGCTGGCGACGTTCAACTTGCTGAGGATGTTGCTAACGTGGGTTTTGACCGTCTTCTCGCCGATGCTCAGATGCTGGGCGATTTCCTTGTTGGAATAGCCGAGCGCAAGCTGGCGCAGCACCTCGACCTCGCGCTCGGTCAGCGCTTCGGGGCTGTCGGGCATGCGAACCTCGCGCATCAGCCGCGCGGCCGCCTGCGGCGAAAGCTGGACCTGCCCCTGCGCCGCCGCCTTGATCGCGCGGACCAGCTCGTCCGCCTCGGTGTCTTTCAGCAGATAGCCCACCGCTCCGGCGCGCACCGCTCCGACCACCGAGCTATCTTCCAGCACGCTCGTCAGCGCGATGATCTCGGTATCCGGCATCTCGCGCCGCAGTATGGTAATCGCCTGGATGCCGTCCAGTTCTGGCATCAGCAGATCCATCAGAATCACGTCCGGCTGAAGCTCGTGCGCAAGGTCGACAGCCTGGCGGCCGTCACACGCCTCGCCCACGATCTCAATGTCGTCATCTAGCGCGAGGAACATGCGCAACCCCTGGCGAACAACCGCGTGATCGTCCGCAACCAATACCCGAATCGTCACCTCTGCGCCCTCGCTCAATCAGCCATTTAAGAAGCACACTCACTATAGCATTGATCAGTCATTTCTCAAATAGGGATTTGTTTATTAGACAATGAGCGGCAAACCACGCCCACCCGGCGCTCCGCCAAAAGTCCGAGCGGAAATCGGACCTTTTCCAGACGCTGCGAGCGCACCATCCGCGTAACAATATTCGCAGGCTGGCGGGCGCTTTGCCCACTGCTCTATTGCACGGCGTTTGAAGGGGTTTGCGAATGGCTGGACGGCTGGCACAGGCGACGGTTACGGCGCGCTGGATCGGGTTGCAAGGGCGCGCGATTCTCTCGACGAAATCGCACCACTTCGTCGTGGATTCGCCGCTGGCCCTCGGCGGCCCGAACGAAGAAGTGACGCCGCTCGACCTGATCCTCGCCTCGGTCGCCGCGAACGCTGCCTTCGTGGGCGAGCGGGTGATGCAGGAAGAAGCGATCCCGTTCGAGCGCTTCGCAGTCTATGTCACCGGTACGTTCGACCCGCGCGGGATGCGCGGCGAGCCGGTCGACCCGCGCCTGCGAGCGATCCACGTCCAGTTTGTGCTGGCTGGTCCCACAGCGGAACAGGCCGCCCGCGTGATCGACGCGTATCGGGCGCGCTGCGCGATCTACAACACGCTGTCGTGCGCGCTGCCGATCGAGATCGAGCTAGACCTGGCTTCATCCGCTGACGCGCCGCCCGCCACGAACGGCCGGGGCGCCGCGCTGGCTCGCAACCGCTAGCCATCGTCCGCAGCAGTTCATGGGATCCAAGAGGGGGGAATCTCAATGAACCGGTGGGTAAAGCGTATTCTGATCGGGTTGGGTGTGGTGGCTGGCGTGCTGCTGATTGCCTTGGGCGCGCTGGTCGGGTATGGAGAGGCAGCGTTCGGGCGCACGTACGAGCGCGACCTGTACCCGATCGAGGCGGACACCAGTCCAGAAGGGGTTGCACGCGGGGAGTATCTTGTCAAGCACGTCGTCGCGTGCAGCGGCTGCCACGCCGAGCGGTTAGGCGGCCCGTTGACCGGCAGGGTTGAAGAAGTCGCCATCGGGCCGATGCGCATGACGCTCGTCTTCCCGAACCTGACCCCCGACGAGGAAACCGGTCTGGGATCGTGGTCGGACGCGGAGATCGCGCGCGCCATCCGCGAAGGGCTGGACCGCGAGGGACGCGAGCTGTACATCATGCCGTCGCAACAACTGCGGGTGCTAAGCGATGCGGACGTCGCCGCGATCGTCGGTTACCTACGCACCCTCGAGCCGGTTCGCAATCCGCTGCCGCCGCTGTCGGCCAACGCGCTCGCCAAGCCGATGCTCGCGATGCACCTGATGGTACCCGGCGCCGTCAGCGAGCCGATCACCGAAGCGCAGGTCGCGCCGGAGCCCGGCACAGTGGAGTATGGCGAATATCTGGTCTGGCTCGGCCTGTGCCGCGACTGCCACGGTCAGACGCTCCAGGGTAACAAGCTCCCCACGCCGGATGCGCTCTACGCGCCGAACCTGACCTCGTCGGGCAACCCCGGCGGCTGGACCGAGGAGCAGTTCATCCAGACACTGCGCTTCGGCAGGACGCCCGAGGGTCGCTTGCTCGACCCCGAGCAGATGCACTGGCCGCTCTACGGGCAGATGAGCGACGACGATCTCGGCGCAATCCTGCAATATCTGCAATCGCTACCGGCGGAGTAATCAGGCGCCGCAGGTTATCACAAGCACACGGGCCGTGCTCGACAGTGGGCGCGGCCCGATATGAGCAAGCTGTAAAGAGGTGGAGCATGTCCCGACAACCGATCGCCCTGGCCCTGGTGAGCCTGATGCTGCTCGGCGCGACGCTAGCCTGCTCGCTGAACACAGGCAGCGACCCGACTCCGGAGCCGGTCGTACTGAATCCGCTGACCACGCCGACGCCGTTTGCCACAGCGCAGGCGTCATCGACTCCGGCGCCGACGTCCACGCCCGCCCCGACCGCGACGCGCATCCAGACCAGCGGCGGGAACCCCGGCAACTCAGGGAACTCCGGCGTCCAACCGATCAGCGTGGTCGGCACGAGCGTCCAGTACATCCAGGCGCTGCAAACCGTGCGGATGCGGAGCGGCCCCGGCACTGGCTTCTCGGTGATCGGGCAGGTGAACGTCGGTCAGATCGTGGCGGTGACGGGCATCAGCAGCAACGCGCAGTGGTGGCGCATCGTGTGCCCGAACGGCTCGGTTGGGAACTGCTGGGTGAGCGCCGATCCCATGCTGACACAGCCCGCCACCGCGCCGGGCCAGCCGGGGAACAGCATCCCGGTGGTGCCCGCGCCGGTCGCGGCGGTCCGCGTGCTGGTCGACGTGCGCATCAGTAGCGGCCCCGGCACGCACTATCCCATGCTGGCGCTGCTGTCTGGCGGGCAGGTCGTTAATGTGACAGGCATGAGCCTCGACGGCCAGTGGTACCGGATCGAATGCACGCACAACGCGGCGGGCAATTGCTGGATCACGGCTGCGCCATCGGTAACGATCCCTGCCAGCCCATACACGCCGCCGCCATACGAGGGGCCGGTGCTCAGCACGCCGATCCGCGCGATTCGCGTCCTGCGTGACATCACCATACGGACCGGTCCGGCAATCCAGTACGGCGCGGTGGGCGTCGCAGCGGCTGGGGAGATCCTTTCGGTCAATGGCGTCAGTCCGGACCGCGCGTGGTATCGTATCGACTGCTCGCCGAGCCTGGGCACGCCCTGCTGGGTCCAGGCCGATCCATCGCTGACCCAGCCGCACGACGTCGTTCAGACGCCCGCCGCGCCCGGCCCGGTGATCGACACGCCGGTAAAGTTCGTCAAGGCACTGGTGAACCTGCCCATCCGCAGCGGACCCGGCTCGCAGTATCAGGCGGTCGGCACGATCGAAGCGG
>Ga0134095_1001601_pt1 | contig 14922 bp, 16 predicted proteins | sample 6_2taG_FD_94449 | JGI IMG/M metagenome (GOLD analysis project Ga0134095, IMG submission 94449) | Switchgrass degrading microbial communities from high solid loading bioreactors in New Hampshire, USA - 6_20_20_110_A2 metaG | ecosystem: Engineered > Bioreactor > Semi-continuous > Anaerobic >... | reverse complement strand
TTCGAACCCGTGCCGCCGCCTTGAAAGGGCGGTGTCCTAGGCCTCTAGACGATGGGACCGCTTTAAAGTTTAAAAACCTGGTGAGCCGTGCAGGATTCGAACCTGCGACACCCGGATTAAAAGGCCACGTCCGGCTAACCGATCTCACGGCGCAGCTTATAGTAGCATATATGCGGACTTTTGTTCAAGCCCATTTCGCAAAATTTTTATAAAAAAGGCCTTGTCCGGCGCTCCTAAAAACGCAGGCTTTCCGAGATGTCTGGTTGATGTTATGGAAGAAAAGGGAAAGATTGTACTGTTTAACGAGAAATTTGCCTCATGGGAGGAGGCGCTCGAGGCGTTTATCCTCTTCAGGAAGGCCGAAGGATATTCGAAGCGGACGATCGAGGACTACCGCTACCACATCGCGCACCTGTTTAAAGAACGCCCGCAGGCCTGGGACCCGGCATGCCCAAGCAAGGCCAAGGCGGCGGTGCTGTCCTATCTGGCCCAGGACGGCATCGCTCCCGCCACGTTTAATCTGAGGCTGAACTACATAAAGGCCTTCTTCTCCTGGCTGGTGGCGGAAGGCGCCTTCCCGGAAAATCCGGCATGGGGGATCAAAAGAAGGAAGGCCGAACCGAGGATCGTCCAGCATCCGGCGGAAGTCTTGGAAAAGCTGCTTAAGCTTCCGGACAAGTCGACTTACTGCGGCAAGCGCGACTACGCCCTTATATGCCTTTCGATCGACACGGCGATAAGGCCGGGCGAGGCGCTGGCTTTGACCCTTGACGACGTGGATTTAGACGATCTGACCGTGCTGGTTCGAGCTTCCGTCTCAAAGACGCGAAAAAGCAGGATATTGCCCTTTTCTCTTGAGACGGCAAAGGCCCTGCAGGCCATGATCTCAATGCGGCCGAAGGAGTGGGACACGAAGCTGCTTTTTACCAACCACGAGGGAGACATGTTAACCGTTTCCGGCTGGAGGCAGAAGCTGCAGAGGCACTACGCGCCAAAGCTCGGCCTTAAGCGCCTTTCGCCCTACGACCTGCGCCACGACGCGGCCGTTTATTTCCTTAGAAACGGCATGAACCCGTTTGCCCTGCAGGCCATCATGGGACATTCAAACTTAGAAACCACGAAGCACTACATAGCGCTGGTCGAGGCCGACATCCGCGAGGCGCAGGAAAAGGCATCGCCGGTGAGAAGATTGATAGGGAAGAACAAGAGGGTGAGGTAAAAAACAAGGGGGGGTTATGATAACTTGGGAAAAGGCCAATGCATAATCAAAGCTGCTATCGTATTTAAGCCCATGTGGGAAAATGCACGGATAGAAGTGGCGGCCTTCATGTTAAAATGACCTTAAGCGTGACATATAGCTGCCAAAACGTATTTGTTGCTTTATGTCTAATAAAGCTTAAAAGTCAATTTTAATTATAAAAAGCTTGGGGGATATTTATATGACTGCACTGGAAAAGTTTCAGGACCTTCTTCGGGAACTTTTTGAGTTCGAATGTGCCGATCTGGATTTTGGCATATACCGGATAATGAACTACAAACGGCAGGTCATCGAAGATTACATCAACAAAAGCTTGCCAAACGTTATTAAGGAAAAGCTATGCAAAGGAACATTAGCCAAGCAAGAAAAGCTGCAAAACGAACTCAAAGAAGCTCGGCAAAGGGTGATTGAGAACTTAGGAGAAGAAGCGTTGGACGCCGAGGGCAATTTAGCCGAGCAATATCACAATACAAAAGTTGGCCGCGAGTACGTGGAGGCTAGAAAAAAGGCCAGCCATACCAGAAGCAGTGAAGCGTTGGAAAATGATATTTACAACCATCTCTACGCTTTTTTCAGTCGCTACTACCAGGACGGTGACTTCATTTCGAAGCGTCGCTACTCCAAAAAGGAACGTTACGCCATTCCCTACAACGGCGAGGAAGTTTATCTTTACTGGGCCAACCATGACCAATACTACGTAAAGACCTCAGAATACTTCCAAGATTACATATGGAAAGCGCCTGACGGTGTAACCGTCCATTTCAAACTAAAGAATGCTGATGAAGAGCAGAATAATGTTAAGGGTGATAAGCGTTTTTTCATTCCACAGCTAGATGGCATATCTTGGGACATGAATACGACAACGCTTATCATTCCCTTCGAATACCGTCCGTTAACACAACATGAAACCATTACCTATGGCAACAAGCAACAACAAGACAAGATCGTTGATGAAATGCTCATGGCCATTCCCAAACAGCTTAAGGACAATGCTCGCGCTTTGATGGCCCTTACAGAAAAACGACGCGTGGATGCTCAAGGTAATTCGGTTTCGTTCCTTGCGCATCACTTGCGTCAGTATACTGCACGAAACACCCGTGACTTTTTCATTCACAAGGACCTTAAAAATTTTCTTTCAAGAGAGCTAGACTTCTACCTAAAGAACGAAGTACTTAACTTAGAAGAGATGGAAAAGGCCGGTGAAGAGGTTGCAGAAGGTTGGTTTCAGCTTATGCAGCTTATAAAACGCATAGGTAACGATATTATCGACTTTTTGGCACAGATCGAAGATTTTCAGAAGATGCTTTGGGAGAAGAAAAAATTTGTTACCGAGACTTTCTACTGCATCGCCGTCGGTAATATACCTGAGGAATTCTACCCTGAGATTGCCGAAAATGAATCACAGTGGGAGGAATGGAGGGCTTTATTTGGTATTGAAGCAGAAGAACCAAACATCTTTACCACGGGTAAGTGCAAAAAAGAAAAACGGGCCGATTTCCTAAAATATCATCCCACATTGGTAGTGGATACGCGCCACTTTAGTCAAGACTTTACCGACCGTTTGTTGGCTTCCTTTGAAAACTTAGGCGATGCAACTGACGGAGTGTTAATACACAGCGAAAATTGGCAGGCACTTAATTTGCTATTCGAGAAATACAAGGCACGCATTAAGTGCATTTACATTGATCCTCCATATAATACGGGTAATGACGAGTTTCTCTATCGCGATAATTATCAGCATTCAAGTTGGCTTTCCATGATGTTCGATCGACTGATATTAAGTCGGGAATGGATGTTAGAAGATGGATCTATTTTCGTTAGCATTGACGATGGCGAGCAAGATGTTTTACGCAAAGTAGGTGAGATGGTTTTTGGTAAAGAGAATTTCGTCAGCAACATCATCTGGCAAAAGAAATTCGCTCCTCAAAATGATGCACGCTGGCTTTCTGATAACCACGACTTTATTGTGACCTTTGCAAAAGATAAGGAAATATGGCGTCCGGGTTTGCTTCCACGTACGGAAAGGCAGGATCAAAGATATCAAAATCCCGATAACGATCCCCGTGGGCTATGGATGTCTAGCGACCTTTCTGTAAAAACCTACTCTCCAGAATACGATTATCCGATCATTACACCATCTGGCAGGAAGGTCCTCCCGCCTCAAGGTTATTGTTGGCGCGTTTCGCGAGAACGTTTGGCAGAGCTAATAGCAGATAACCGTATTTGGTTCGGACCAGACGGCGATAGCGTCCCTAGATTAAAACGATTCCTTTCAGAAACGAAACAAGGGCTTACCCCCCTTACTATATGGACATACAAGGAAGTTGGTCACAATCAGGAAGGAAAACAGGAACTCAAGCGCATGCTCACCGAGTCCGAAGAGGTTTTTGGGACGCCCAAGCCAACCCGTTTGCTTCAGCGGATTGTAAAAGTGGGTGTCAACAATGATATGAAGCCGCTCGTCCTCGACTACTTCGCCGGCTCCGGTACTACTGCCCACGCAGTCATTAACCTAAATCGCGAGGACTGTGGTAAACGGAAATTTATTTTGGTTGAGATGGCCGAGTACTTTGATACCGTACTCCTGCCGCGCATCAAAAAGGTTACCTTCACTCCTGAATGGGAAGACGGTAAACCCAAGCGCATGGCAACACCGGAAGAAGCCAAATATAGCCCGCGCATCGTCAAGGTCATTCGCCTCGAATCATACGAGGATGCACTTAACAATATAACCTTTCAAGAAGAAAGTGGTCAGCAAATGCTGCATATGTTTGGCGATGAATACTTACTTGGCTACATGATCAAATGGGAGGCCAAAGAAAGCGAAACATTGCTGGACGTAGATAAACTGCAGACGCCTTTTGATTATAAACTACACATACGCCGAGACGGCGAAACCCGCATTCAAGCGGTGGATTTGCCGGAGACCTTTAGCTATTTGCTTGGCCTGGATGTAGAAACTCGAAAAGTTTACAACAACAATGGTCGTCGTTACCTTGTCTATCGCGGCAACACTCGTGAAGGCAAAAAAGTTGCTGTCATCTGGCGAGAGACGAAGAATTGGAAACTTGAGGATTACGAGACGGATGCGGAATTTGTAAAGGGACAGAAGATGGCAGAAGGCGCAGACGAAATATTTGTCAACGGCGATTCCTGCATCGCAAACGCACAATCGCTGGACGGGATATTCAAGGCGCGCATGTTTGCAGGTATGGAGGCTTAACTATGGCAAATGGCATCCAACAATATACAAAACTGGAAAATAGGCTGGTGCTGTTATCTTGGCTAAACAACTTATTTGGTTATGCAAGTAATAAAGAACTTTTAAATGATTGTAAAAATGTGGCCGACGATTATGCTGGCGATGGTTTTAGCCACATGTATCACCATTTACTGTCTCGTGGAAACAAGGTAAAAATCTCTGAGGCAAAACTGGCTCAATATGACGGGAACATTAAAAGACATCTGCAGAGCATCAACCGAAGTCGTAAAGACCCAGTTATTTTGCGTTACTTTCAATATTTGTCCGTTCTTTATACCGAGATATTCTTAGATTGTTATTTTAACCACCCAGCGGAATTTATAAAAACGTTAAACGACTTTGTCGACGAACGCAATTCCCGAAAAGCCGGAGGCGTTTTATACGAGCGCTTCACAAAGGATGACCTGACTAAATTAGCCTACTGGATGGCAACCGGCAGCGGCAAGACACTTATAATGCACTTAAATTACTATCAATATTTGCATTACAACAAAAGGCCACTAGACAATATTTTATTAATCACGCCCAACGAGGGGCTTTCAGAACAGCATTTACGAGAATTAGAATTGTCCGGCATTCCGGCGCGGCGTTTTGAGCTAAACCAAAGCAGCTTTTTGCGCATGGCCAACGAGATACAAGTATTAGAAATCACTAAGCTGGTAGAGCAAAAGCGCGGCGGCGGCGTGAGTGTGCCAGTAGATGCCTTTGAAGGATACAACCTCATCTTAGTTGATGAAGGACATAAAGGAAGCGGTGGGGAGGCATGGCGCGGTTACCGCGATGCGTTGGGCAAGACTGGCTTTACATTCGAATACAGCGCTACATTTGGGCAAGCACTATCTGCAACAAAAAACGATGAACTAACGAAAGAGTACGGCAAGGCCATTGTCTTTGATTATTCCTACCGATATTTCTATGAAGATGGCTTTGGCAAGGATTTCCGCGTCCTTAACTTACAGGACGAAACGCGCACGGATTATGTTGACATTTTACTTTTGGGCAATCTTCTTTCTTTTTATGAACAGTTAAGGTTATACGAAGAACATCAGGACGAACTGCGCCCATATAATTTGGAAAAGCCTCTATGGGTCTTCGTGGGCGGCACGGTCAACGCCGTTTATAATGAAAATAAACGAAAAAGAAGCGACGTCCTCACTGTGGTACATTTTTTGCACAAAGTCTTGAGCAATCGTGACTGGGTAACCGAATCCATGGAAAAGCTACTTAATGGCCAAAGCGGCTTAAAGGACCCATACGGTGTAGATGTGTTTTTAAATCGTTTCAATTATCTAAATGAGCGAAAACTGCGTGAAGGCCAAGGTCAGATGGAGAGATACGTTGCTGCGCTATATAACGACATCATGGCGCGCGTTTTTAATGCCCCCACAGGCGGCGGCTTGCACCTTGCTTTTATTCGCGGCAATCAAGGCGAGATCGGTCTTAAGAGCTCAAGTGGAGAGCATTATTTTGGCCTAATATATATCGGAGATACGTCAGAGTTCAAAAAGTTATTGGAGAAAAATGCCCCCGAGATCACCATCGAAGAGGACGTCATCGGGCCTTCGCTCTTTAACGACATTAACCGTTCGGATTCTCGCATACATGTGTTAATTGGAGCCAAAAAATTCATCGAGGGTTGGAATTCCTGGCGCGTATCAAATATGGGCCTGCTCAACATTGGACGCAGTGAAGGGGCGCAAATCATCCAGCTATTCGGTCGAGGTGTGCGGCTAAAAGGTAAAAACATGAGCCTTAAGCGCAGTGCGGCTTTGGATGGGCCACATCCAAAGCATATAACCATCCTTGAAACACTAAACATCTTCGCAGTACGTGCCAACTACATGGCGCAATTCCGTGAATACCTGGAGAGAGAAGGCGTAGATATCGAATCTGTCATTGAATTGCCTTTATTCATCAAGGTCAACGAACCCGCGCTAAAAGAGGATTTGGTTATCCCGCGTATTCCCGAAGGTCGTGACTTTGAAAGCAATCAACGGTTTGTGTTAAAGGCTGACAAAACGATTAAGGTACATGTTGACATGTCCCTTAAAGTGCAAACCATGGCAAGTAACATGAATGAGCCACAACAAGCCGTTGTCAGGCAAAAATCAAAAGAAATTCCATCAAAGAGCTTAACGTTGAGCCTGACGCTGGTGGATTGGGAAAAGGTCTACCTTGATCTGTTAGAGTATAAAGTAATCAAAGGTTGGCATAATTTGATTCTGCTTCCAGAAACGCCACATCAACTCATAAAGCAAATTAAATATGAGCTGATCACCGATGATGACACTGTCAATCCAAAGGATTTAAAACACCTTGCCCTGCTTCAAGATGCCGTAACCAACATTTTACGAAAGTACATGGATGCTTTTTATAGAAACCGTCAAGAGCGCTGGGAAATAGAAACAATGACATACCAGAAATTAGACGAAAATGATCCAAATCTATCATTTAATCGAGATCGTGTATCTGAAAATAAGGCAGCCTACATTTTAAAAGTACGACCTTCTGACAGACAGTTCATTGATGCAATACAAAAACTGTTAGAAGAAGAGAATAAATTGTACCAGGAAGAGGATGAAGAGCTTCCGCGAATTCATTTCGACCGACATCTTTACCTTCCATTATTGATCGAACAGGCAGATAAGCTTCAGATAATTCCGCCAGCTCTTAATCCAGGGGAGGCGCAATTTGTGCGCGATCTCAAAGATTTCTGGAATAAAGAACAAAGCAATAGCATGGCAAATAAAGAAGTGTATGTATTGCGCAACCTAAGCAAAGGCAAAGGAGTTGGATTTTTCGAAAACAGAGGTTTTTATCCTGACTTTATATTATGGATTTTAGACAAGCAGAACAAGCATCAGCGCATCATATTTGTGGAACCACACGGCATGCGTCATGCACCAGCCTATGCAAAAGACGAAAAAGCCCGGCTTCACGAACTGTTGCCAGGATTAGCCCAAGAAATTGCCACACGAAGTGGCCGTAACGATGTTTCTTTGGATTCATTTATCATTTCCACCACTCCACACGAAGAACTCGACACACATTATGGTAATGGCTCGTGGGAGATAGACAAATTTGCGGAAAAACACATTCTATTTTTTGAAGATTGCAATTACATTCGTAAAATGCTATGTAATATATGATGTGCATTGGCTTTACTTAGTGATTTTATGAAAAGCCATCCGTCCTGTGCAAAGTAGCGGGAAGGCCAATAAAACCTGTTAGTACAGCATTTACGAGTCGCGGAAGAAGTCAAAGACCATTTACAATATGCTTCATAAAGAACTTAAGCTTGAGTGAGCGGTTTGCCGCTATTATCCGATAATCGCCATCTTCGTTATAGGTAATATAACTTCATCTCGGCCCTTTGCGGTGGCTTCTTGCACCAAAATATAAGAAGGCCACCCCGGAGGGCCGATCAAATTTGTCGTTACCGGCACCTCTCCCACAGCCTTGCCAGCCTGTTTATCCAGCCTCGAAGGAAGGCGCGGAAGGCTGCCTTGTCGGCTGTTAGGCTTTGGTAGTAAAGCGTCCGCTGCCATAAGACGACGGCGCATAAAGACCTTAAGGAACTTGCCCGTTCGGCCACGGCCGCCAAGGTCTTTTTGCCGATGATGCCGTCGGTTACGAGCTGGTCTTTGTCTTTGTCTTCGTTTATCACGTTTAGCGCCTCCTGCAGGAACTTCACGCCCTGCCTTACCCCGCAGTTTACGGCCCCGTCAAAGACGAGCAGGTCGATAGGGCTGGGCAGTTTATCGCACCCTGCCGGCTTCCAGTAAAAGGCGTCGTATATCTTTAAAGCCTGCTCGGCCGTCAAGTCCCTGACATGCTCGGGCAGGCCCGTCATATGCTTTCTTGCCTGCTTCAAGGTGGCCGTCGTTATGCCGTAGTTCGTGGCACCGCCAGGGTCTTTCGGGTGGTCTACGTAGCCGCCTTCTGCGGCCAGGATAAAAAGTTCAGCCTCTTTAGTCATCTCCTCACTTCCTTTCTGTCTTGTAAAAGTCGCACTCGATGCACTTCCTCAAGCCGGCCTGCAGCTCGTTAATCGCTTTTGTGAGCTCGCTCATGCGCGTTTCCATGCGCACAAGCAGGTAAGCCGCCACGGCGATGGAAAAGGTCGTCTGGACGGTCGAAGTAAAAAACTCTTCCAAGGTTTCACCTCCTTTTGTTAAAGGTAAAGGCGGGAGCGATGCTTCCCGCCGTGAATGCAATCACCACATAGGTCCCACATAGGTAGGGCAGCGCCCTTAAGTAGTTTTGCTACACCAGCTGAACGGTGCCGGTCTCTACGAGCTCGGCCTTGACGATCGCCGTGGGCGGTATGCCGAATATGCTTTGAGATATGATAGTGTTCATCACCGACTCCACTTCTGAGGCAGTCAGTCCGTCCTTTACGTCGGAGATAGTCAAAGTCCACGGGCCGTCTTCGGTCTCAAAGGTCATCCTCAGCCTTCTGGTCTGTTTGGGTTCCATTTCGTATCACCTCCATTCGTTAAAGTTTGCTAAAGCTTACTGCACTCTGTCCGTGTCTACCTTTTGGATCTCGACCAGCGGGTATGCCAAAAGTCCGGCGATTGCGTTAGCCACCGCCTGCACGTCAGCAGCCTCGGCCGCTACGTCGATGCCTGCGATGGACTTGCTCCTGAGCTTAGGCTTTCCCCACTCGTCCGCACCGGTCCTGAGCCTCAACGTAAGACGGCTTGCTATGGGCTGATATTCTGCCATCTTTATCCCCCCCTTCTCAAATGTCTTTAAGCTCACAATACACTGGAGTAAAGACACATTCAATTCGCATAATTTACGCGGTAACAGGAAGAAAGTTGCAGACATGAGGGCGGACGCTGTCTTTCTGCCATTTGCCAGTTCGCCCGGCAGGCGCTAACGGCAAGGCAAATGCCCTGCGACCTTAGGCAAAAGGAATGACAGAAGCATTTCCAGCCGACGTGCGGCCAAAGGAAGACGTGAAAGCATGGAAAACCTGTCGTCGCAGGCTTTAGGCAGGAGGCGAGAAAAGGCCGGCCTTTACGGTAAAAGGTATCTTGCAAGGTAAAAACATCTTCATTGAGGAGCTTTCACGGCCGCCACGAGCGCGCAGGTTGCCGCGGTCAAGCCATTCAACTCAATGGCGGCTTGAAAGCATGCATGCCCTGCGCGCTCAACAGGCGGCCTAGCCCCGTCGGCGCCATGCGCAAAAGCCTGCGCAGCAAAGGCGGGCAAAGCCGCAGATGGCGCATGGCCTGCCGACGGAGGGCAAGGGAAAGGACAGGAAGCGGTCGCAGGGTTCTTATCTCATGCCGCCTCAAGGCCTGGAGGTTGCCCGCCGCCTCGCTTCCGCTTGCGCGCTTTTGCTCCCTCCCCCCGCCCGCCCCCGCTCGCAAAAGCGCGCTTCGCTTCGCACGGCGGCGGCCTTCATAACCCCCCCTCTCCCGATTCTCGGGGTCTCCCCCCAAAAGGGGGGAGAGAAAACAAGGAAACATCACATTTTCCGCCCCCAAACGGTGGGCGGACTAAAAAGCATGCTCGAGCAGTCGCCTTGTCAAGCGCAGGCCCTCCGGGTCGGCTGCGCCGACGCTTGACAAGGCGCCTTTGCTCTCGCAAAGACAAAGGCGTCCGCCCCCGTTTGGGGAAAAATGTTTAGGTTTCCACTCCTCTGTCGTGCTCGGGTTGCCTTCGTGGGCGCGCACTTCGGCGCGCTGTTGCCTGCGTGGTCCCTCTTTTCCCGCTCGCTTGCTCGCGGGGGCAGGCAAAAGAAAAGCCCGGCTGTGTGCCGGGCCTGCCTTAGTTTTCTTTATCTCTCGTTGGCTGCCTGCCTTAAGTTCGCGTCAAGGTAATCTATAAGCTCACTTGCCTGCTCCATCGTGAGGTCTGCCGTGCTCGATACGCCGTAGCGGTCATGGATGATGTTTCGGATCGTGTTTTCGTCCCCTCCGGCCTTCTTGCATATGGCAAATATGGCCTTCCTCTGGTTTTCCGTGGCCATGCGCTCGGCGTGAAGCGGCACGGCGCGGGCAGAGGCGGAATATGCGGTGCCTGTCTGCTGGCTTTCCCGCACCTCGGCGGCGAGGTCTGCATCCTCGAGGTCCTGGGTGAAGATGTCTGAAAGCGAACCAACCGTTAGCGCTGCGTCCACAAGTGCGCGCTTTCTGGCCATCTTCAATACCGTATTCGCAAGCGTATACGGGTCTTGCTTGGCGTACTTGCGCTCTTTCGTGTTTGCCTGACCTAAGCCTTCGGTGATCGTCTCGCCGTTTGCGGCCACCAGCGAGCAGCGCACCATGTAGGCAAAAAATCCGGCCTCGAAGTCTTCGACTTTCCCGACTATCTCAAATCTGCTGCGCAGTCCCAGCAAGACCGTTATCTTTTCTGCGCCGGGCTTCAAGAGCACCTTTCTATCCCCCGCCCCGGGTATGGCGCCATAGTCCCTGCCTTCCTGCAGCTGCGTTTTGACAAGCTCCTGAAAGGCGCCTATTTTTGCCAGCGCCGCGGCGAGCTCGCGCGGGTCCTTTCTGGCTACGATGGAAAGCTCGTCTTCCACCCTTTCGATCATCACATCTTCTCTTACCGTCGCCATCTTTATGCCCTCCTGTATGTTTTAGATTTTTATTTCTTTCTGAAGGTCGTAAACTTCCCGAAGGTGCAGGAAAATATTGAACCCCGCCTCAAGCAGGCGGTCGCTCACCCTCATGTCGCGGTGGTCATCGTCGTCTTCCCGCGAAAAGCGCAGGATCCTCACTTCTTCGATCGGGTATTCTTCGTCTTTGAGCATCTGCGCATATGCCGCGACCTGTATGACGTGCTCGGCGTAGACGTTTCCGGAAGTTTTGATATCAACTAAAGTCATCTTCCCATCAAGCTCGCCGTACCAGTCGATCGTCCCGCCTGTGCGGTAGCGTTCGCTTACAATCTGTTCCTCTATCATGTGGGTCTGCATGTCGTGGTTTACAAGCCATGCGCGGAACTTGTCGGCTGCGTTGCGAGCCGCCTCGATTTCCTCGCCCGTGTACTTTGAAAAATCGACTTCGGGGCCGCCGACCATGGCCTGGATTATCTCGTGGGCGCAGCTGCCGGCACCAGCTGCGGCGGCCGTGTAGGCGGTGGTGTCTATGCCCTGCAGGCCCATTTTGTTCGCCCATGCCACGAGGTGAGGCTTGTTTAAGAGGCCAACTATTGTGGTTACGCCCGGAACGATCGTTCCGTCCGCGAGGCGGTAACGCTGATGCGCCCTTGCCCTCTTAAAAGCTCTCTTAGTCGCCATTTTTATCGCCCCTTTTGGCCCACCTGTAGGCGGCAAGCTGTGCCGCGATGGCCTGCTCGTCGTTTTCGATCCTTATGCTCCAGCTTCCCGTGCTTGCTACGACCGCGCCGTTTTCTTTGACAATCTTCATGATTTTGCCTCCTTGTTCATGTCTTATAGGTATATTATATATCTTAAAAGCTTTATGTCAATGACAAAATCATATAGACTTTATATGACCATTGCTGACCTTCCTTATGGGCGGCGTCAGCCGCTGCGGGCCGGGAAAGCCGGCCTTAGACCCGGAAGCGGCTCGCCCTCTCTCCCGCCCCGCCACACCGCCCGCCCGCCGCGTGAGCGCAGCCAGCGAGCACCCGCCGACCACGAGCACACGCCCCCCGGGCGTGGGCGAGGGCAGCAATGTGCGAGCTGGCAAGGGCACGCGGCGGGCGGGAAGCCGGCAAAATAAAAGGCCCCGGGCTTGCGTCCCGAGGCCGGCGGTTAACTCATATGTATTATGGATCTTCTTTTACACAGGTCTGTCGTCTCCTTCCGGGTGAGTCCGGGCAAACTCAAGCAGGGCGAGGCAGTTCCATGCGGCATGCGCCAGGTGGCTTATGCCCGTCTCTTCGTCTGCGTCCTCCCCTGCCCACCAGCTCCAGAGGTGCCTTTGAGCCGCCGCAAAAAGCCTCCCCCACTTCAGGCCCGCCTCCCAGTTCCTTTCCCCGTACTTTTCGGCACCGTACGAAAAGACGCGGGCCAATTCCTTTAGGGCAAAGGGCGGGATAAGGTCGTATCTGAGCTTTCCCGCGTCGTCTTTTACGGCCTCACGCTTCGCTGTCATGGTCGTCCCTCACGACGGGCGTATAAAGAAAGCAGGGCAGGCCCCAGGCGGGCACGTCATCGCCCACGACCTTGCAGAACTTCCCGCCCGACCTGTGCAGGCAGTTGCCGCACATGGCTTTCAATCTTTCGCTCATAGCTCTTCGTCCTCGTCCGCCGTCTCAAAGTGAACCTTCAAGGGCCTGTTTTCCGCTCCACATGCCGGACACGTCCAAGGAAAATGCGTCCCAAGCATGCATATATCCTCATCTTCGACCTTCGTCCCGCATTTGCTGCACCTGACAAAAAGCAACATCGCGATCACTTCCCTTCTTCAATTTCGCTTACCACAACTACCGTCCTTGACGCCGTCTTCGTCGGCACGATGACGACCTCGGATTCTAACCTGTCTACCTGCGAGTCGTCGGACCACACGCCGGCCTCAGTCATGGCGTCAAAGAGCACCTTAAACCTGTTATCTATGTCCCACCGCCCGCGAGAGTGGGCAAAAAACTGCACGCGTATGGCTATGCGCCCTCGAAGCGGCCTGTCGTGGGGAACCTGAAGCAGTGCAAACATCGCCTCCCTCTTCCAGCTGCGGCCCGTCTTCGTGAGAAATATCCCGCCCCTCGGGTTTACGCCGTAGCAGCGCCACAAACTCGGCGGCACTCCCGGGATTTCTGCCTCAAAAGTCTTTGCCCCGTCCGAGGTCATCATGGCAACCACCTAAAACAACCCCGCCTTGAAGATCGGCTTAACCTCGCGCTCTCGCCTCACCGGCCTTGCCTGCCCCGTGAAGCTCATCGACTCACCGTCGTAGGCGAGCTCAAAAGACCGCCCAGCCACGCCCCGGCGGGTCTTTGAGACAGTGGCGATGATGCGCGGCGCGCCGTAAGGTTCAAGGGGTGCGTCCTTAAACAAGTCTATTTGGGCGTTGGCCAATTCCTCGACGATGCCGCCGCCTTTGGCGCTGCCAGAAAACAGCGAGCCGGAAGCCTGAAGCTGCTTGCTTGCCCTTCCCATCTGCGACAGGAGGAGAAACATAATGCCGTACCTCTGGGCCAGCTCCTTCAAAGTTGGCATGACCTCGTTTACGCAGTCGAGGTCCGACTGGCGGGGTTTCTTAAGAAGCGTCAGGTAATCTACCGCCACAAGCGACGGCATGTAGGCTTCAACCTCGTTTTTTAAGTCGTCTATGGTCATGCGCTCACATTTGCCCATCAGCTGTGCCGTCGGAGCCTCTGCCCCGTAGATCAAGAGCCTGTCGGCGTACCTTTCCCGTATCTTTTTCATCGCGCACTTGAAAACTTCCGTCTCGTTTTTGACATGCCAGCGCACGCGGTCGGCTGTAGCATGCATCTCGCGCTGAAGCAGCCTTTCGGCTATCACTTCGGGCGCCATGTCGAGGGAAAAAAGCATGGCCGTGCCGTTTGGGTTGTTTTGCAGGTAGTGCTCGACGCCTGAAAGCATGAGCGACGTCTTCATCGACCCTTGAGCGCCGACCAGCACGAGAAGCTCGCCCGGCAGCAGCCGGCCGAAGGAGTTATCCAGCTCTTCGATGCCGAAGCCGAACTTGTCTGAGTCGTCCCACCTTCTGACCTCTTCCTTTAGCCGACGGACGTAGCCGGTAGCTGTAAAATCAAGCCTGCCTGCCGACGCTACCTCTTCTGTTATGGCCCGCGTTACGGCGCGCCTCAGGGCCTGCTCGGGCAAGGGAAAACCAACCCTGCCTATGATGTCTCGGACGTAGGCGGCGATGTCGGGCGCCTTCAGGCCACGGCCGTAAAGCCTTTTTGTCTCCGATTCGATCATCTGCTCGATGACGAACAAGCCCTCATCGTGGGGCATGGAAGAGACGAGCTCGCCCGTTACGGCAACCACGCGGGCGACGTGGTCGTCCTCGGATTCCGGCCTAATTTCGGGCTTTGGCGTGTCGTCTTCGTCCGTCCAGCTCGTGTCCCACGTCGGGTCTCCTGCCGCCTCTGCCGTTTCCGTCTGGGCTGTCTCTGTGCGCATTTTATCCGCCACCATCATGCCACCTCCTCCCTCTCGCCGTTGTCGGCGGGCGCTATGTCGGGGTCTAGGCCGGACAACCAACGGTCGAGGCGCGGCACGTACTGCGCTTTACGGTCTAAGACGACCTGCGCCCAGGCCTCGATGTTTGAAAGGCGCATATTTGCCCTCTCTTTGTCGGCCAGTATGTGGGGCGGGAAGGCGGCAAAAAATAGCCTTTTTGCCTCCTTTGCGTCGCCTATCCTGTCGGCGGGCCAGGCCGAGGCAAGGTCGCGGAAGAGCGACTCAAGGCGATCCGCCATACCTTTGGGTAAACTGGAGACAGCC
>Ga0134095_1001590_pt1 | contig 15027 bp, 10 predicted proteins | sample 6_2taG_FD_94449 | JGI IMG/M metagenome (GOLD analysis project Ga0134095, IMG submission 94449) | Switchgrass degrading microbial communities from high solid loading bioreactors in New Hampshire, USA - 6_20_20_110_A2 metaG | ecosystem: Engineered > Bioreactor > Semi-continuous > Anaerobic >... | reverse complement strand
GGGCGTGGATGCGCTGGCGGTGTCGGTAGGGACGGTGCACGGCGTCTACAAGGTGCGGCAGGCGAAGATCGACTTTGAGCGGCTGCAGGCGATCCGCGCGGTGACGGACGTCCCGCTGGTGCTGCACGGCGGCTCCGGCGTGCCCGCAGACGACATCCAGCGCGCGATCCACCTGCCAGGCGGCGGCGTGACCAAGATCAACATCGCCACCGACCTCGAAAACGCATTCCTGGCGGCGCTGGGGCGTGAGAAACGGATGCTTAACGCCGACGTGTTGGCGATGCCGGTTGAGGACGTGCTTCCGGCGCTGGATGCTGTCGAGCAGACGGTAGTCGACAAGATCACGCACTTTGTGCAGAGCCACGATTGCGTGGGGAAGTTTGGACTATGACGACGGGAGAGCGTGACGAGGGCGTGATGCGCGCCGAACAAATTCTGCTGGCGAACGGCGACGAGCTCGGCTTGCTGGGATCGTCGCAGGCATATCGTCAGGTGTGGGCGCGCGATAGCATGATCGCGGGGCTGGGGCTGTTGTTGTGCGACGACCCCGAGGGGCGCGCGATCCATCGCCGCTCGTTGCAGACGCTACGCCGCTTCCAGTCTCCACTGGGCAAGATCCCGCATAACGTCGGCATGGCGAACGTCGAGGACCCGGCGCTGGTGGCGTACGGGTTCCGTATGGACAGCAGCGCCGGCGACGATCGCATCGTCAAAGATACGGCTCACGCGGGCGTGATCGATAGCAACCTGTGGTACATCCTGGGGCACGCGTTCGATTATCAGGCGACGGGCGACACCGATTTCCTGCGGGAAGCGTGGCCCAGCCTGCAAGCGGCGCTGCTCTGGCTGCGCTATCAGGACGTCAACGAGTGCGGCCTGCTCGAAGCGCACGAGTCGATGGACTGGGCGGATCTTTTCGCCAACCGGTACAACACGCTCTACGCCAATGTGCTGTATTACGCCGTATGGAATAGTATGGCGCAGCTTGCCGGGGCGCTGGGCGAGCCATCCGAGGAGTATGCGGCGCAGGCTGTCGACGTCCGCCGCAAGATCAACCTTGTGCTGTGGGTTGGCCCCGAGCAGCCGAAGGACTGGGATGCGATCAGCCGCGAGCGTCAGGAATGGCTGTACACGCTCAAGCGGATTGACACCGAGCTGGTCGTGCGGCCGTTTTATCTACCGTACGTTGCATTCCGCGACTATGCCGATCGCCTGGACACGATCGGCAACCTGCTGGCGATCCTGTTCGGCGTGGCCGATCAGGTGCAGGCCGACAAGATTCTCGACTACATTCACGGCTGCGGGCTCAACGAGCCGTACCCGGTCCGCTGTCTGTACCCGCCGATCCAGCCGGGAGACAAGGACTGGCGTGACTACTATCGGGTGCGGAATCTCAACCTGCCGCATCACTATCACAACGGCGGGGCGTGGCCGTACATTGGGGGGTTCTACATCGCAGCGCTGGTGCGGGCAGGCCGCCTGGACGAAGCGGCGCGCCAGCTTGGCAAGCTGCGAGCGATGAACCGCGCCGGAAAGACCGGCGAGTGGGGCTTTAACGAGTGGTTCCACGGGCAATCAGGTCGACCGATGGGCTTTGACGGGCAGTCGTGGTCGGCGGCGCTGTACATCTACGCGGTGGATGCGGTCCGCAGAGGCACTCCGGCGCTGATCCCTCTGGGGAAAAGGGCTGGCTGAGCATGGCCGGGATAACGTCACGCGAGCGGATGATCGTGGCGATGACCAACGGGCAGCCCGATCGCGTGCCGGTGGCGCCCGATTTCTCGAACATGATCCCGTGTCGCCTGACGGGCAAGCCGTTCTGGGAAGTGTATTACTTCGCAGACCCGCCGTTGTGGCGCGCGTATATCGAGGCCGTCCGCTACTTCGGGATCGACGGGTGGTTTACCGACGGGTCGATGCAGTACCAGTGGCCGGGCGAGCGCGCCAGCGTGGTCGAGGACATCCGCAAAACCGCCGACCGGTGGGTCGTGCGGCGGCGCGGGCGGCTCGACGGCATCCCGTATACCGAGGAAGTGACGTACTACCTCGCGGACTCGCCCACGACCACGCGCCCGCCAATTGACGACATCGAGACGATGTGGCCGCTGCTGGAAAAGTGGTTCGCGCCGCCGGTGGGCTACAACCCGTCGCTGCTGCACTACCAGCGCGAAGTGCTGGGCGAGCTGGGTGCGTTTGGCGTCAGCATTAACTATCCGGGCTTCCACACGTGGCTGGGCCTGTTTCGAGGCGGCCTGATGGACCTGAGCACGTGGTACTACTTCAAGCATGACTACATCGAGCAACTGCGGCAGCTTCACGAGCGGCAGGTGCTCAAACAGATGGAAATGATCCTGGATGAGAAGCCGGATTTCGTGCTGTTGAGCGGGTCCGGCACGATCACCCTGCAATCGCCGAAGATCGCGCGGGAGCTATCGCTGCCGACGATCAAGAAGCTGACGCGTATGGCGCGCGAGGCGGGCGTTCCGACCATGCTGCACTCGTGCGGCAAGGAACGTGAGCTGGTGCGCTGGTACGCGGAAGAAACCGATCTGAACTGCATTAATCCGCTCGAGATTCCGCCGATGGGCGACTGCGATCTGGCCGAAGTCAAACGCGCCCACGGGGAGAAGCTCGCACTGATGGGGAATCTTCACACCACGGACGTGATGCTCCGTGGCACACCGCAGGATGTAGAGGACGCCGCGAGACGCGCCATCGACGCAGCCGGGGCGGGCGGCGGTTTCATCCTGTCGACGGGGGACCAGTGCGGGCGCGACACGCCCGACGAAAATATCTTCCGGCTGGTCGAAGCGGCCGAACGTTACGGCCGGTATCAATGATTGAGAGCAACCACTAAATATCATGGACAAGCTGTCTGACTCCGTATACCGCTTTGTGGATAGCTGCAATGTCTATGTCGTGCGCAGCGGCCGTGAAGCGGTGTTGATCGACTTCGGCTGCGGAGATGTGCTGGATAAGCTCCCTGAGATCGGGGTGGAGAAGGTTTCGGCGATCCTCGTCACCCACCACCACCGCGATCAGGTTCAGGGCCTGCCGCGCGCCGTCGAGCAGGGTATCCCGATCTGGGTGCCGTCGGCTGAGCAGGACCTGTTCGCCAAGGTCGATGAACACTGGCAATCGCGACCGGTTGCCAACAACTACAACAACCGGGAAGACCGATTCTCGCTGCTGGAGCCCGTGCCGGTGTCCGGACTGCTCGGCGATTACTCGTCGTGGGAGTTCTCCGGCGTGCGCTTCACCGTTCTGCCGACTCCTGGCCACACCACCGGCTCGCTGACGTTGCTGGCGGATGTGGATGGCAAGCGCTGGGCGTTCTCCGGCGACCTGATCGCGGCGCCGGGGCAGGTGTGGTCGCTGGCGGCGACCCAGTGGACGTACAACGGCGCCGAGGGCGTGGCGGCCAGCATCGCCTCGCTGATCTCGCTCAAGGGCCAGTGCGCCGACGTCCTGCTGCCGTCGCATGGCGAGCCGATGGACCAGCCCGCGCTGGCGATCGACTTGCTGATCGACCGGCTGTGGAAGCTGCTTCAGGACCGTGGCGAGAACTCGCGCCTGTTCCGCTTCCTCGACCAGCCGTACGACGTGGTGACGCCGCATCTGCTGTGGAACCGGACCAGCGTCGCCAACGCCTACGTGCTGCTGTCGGAGAGCGGCAAGGCGCTGATGATCGACTTTGGCTATGACTTCGTGACCGGGTTCGCTGCTGGGACCGACCGCGCCTCGCGGCGGCCGTGGCTGTACACCATTCCGAAGCTGAAAAGCGACTTCGGTGTGAAGGAGATTTCCGCCGTCATCCTGACGCACTACCACGACGATCACGTCGCGGGGTGCAACCTGCTGCGCGAGGTCGAGGGGACGAAGGTCTGGGCGGCGGAGAACTTCGCCACCATTCTCCAGTTCCCCGAATACTACGACCTGCCGTGCCTGTGGTACGACCCGATCCCTGTGGACCGGGTGCTCCCGCTTGAGCAGCCGATCCAGTGGGAAGAGTACACGCTGACATGCTATCCGCTGCCGGGCCACACCCGCTATGCGGTCGGCATCTCGTTCGAGGTGGACGGCCAGCGGGTGCTGGCGGTGGGCGACCAGTATCAGAACACGAACGGGCAGTCGTGGAACTACGTCTACGCCAACCGTTTCAACATCTCAGACTACCGCGCGTCGGCGGCGCTGTATCGCAAGCTGTCGCCGGATGTGATCCTGTCCGGGCACTGGGGACCGTACTGGGTCGAGCCGGACTACTTCGACAGGCTCGACGCGCGGGGCGAGGCGCTCGAAGCCCATCACCGCGCCCTGCTGCCGCTGGATGCGTTCGACCTGGGCGGCGAAGACCAGGCCGCGACCATCCACCCCTACCGGATCACGGCGCGCGCCGGGCAGTACTGCGACATCAAGGTCGTGGTGCGAAACCCGTTTAATCGCACGGTGGATGCGACGATCCGCCTCGTCACGCCGTCAGGGTGGGGCGCGCAGCAGCCGGAGCAGCGCATCACGCTCGACGCGCACGGCACCGCCGAGACAGCCTTCGCGCTCAAGCTGCCGAGCACCGCGCCGGTGCGCCGCGCGCGGATTGCCGCGGACATCACGCTCGGCGGAAAGCGGCTCGGGCAGGTGGCCGAGGCGCTGGTGAATGTGCTGGCGCCGTACGGCCAGCCGGACAACACATCGACCGAGCAGCCAGCCGGGCCGCTAAAACAAGGGTTCAGCACATGATACAGCTATTGCTGGCGCTGATCGCTTTGACCGTCGCGCTGGTTATCGGGCTAACAACCGGGTCTGCGGCGGCGCAGGGTCCAACTCCCACGCCGTCCACCGGCTATAGCAACCCAGTAATCGACTGGGACTTTCCCGACCCAGACGTGTTGCGCGTGGGCGATACCTACTACGCCTACGCGACCAACTCCGGCGGGGTGAATATCCAGGTCGCGCGCTCGACGGACCTCGTCCACTGGGAGATGCTGCCCGATGCGCTCCCCCGCCTGCCCGCGTGGGCCGTGCAGGACTTTGGCTTTGCGTGGGCGCCCGAGGTGACGACCTTCGACGGCGAGCAGTACGTGATGTATCACGTCGCGCGCTATCAGGGCGTGCAGTGCATCGGCGTGGCGACCAGCGACACGCCGGAAGGACCATTCGAGCCTCAGGGCGACGGTCCGCTGATCTGCCAGACGGAGCAGGGTGGCTCGATTGATGCGGCGTCGTTCGTGGACGACGACGGCACGCCGTACCTGCTGTGGAAGAACGACGGGAACGCGCTCGGCGGCAAGACGTGGCTCTACATCCAGCAGCTTGCGCCCGATGGGCTGAGTCTGGTCGGGGAGCCGGTGCAGCTTCTGGAGCGCGATCAGTTTTGGGAAGGCCGCCTGATCGAAGCGCCAACCCTCTGGAAGCACGACGGGCGCTACTATCTCTTTTACTCTGCCAACGACTACGCTACCCCGCAGTACGCGATCGGGTATGCAGTCAGCGACGAGATCTTTGGCCCCTACACCAAGCCGAGCCGCCAGCCGCTGCTGAAGACGAATCTCCCCGAGGGGCTGGTCGGGCCGGGCGGGCAGGACATTGTGCGCTGGAACGACGGCAGCGAGTGGATGGTGTATCACGGTTGGGTCGCGGATGGGCGCGCGATGTTCCTCGGTCGCCTGGAATGGGAAGACGGCGTGCCGGTGGTGATGCACGCGCGCCATCCGCTGACTGCCCCCTCAGAAGGTGATCCGCAGGCATGAAGCAACATACGCTCCATATGATCGGCAACGGGCACATCGACCCGGTGTGGCTCTGGCAGTGGCATGAAGGCTACCACGAGGTTAAGGCGACGTTCCGCTCTGCGCTGGACCGGCTGAGCGAGTACGACGATTTCGTGTTCGTCTCCAGTTCCGCCCAGTTTTACGAGTGGGTCGAGCGCAGCGACCCGGCCATGTTTGAGGAGATCAAGCAGCGCGTGGCCGAGGGGCGCTGGCGCGTGGTCGGCGGATGGTGGATCCAGCCGGACTGCAACATCCCCTCGGGCGAGTCGTTCGTGCGGCAGGCGTTGTACGGGCAGCGGTACTTCCGCGAGAAGTTCGGCGTCATGGCGACGACCGGCTACAACGTGGACAGTTTTGGACATAACGGAATGCTGCCTCAACTGCTTCGGAAAGCGGGGCTGCGGCGCTATGTCTTCATGCGCCCCATGCCGCACGAGAAGGGCCTGCCGGGCCGCCTGTTCTGGTGGCAGGCGGACGATGGCTCCCGCGTGCTGGCGCTCCGGCTCCCGTTCGAGTATTGCACGTGGGGCAAGGACCTGGAACAGCACATCCGGCGCTGCGCGGGGGAGCTCAAGCCGCCGTTTGATGAGCTGATGTGCTTCTATGGCGTGGGCAATCACGGCGGCGGGCCGACGCGCGAAAACATCGAGAGCATCCGCCGCCTGAACGACGACCCCGACTTTCCCCGGCTGGTGTTTAGCGACCCCGACACGTTCTTCGAGACGATTGAGGCGCGCGACCTGCCGATTCCGGTCGTGCACGACGAATTGCAGCATCACGCCAGCGGGTGCTACGCGGCGCACTCCGGCATCAAGCGGTGGAACCGTCAGGCGGAAAATCGCCTGATCTCGGCTGAGAAGTTCGCCGCGATCGCGTACCGCCTGACGGGGATGCCTTATCCCCGCGAGGAGTTCGCCCGCGCCTGGAAGCAGGTGCTGTTCAACCAGTTCCACGATACGCTGGCGGGCACCAGCCTGGAAGCTGCCTACGACGACGCGCGCGACCAGCTTGGCGAGGCGCTGGCGATTGCGGACCGCGTGCAGAACGACGCGATCCAGTCGATCGCATGGGCGATCGACATTCCTGCGCAGGAAGGCGTCAAGCCGCTGACGGTGTTCAACCCACATGCGTGGCGCAGCCGGGTGAATGTGGCGCTGCAGACGCGCGGCGTTCCGGCGGCCTTCGCGCTGCTGGACGACGAGGACCGGCCAGTGCCGGTGCAGGACGTCCAGTCGTGGGCGACTTCGGGCGGGCAGCGGCGTCTGACGTTCACCGCCGATCTGCCGCCGCTCGGCTGGCGGACGTATCGCATCGTGCCGGTCGAGGCCGCGCCCGCGTCGGAAACGTCGCTCAGCGCGACCGATCACACGCTCGAAAACCGCTTCTTCCGGCTGGAAATCGACCCGCAGACCGGGCAGATCGCCAGCCTGTTCGACAAGCGGCACGGCGTGGAAGTGTTCGCGGGACCGGCGGCGCGCGCGGTAGTGATCGACGACCCGAGCGACACGTGGTCGCACAACGTCTTCCGCTTTCAGGACGAGATCGGACAGTTCACGGCGACGAGCGTCCGCCTGGTGGAGAGCGGCCCCGTGCTGGCGACGGTGCGCGTGAAGAGTGCCTTCGGCGCGTCGACGCTGACGCAGGATTTCACACTTTACGACGACCTGCCGCAGATCGACGTGCGCGCGACGGTTGACTGGCGCGAGAAGCACAAGATGCTCAAGCTGCGCTTCACCGTCAACCAGATTTTCATGCGCGCGGTCTACGAGATCCCGTATGGACACATCGAGCGCGAGGCGACCGGCGACGAGGAACCGGGGCAGAGCTGGCTTGACGTTTCGGGTACGGTGCGCGAGACGGGCGAGACGTATGGGCTGAGCCTGCTCAACGATGGCAAGTATAGCTTCGACGTCAACGTGCGCGACATCGGCCTGACGGTGCTGCGCAGCCCGGTCTACGCGCACCACATCCCGACGCAGCCGCAGCCGGATCGCGACTACAGTTACATCGACCAGGGGATGCAGACGTTCACCTATTCGCTGCTGCCGCACGCCGGGTCGTGGGAAATGGCGGGCACGGTTCGCCGTGCCGCCGAGCTAAACCAGCGCCCGATCGCGCTGCTGGGGACGTATCACGACGGGTCGCTGCCGCAGAGCCGCGCCACCGTCGAGGTGACGCCGGAGAACATCGTGGTCGGCGCGGTCAAGCTGGCCGAGGACAACGACGACCTGATCGTGCGCTGCTACGAGAGCAGCCGCGTCGCCACCGAGGCGGAGCTTCGCGTGGGCGAGCGGGTGATCCCGCTGAGCTTTGGCGCATGCGAGATCAAGACGATCCGCGTGCCGCGCGACGACTCGCAGCCGGTGATGGAAACGAACCTGCTCGAGCTTGAGGACGTTCCGCTGCCATGACCGGGCTGCTTCATCACCGCATATTGCTCGACGGCGCGGCGTGGGAGTGCAAGCCATCTATCGGCATGGACTGGCTGATGCGCCGGTCCCACATGCCGGACACGCGCGACGTTCGTGGCTGGATGCCCGCGACGGTCCCCGGTAGCGCAGCATATGACGCGTGGCAGGCGGGCGAGATCCCGAACCCGTACTTTGGGCGCAACACGCACGCATGCGAGTGGGTGTCTCAGCGGGTGTGGGTCTATCGCACTCGGTTCGTCGTGCCGGAAGACCTGCGCGACCGCCGGGCAACGCTTGTGTTTGAGGGCGTGGATTACGAGGCGCAGTTCTTCCTCAACGGCGAGCGGCTGGGCGCGCATCGCGGGATGTACACCCCGGCGCTGTTCGAGGTGAGCGATGTCCTGCGCTTCGGCGCGGAGAACGTGCTGGCAGTGGTGATCGAGCCGCCGCCGATGGAACAACCCCAAATCGGGCGGACGAGCCTGGTCCGCACGCACAAGAGCCGCATGACCTACTGGTGGGACTTTTGCCCGCGCCTGGTGCATGTGGGCATCTGGGACAGCGTGCATCTGGACTTTTCCGGGCCGCAGCGCATCGCGGATGTGTGGGTGCGCCCTACCCTGGACGACGATTTTCAGCGGGCCGAGGTTGCCGTCCAGGTGACGCTCGACGCGACCGCGCCCGCCGACGTGACGATCGAGATCGCACGCGAGGGCGTCATGCTCGACCAGCAGCAAATGCGCTTCGAGAACGCGGCAGTCACCGCGCATTTCACGCTGGATCGCCCCGCGCTGTGGTGGCCGAACGGGCACGGCGACCAGCCGCTCTACGAGGCGCGGGTGCGCGTGTTCGACGCGGAGAGCGGGGACGAGTCCGACGCGCGGGCGGTCACATTCGGCCTCCGGCGGCTGGAGTTCGTGCCGAACGACACCCCCGACGACACCGCCCGGCCTTACACCGCGCAGGTCAACGGGCGCAAGATCTACCTCAAGGGGTGGAACTGGGTGCCGATCGACGTGATGTACGGCGTGGAACGGCCGGAGAAGCTCGATCACCTGCTGGCGCTGGCCAAGCAGGCGCACGTCAACATTCTGCGCGTGTGGGGCGGCGGGCTGATCGAGAAGGAAGCGTTCTACGACCGCTGCGACCGGCTCGGCATCTTCGTCTGGCAAGAGTTCATCCAGTCCAGCTCCGGGCAGGACAACATCCCGGCGACCGATCCCGATTTCGTCGCGCTGATAGAGCGCGAGGCGCGGCAGATCGTCCCGCGACGGCGCAATCACCCGTCGCTGGCGATCTGGGGCGGCGGCAACGAACTGGCTGACGGGCCGAAGCCGCTTGACGACGATCATCCGGTTCTTGCGGCGCTGCGTGGTGTGGTCGAGGCGCTCGACCCGGGCCGCGCGTGGCTGCCGACCTCACCGACCGGGCGGACCTTCTCGAACGACCTGCGCGCCATCGAGGAAGACCCGCTCGGTCAGCATGACGTGCACGGCCCCTGGGAGCATCAGGGGCTGACTGCCCAGCAGACGCTCTACAACCGCGCGACGTCCCTGCTGCACAGCGAATTCGGCGCGGAAGGCATTACCCACCGCCGCACGCTGGTGCACACGATGGATAAGGCCGACCTGTGGCCAGTGACGCTCGACAACCCGGCCTGGTTCCATCGCGGCGCGTGGTGGGTCAAAGCCGAGCAGTGGCGCGAGTCGCTGGGCGAGGTGGACACGCTCGACAAGCTGATTCGCGGGACGCAGTACTTGCAGGCCGAAAGCGTGCGTTATGCGGTCGAGGCCAACCGCCGCCGCAAGTATCAGAACAGCGGCTCGCTGCCGTGGCAGTTCAATGAACCGTACCCGATGGCCGCCTGCACGTCTGCCGTGGACTACTATGGACGCCCCAAGCCGCTGTACTTTGCGGTGGCGCGGGCGTATGCGCCGGTGCTGGTTGCTGCGCGCTTCGACACGCAGACGTGGGCGGGTCGCGCCGAGTTCGAGGCAGCGCCGTGGTGTGCCAACTCGACGCTGGATGCGCTCGAAGGCACGCTGCGCGCGCGGCTGGTTGGGCTGGACGGGACGGTTTACGCGGCGTGGGAGCATCCGGTTTCGCTGGCGCCAAACGCGGTCACGCCCGGCCCGGCGCTGCGTCATGCGCTGGATGGCGTGGCGGATGTGTTCCTGCTCGATCTGGCGCTCAACCTGGCGGGAGCGGAGCCAGTCGCCCGGCGCTATCTGTTCACGCGCCAGCCGACGCTGCATGCCGCGCTGTACGCGCCCGAAGCCGCGCCGCGCTTCGTCGTGGAGCCGGGCGTGGACGCGTGGCGAATCGAAGCGTCCAACCCCGGCGGGCAGACGGCGCTGTTCGTCTGGCTCGAAGACGCGCGCTCCCCCGATGCGCCGGGCTACGCGCGATTTGACGATAACTTCTTCTGCCTGCTGCCGGGTGAGGCGCGGACCGTCACCGTGACGTGGCAGGGCGCCCCCCCGGCTGAGCGCGCGATCGCCGCCAGCGGGTGGAATTTTGGCGAGCGGGTTTTGCGAGGTGAGCACGAGGGACGATGATGGCGGATAGTGATAGCGTGCGGGCTGAGCTTCAGCGGGCGGGGCGCCTGCTGCTTGAGCGCGATCTGACGTGGGGCAACGCCGGGAACCTGAGCGCGCGGACCGGGCCGGACACGTTTCTGATCACGGCCAGCGGATCGCGCCTGGGCGAGCTGGCGGACGATCATTTTGTCGAGTGCCGGGTGAGCGATGGCGTGCCGCTGACATCGGGCCGCAAGCCGTCCAAAGAGGTCCCGATGCACCGCGCGGTCTACATGCAGCGCCCCGATGCCGCCGTGATCCTGCACGCCGAGCCACTGCACAGCACGCTGATCGCCTGCACAGAGCTCGAAATCCCGAACAATCTGTTCATTTCCGCGATGTACTACCTTGAGCGGGTCGAGCGCGTGCCTTACCGGCATCCCGGCCCTGCGCTGGGCGAGGCCGTGCAGGAGCACGCTCGCGCGGCGAACGTTCTGCTGCTTGAGAATCATGGCGTGCTGGTCTACGACACGAGCGTCAGCGAGGCGTTAATGGCGCTGGAAACGCTGGAGATCGCGTGCCGGATGATGCTGCTCGCGCGTGGGGCCGGGCTGACGCTGCGCGGCCTACCGCCGGAAACCGTCGCCGACTTTCTCGAAAACGCCGGGTACAAGCCGCGCAGGGAGTGGCCGTCAGCATGATCATGGGCGTCGTCGCGGACGACATCACCGGCTCCAACGACATCGGGATCATGTTCGCCAAGGCGGGACTGCTGGCGCACGTCTACGCCTTTCCGGGCGCGGAGTCGCTCGCCGCGCCGGGCGTTGAGGCGCCAGATATCACGATCCTCGACACGAACTCGCGCCTGGATCCGCCAGATGTGGCGTATGACAAGGTTTTCGCCGCGACGCGCGTGCTGATGGCGGCAGGCTGCACCCGCTTCCACAACAAGACATGCTCCGTTTTTCGCGGGAACATTGGCGTGGAGTTCGACGCGATGCTCGATGCGCTGGGGCAGGAGTTCGCGGTCGTGGTGCTCGGCTTCCCCAAGAACGGCTGCCAGACGATCGACGGTATCCATTACGTGCGCGGCGTGAAGCTCGAAGAGTCCGAGTTTCGCAACGATCCGGCACATCCCATGCGGCGCTCGAATCTGGTCGAGATCTTGCAGTCGCAGACGCGGCGGACGGTCGGGTTGATCGATCACCAGGTCGTGGCGCAGGGCGAGGATGCGCTGCGCGAGGCAATCGAGGCGGCACGCGAGCGTTGGAATTACGTGATCGTGGACGTGGTCGATCAGGATGCGCTGAAGACCATCGCCTGCGCGGTGCGCGACTGCCCCGTGCTGTGCGGCAGTTCTGCGATCGCCGAAGAACTCCCGGCGGCGTGGGGCGTGCAACCGTCCGAGCGCGCCGAAACGCTGCCGCCGCCCGTCGAGGGGTTGGGCGTGCTGTGTGCGGCGGGGAGCCTGATGCCTCAAACGGCTGCACAGATCGAGCATTTGCGGGCGCGTGGTGTTCCCGCCTTCGAGCTGGATCCGCGCGGGCTGTTCGAGCCGGACACCCGCGAGCAGACGGTCCGTGAGCTAACCGAGCGCCTGACGCACGCGTTACGCTCCGGCCAGGATGCGCTGCTGCACACCGCCCGCGCGCCGGAAACGGTCGCGGCCGTGCGAGCCGAGGGCGCGCGGCGCGGGCTGTCTGAGATGGGGAGCGCGCGCCAGGTGTCCGAAGCGCTGGCGGAGATCGTCGCGCGCGTGATCGAGCAAACCAGCCTCAACCGGCTGCTGGTCGCGGGCGGCGAGACCTCAAACGCCGTGGCGCGGCGGCTGGGGATTCGGGGCCTGCGAATCTGGCAGGAGATCCAGCCGGGTTTGCCATCGTGCCTGACGCTCGGCGAGCAGCCGCTACTCCTCGTCCTCAAATCCGGTAGCTTCGGCAGCCCGGAATTCTTCGGGCAGGCGCTCGATCACCTCAAGTCACGCTAAATCACAGTCCCAGTTAGCGTTTAATCCAGTACGGAAAACCCGACTTGGCGCTGACCGGAAAGCCTCACCCCTGGGGTGAGGTTCCGCGCGCCAGGGCAAGCTGCCCTGGTGGTTGCGAATCGCTGATTGCCGAGCCGCGTGGTGTGATATTTCAAACCAAACCGGATTGATCGAGTCACAAGGATCTGTATTTGCGGCTACCGACGCGCAGCCTTACTTGCCCATCGCAGCACGTTCCGGTGACCATCTCATTCACTGATTTTCCCTGGTAACGGCAATCGTATCTGTCGTGTATCGTATGCTTCCATTCGGCTGAGTTGGGGATCGGATCGATGACGCTTAGCTGGAATGACGCAATCGGCTTCCTCAGAGTGGGAGATTTTCAGCAAGCGGCCGCCAGCCTGGAACATGCGCGCCAGGAATGCGAGCGGCAGGGTGAAACCGTCCTGGCTGCCGCGATCAACGCGACGCAAAAGCTCTGCATGCTGTGTCTCGAGTGCTCCACCGCCACCTTCTACCACCAGCAGGCGCTTGCGGCTATGTCGAACCAGTTAGACAAGCTCAGCGCAGAACTGTTCGATCTGGTCGGCGCGCTGCAACAGATGGAGCTTCACCCGGCCGTCGAAGTGTATTCCGCCCCAACGCTCGCACAGGAGCCGCGCGCTATGCAACAGCAGTCGCTCTGGCAGCGGCTGTCGAACATCATGGCGCGCGAGCGGATCGTGGCCCATCCGTTCATGGTTCCGCCGCTGAAGACGAGCCCGCTGGTGATCAACTCGGACGATGGGCAGGCGTCGGCGGCGTTGGGCGTGTGCTGCTTCGGCCCGTTCCGCGTCTACCAGCACGATCAGCCGGTCAAAGAATGGATTAGCCGGAAAGGGAAATCCATATTCAAGTACCTGATCGCTCACCGCGACCGGCCGATTTCCAAAGAGGTGCTGATGGATCTGATCTGGCCGGACACGCCGCCCGAGGCCGCGCGCAACAATCTCAACGTCGCGATCTACGGGCTGCGCCAGTCGCTACGCCAGGCCGGGCTTGCGGAATCGACCATCCTCTACCAGGACGACTGCTACCTGATCAATCCGGAGCTGACGATCTGGGTGGATGTCGAAGCGTTCAGCGCGCACGTGGCGCAAGCGCAGGAACTTGAAGAGAGCGGGCAGCCGATCGCCGCCATGCAGGAGTACCGGCTGGCTGAGGCGCTGTACACTGGCGACTACCTTGAAGAAGATCGCTATGAGGACTGGCCGCGCGCCCGGCGCCAAAGCCTGAAGGAAACCTATATGACCGTGCTGGAACGGCTCTGCCAGAGTTATTACGTGCAGGGGGATTTCACCGCCTGCGTCGCCGAGGCGCACAAGATTTTGGCGGCGGACTCGTGCCGCGAGAGCGCGCACCGCTGGATCATGCAGTGCTATGCCCAGCAGGGGCAACGCTATCTCGCCATCCGCCAGTATCAGGACTGCATTGACGCGCTCGAAGACGAGCTAGGCGTTGAGCCTTCGCCCGAAACCACGCAGCTCTACCGCCAGATCCTCACTGGAGACTACATGCGCAGCGGCGCGCCGTTCCCCGCCGCTATGCCCGTGTAAGCTCAACATCCCCTCAGAAACTCGATTTCGACCGGCATGGCAGGCCCATGCCGGTTTTTTCGTGTTGTGTTTTTGTAAGAAAAAACAATTAACTTTCCCGTGATAAAGCTTCGTATTAAGAGAACCATATTTATTTCTTTTTGATTCATCAATTTGTATTGATAAAATCTAAGAATAGGTAGCAGGAGGAACGTATGTACGGCGAAGTTGTCTACCAACTGGGTAAGCGCTATGGCGAAGAACGCGAGCGCAACCCGGACATCGAATTCCCGTTCTTCTCAGGGCAGATCTCGGATCTAGTCGACCCGGTAACTCAAGCGCAGCTACCAGACCTTCAGGGCGAGTACGTGATCGCCTATAACGACGGCAAGGGGACCAGGCATCTGCTGCATGTGTACTTTGAGCAGGGGATGTTCGAGCTGGAAGGGATGCCGTCGGATATCGACGCGTTCAATATGTCATCCGAGGTGGGACAGTTCCTGGAGGATTAGAACTGTCCCACCTCGCGAGCCGAGGGAATGACGCCCAGCCAAGACGCGATCACTCCCTCTTCTCTTTTTCTCCTGCAAGGCGGCGCGCCTTTGCAATGACCTGCTGAAGCTTGCCACTGTACGGTAAGGTAGGTGGCATGGTCGGCGCAGGCGGTTGCTGCGGCGCGGGCTGAGTGCGCGACATCGGCGGCATGGCGCTCGGCGATGGAATTGTCGGACGCTCGCCGGAAAGCTGCTGCGCTTTTGCGATGTGCCGCGC
>Ga0134095_1001585_pt1 | contig 15090 bp, 9 predicted proteins | sample 6_2taG_FD_94449 | JGI IMG/M metagenome (GOLD analysis project Ga0134095, IMG submission 94449) | Switchgrass degrading microbial communities from high solid loading bioreactors in New Hampshire, USA - 6_20_20_110_A2 metaG | ecosystem: Engineered > Bioreactor > Semi-continuous > Anaerobic >... | reverse complement strand
TCATTATTCAATATTAAAGAGCTGACCGAACAACGGAGGTTCAGTGGAATGTGTGCACGCGCACACATCCTGCTGAACCTTTTTAGTTAAAAGGGGGTGCAGATGAATACGTTGTAAAACTTGGTTTTGCGCAGCTGAGATGAAAATGCTACAAGGACACTCAATGTAAGAAACTTACGTACTAGAAAGGAGTCGGATTATGAAACACTTCAGATGAAAACTTTTTGCGACCCTGCTTATTCTTATGATGCTTGTATCCACATTCGCCAGTCTTTCGGCCTCGGCTACGGGTGGAACCGTCACGGTCTATTCACCCAGGGAAATACCCAGGGCACGAATAACGGGGAAGTCTGGCTTGGCACCGGTTCGAATCTGTTTGGCTTCGGCGCCACCGTTGTGGAAATTGACGAGATTGACCTGTCAAAAGACTACATTCCTGTCGGCGAAACCGACCTTTTAAATGGGGAGCCTTCTGTGCTTGACGCGATTCTTACGGCAGCAACCGTTCGGTATCTGGATGTGCAAACGGGCTGGGACGCGTATCCCTGGCAGGGCGACCCAGGAGCGTATCTTTCTAATGTAAACAACATGACGTTGGAGGCCTATTACGACGAAATTGACGGCGTCAATTACGCATGGGGCACCGGTTTTTATGTGGCCGTTGCGCCGGACAGTTCTTCCACACCCGGTTTCCCGACGGAATACGTCAGCAATGTGGCTGTTTACGACGGTATGGTCATTTACGTTGACCTGGGTACTTACTCTTACTCATGGTAACCTATACCGCTGAACCGCTAACAAGTAGAGGGCGGAAAAATCTGCCCTCTGCTTGGCGTGTTATCACAAACTGAAGGGGGAGAGAACACCATGAAATACAGTGTTTTTAAGAAAACGGTTTCGGTGCTGCTGGCCATTCTTATTCTGCTGTCCCTTCTTCCGGCTGGGGTTCTTGCGGCCGAAGAAGGCGGTACGGAAGAATCTGAAGAAAATTCAGCGCAGCTTGAGCAATGGGCTGAAGCACTCATAACGTACTACACGGCAAATGGGCTTGACGTTCCTCTCGCACCTCTCGCCATGCATTCGCTTACGGACAGCAAGACGCTGGAGGGAGCAAATGTCAATGTGCCGTATTATGGCACAGACTCTTACTATTCAACAAATGTTCGTAATTGCTTTAACGGCTCCCAAGCCATGGCCATCATTGATACTATTGCCGCTGGTGGAAATCCCAGAAATTATCCCAGAGCCATGGCCGGTTCTGGAGAAATTGTGTACACAGACCTCATACAAGAACTTTTGGACCAACAAAATCCGGAGAATGGGTCCATTTTTAGCACTTTATCGGGAAACAGTTTTTCAGACAACCTAGCCCTTTCCATTCTCGCTTTGGAAATGTTCTTCGGCGGGCAGAATTGGGGCAATGAAATGCCGGGGACAAAATTGGGACGCAGTGGAGCTATTGAGTATTTTCTCTCGCAAATCCGCCCTTTTAAAAGGGATGGCGCCTTTGATGTGGAAAATGGCTACCTCTTGATTGATAGCCAGGAATTATTGAATAACGGGCTTATCCCGAATCCCTTAACAACACAATATATGTATTTTCCCCATCAGCAGTCAGCCGCTATTGCCCTTCTGGTGCGCTTAAAAGATTCCGATACGCTAGTGACCTTTGAGGGTGAGGAAAAGCCTGTCAAAGACGTCGTGCAGCCTTTTATAGACGGCATTATGAAGGTTCTCGACGCGATGTACAGAGGTGACAAAGATACTTTAAATTGCACGGAAGCCCAGGCGAATAATGGCAAAACCAATATTACGACAAGAACGAACAACCTAACGGGGTATATTTCCTCTCTTATTGCGGTCGGGCGGCAGGCGGATGCGAAAAATGCCCTGCTGAATTATCTAAGCGCCTTACGGCTTGAGGATGGTACCTTTCCTCTTGGTTCTGGTTCTGAGAACAAATCATTTCACAAGCAGGCAACCGCCTACGCCGCCAGGGCCATCGGCGATTTGCTTTATGACCGAGCCATTCTTACGACTTTGTCGTTTAACGCCGATGACGTGGACGACGCCGAGGCGGTCAAAATCGCCCTTGGGGACATCTCCCTTCCGGAAACCGCGCTGGAAAACCTGTTGCTTCCGAAAACCGGCGCCTTCGGCTGTGCCCTTAACTGGCACTCCACCAACCCGGACGTAATTGACCCGGAGACAGGCATAGTGACTCGCCCAGCGGCCGGCGAGCCCAGCGCCCACGTCACGCTGACGGTTACCGTTTCGAGGGGGGCTTATTCTGTAACAGCGTCGTTCTATATTGTCGTGCTGGCGGAATCAGCCAGCGACGATCTCGCTGTTGTGACGGCCGACGCGAATAACCTTAAAATCCCCCTGTTTGTTACGGAAAATATTGTCCTGCCGTCCGAAGGGGAAAGCGGACAGACGACGATTACATGGCTGAGCGAAAATCCCGGCGCAATTGCCCCCGACGGAACGGTAATGCTTTCGGAGCAGGAGCAGAAGGTAAAGCTGACCGCCCGAGTCGAAAAAGGAGAAGCGGTCGTAACCCGCGATTTCAACGTAACGGTCGGCAGAATCTATGACCCGTCGGATATTGTAACCGACGCCGTATACAAGATGCGGGCGCAGTACAACACCAGCCGCGAGCTGACAAACAGCTACTGGCAGGTCTGGGCGGCAAAATCCGTGCTGGGAGACGCCTTTGATGACTACGATTTTTCCGTCTACAACGTCAAAAACCACCGCCTTGCCTCCGCATGGCAGGGAACGGACTACGGTGCCGTTGTGCTCCAGATTATCGCCCAGGGGGACAACCCCTACAACTACCAGGGGACGGACTACGTTCAAAAGCTTCTGGATTACATAAACAGGCAGCCCGAAACATCCAAATGGGGAGCCTGGGGCAGCCCGATTTTCCTCGCTATGGCGCTGGACGCCGCGGGAGCCGAGCCGCCGGAAGGGGTCGAATATCCCGTCAGCCAGCTTCTTGGATGGACAAAAAGCCTTGGCAGCGGCCCTGATCTAGCGGCCTGGTCCATGATTCCTCTTGCCGGGCGTTTGGATGAGGTGGCGGCGTTTATAAACAGCGAGGGAAAAACAGGGCTTGACATGATTGAGGAGTTCCGGCAGGCGCTGATTGCAAAGCAATACAGCGGGACGTGGAATAACCCCGCACTCGGTGAAATCAGGACGAACACCAATAAATCCGACGACGACGGCATCTCTTACACCATGTCAAACGCCTGCGTCGTCATGGGAGCCGCGGCGCTCTCCAGCGCGGAGCCTATGGAAGGGTTCGCCCCGGCAAACTGGAATATTCACGAATGGAAAAAAAGAAGCACGAATAAAACAACAGGCGGAGCATACGTCTACGCAAGCCCCGTGGACGCCCTTTACAAGCAGGAGGTACAGGGGAAAAGCGAGTTTAACGCCCAGATTGTCATAGCCTTCGGCGACCTTTTCTTCGGGGACAGCGTATTCCGCCGGATCGCCGTAAAGCCGGAGGATTTTAAGGCTCTTATTGCGACGGCCGCTGAAATCCTGCAAAATGCCGATGATTACACGGAAAGCTCCTATTCGGAATTTTACAGCGCGTATCAGTCGGCGCTGGCCTTTATCGTCGGGGATGAAGTGAAGCCCAATTTCGGCAGAGCTTACTTTACGCTCCGCGATGCGATTGAGAACCTCAAACCCGCCGGCTCCGTATCCGTGCGCGTGCTGGGTGCTGAAGATGTAATGTATGACATCAGATACGTAGCGGTGAGCGGGAACGTCCTCGATGTGCTCGGGGCATACGCCTCCGAGTACCAAATCAGCCAGACCTCTACGACGACCGCGATAGAAGAAATCGGCGGGCTTAAGGGCGAGTGGCGCGTTTACAACGTTGAAACGCGCGTAACGGACCTCACGGCGCCTCTGGATGAAGGGGCGGCACTGACTTTTAAGTACACGCCAAATCCCGAAGTTGTACCACAGGACGCGACTTTAGACGAGCATCTTGTATGCGAAGCGGCGGCGAGGCTCACGATGCCATCGGCCCTTACGGAAAGCATAACGCTACCTATCTCCGGTGCTTTCGGAGTGTCGATAACATGGATTTCCAGCAATTCTCTATACTTTAACCACTTAACGGGCGAAGTTCGCCGCGCCGAGGGAGACGTCAAAGTAACGCTGACCGCGACGGTGAGCGGCCCAAATGGCGCAACAAAGAGCGTACCTTTTGAAATAACAATTCTGGGAACCAACCCTTCGGAGACAAAGAAGCAGTACGCTTGGATAAGCGTCATCGACCCGAACCCGCCGGCTGGCCGCCCAAGCGTGTACTTTGCCAAGCAGAAGATTGAGATTGGGCCGGGCGAAACAGCGTTCACGCTGCTGCAAAAGACGGGACTTGCTCTCAGAGTCAATCCCCACACCCAATATGGCGTTTATGTCGAAGCGATTGAAGGATACGGCGAATTTGACGACGGCCCATATAGCGGCTGGGTGTGCAAGGTTAACGGCGTTGGCATAGGTCGCTCCTCTGCCCTCGTTCCCATTCATGACGGGGATGTTGTGGAGTGGCTGTACACCCGCGACCTGGGCCGGGACGCGGGAATAATCTGGGATGGCGACGACAGCCCCCGGAACGGTAAAGGCGAGCCCGCCGTTCTGTCGCCGAAAGTAACGGCATCAAACGGCACGGCGGCAGTGGCCATCTCGGTATCCGACATGAACGATGCAATTGCGAAGGCCAAGGAAAACGAAAGCACAGTCATCACCATCGCGCCGGAAATCAGCGGCACCGCCAAGAAGGCAACCATCAATCTTCCGTCGGAGTCCCTCATGAAAGCGGCGGAGCAGACGAACGCCGATATCACCGTAAACACGCCGGTTGGTTCCGTAACGCTGCCCAATAGCGTTCTCCAGTCCATTGCCGCGCAGGCTTCGGACAGCACCGTAACCGTCAGCCTGGCCGCCGTTGACCCGGCAACTCTTACGGCTGAGCAGCAGAAAGCAATTGGAGAAATGTCCATCTATGATATTTCCATTCTCAGCGGAAACAAAAATGTTTCCAGCTTTGGCGGAGGCAGCATCATAATCTCCCTGCCCTACACGCTGAAAGATGGCGAAGAGGCTTCCGGTGTCACGGTGTGGTATATGGACGAGGCGGGCCGTCTCCATGAGATAGAGACTTCGTACAGTTCAGGTTACGCAACATTTGTGACGACACATTTGTCATACTATCTCGTCGGGTATGCGGAGACCTGGAAGAACCCGTTTAAAGACGTCACGACCGGCGATTGGTTCTACGAATATGTGGAATACGTCGCCCGGAACAAGCTCATGACCGGAACATCCGACACTACTTTTGAACCGAACGCCGATATAACGAGAGCCATGCTTGTGACGGTCCTCTACCGCATGGAAGGCAAGCCGGCGGTAACCGGCACGAGCGCTTTCACTGATGTCCAGAGCGGCCAGTGGTATACTGATGCCATCGTATGGGCAAGCGCGAACAATATCGTCAGAGGTTACGGAAACGGCCTGTTCGGGGCAAACGACAAGGTGACGCGGGAGCAGCTTGCCACCATCCTGTTCAATTACGCCCGATTCAAGGGATATGATGTATCGGCCTCAGAGAGCCTTAGCAATTATTCGGACGCAAACGATGTAAGCGTCTGGGCGCAGGAAGCTGTCAGATGGGCTGTGGCCAAGGGGATAATCACAGGGCGCACCGCCACGACGATTGTCCCTCTCGGAAACGCCACGCGTGCGGAAGTTGCGGCTATCCTCATGCGGTTTGCCAAGAATGTGGCAAGGTAAAACGACGTAGGCACTTTGAGCAAAAACAAAGGGGCATTTCGCAATCGAAATGCCCCTTTTCTTTGTAAGGAATCTGCCTTATTCAACCAGACCGTACTTGACTTTAATTCGGTCAAGCTTTTCCAGCATCGGTTCGGCCGCAAACCATAAAAATATCATGGTTGCCGCGGCGTGAACCAAATCCATCGGGAAGCCTGTTATGTAATACGATAAAAGAATGTTACAGTTCAGAGAATGCGCCCAAATGAGCGCCGAAGCCGGGTTCATGATGCCGCCGTATATGATGAGAGCGGCAAGCCCTCCAAATACGCAGAGGGATATGCGCGAGCGTCGGAGAAGCCCTTTGCGGAACAGGATGCCGGCCAGAAAGCCGATAAGCCCCATCGCGAACATCTGCCAGGGCGTCCAGGGCCCCTGCGAAAACAGGACGTTGGACGCCAGCATCGTCATCGCGCCGACGAGGAATCCGGTTTCGCCTCCGAAAGCAACGCCGGAAATAATGACGAGCGCCATGACCGGTTTAAACTGCGGCAGCATAAAGAAAGCGGCGCGCCCCGCCACACCGATGGCGCAGAGGACCGCTATGATGACGAGTTCCCGCGCCTGCGGCTTCCTCCCCTCAAACAAGAGAAAAAAAGGAATCATGCATTCAAGCAGCACCATGAGGGCGATAAAGTAGTACTTCCTTCCGCCTAAGTAGTAGGCGCCGACGAACAATGTGAGCGGGATGAGCAGGATAATCGCCGCAGCCGCCGCAACCGTGCGTTTCGGCAGCTTCCGTTTGTTTTTTGGCACCTGCTCAAACCCAGTAGCGGGACTGGACCGCTGCCCAACCGCTAAGGCAAGCGTAAACAAAGAAGCGATAAGCGCTATGATGCGCGCAAAATAATCGTCCACATCACCGCCGCGCGAAAACTCGCTGTTTAGAATGGAAGATAAATCGGTTACGGAAATAAAACTTATAAAAAGCGCGATTGACACAACCGCGGCTATGGCGGCAATAGCTTTTCGCCACCACGGGAGCGGCTTTGATTTCTGTTTCTCGGCTGTATCTCGTTTTACTGTTTGTGGTTCTTCGGCGATAGGCTCGGCTTCCGCCTGCGAAGGAACCTGGCCGCCGCAGGCGGCGATGAGGTCCCGTGCGGTGACGGCGCCGTCGATAATGCCGCGCGCCATGCGGTTTGCCGAAGTCGTATAGAAGTTGTTGCCCGAAAAAAACGCATGGGGCGGAGCCTGGGCGACGATACAGCCGTCAAAAAATAACGCGCATCGGTGTGCATATTCGGCGCAAAACTCAACGTCGTGGCTCGTCATTATTATCGTGACGCCGCGTTGGAGCAGGGACTTCAAAATGGAGGCAAACACCTGCTTAAACTCCGCGTCAAGCCCTTTGGTGGGCTCGTCCATGAGGAGTATGTCGGGGTCTAGGAGCAGGATTTTTGCCAGGGCGGCTCTCTGCTGTTCGCCGCCCGAAAGGTCGTAGGGGTGGCGCTCAAGCAGGTCAGTGAGCCGGCAAAGCGCAGCGACGCGGGCGATCTCCGCTTCTTTTTCTTTTGCTGTTAAGCGGCTGCCGTTGAGGATTTCCAAAAGATCCTCCCCTACCGTCTTTTTCACGAACAGAGCTTGCGGGTTCTGGGGCAAAACGCCGACGGAACCGAGAAGCTTGACCTCCCCGCGGTATGGTTTTCTTAGACCGGCTATGATGCCGAGGCTCGTCGTTTTGCCGGTGCCGTTTCCGCCCAAAACGGCGAGGAACTCGCCTCTATGCGCCGTGAGCGTTAAGCCTTTGACGACATCGGGCAGGTCTTTCTCATATTTAAACCACACGTCCTGCACTTCCACCATCGGTTCGCCCGACGGCGCGGCGTCATCCTCGAAGTTTTGAAGGGAGATCGGGTTTTCTTTTGCAAAAGCAGACAGCCAATTACGACCGTCACGCACGCTGATGGGACATGGCGCATTATTGGGTACCGCCGACCAAATGCGCATGGGTGCCGGCATTGCAGCAAACATTTTATGCCCCGATTCTTTGAGCATGGAGCCGACTTCCTCCGGATGGCCCTCACAGATGATCCGGCCCCTGTCCATCACGGCCACGCGGCTGGCAAGGGGAAACGCTTCTTCCAGGCGGTGTTCAGTGAGAATCACCGTGATGCCCAGCTCGCGATTGATTTTGCCGATGGTTTCAAGAAATTCAGACGCGGCGATGGGGTCGAGCTGACTGGTCGGTTCATCCAGAATTAAGACGCTCGGCTGCATGGCCATAATGGAGGCGAGATTAAGCAGCTGCTTCTGCCCTCCGGACAGTTCCGTCACGTTTTTATAAAACCAGCTCTCGATCCCGAAAAACGAGGCCATTTCCGCCACACGGCGGCGGATGGTGGGCGTGTCGTAGCCCAAGCTTTCCAGGCCGAAGGCCAGCTCGTGCCAGACCTTGTCGGTGACTATTTGGTTTTCCGGGCTCTGCATGACAAACCCGATTTTTTCGCTCTGGGTGCGCTGGTCGAGGGCGTCGAGATCAACCCCCTCAAACAGGATCTGGCCCGAACGGTAGCCGTGGGGCCTGAGCACCGTTTTAAGCTGCCTAAGCAGCGTTGATTTACCGCAGCCGGAGGGGCCGCACAAAACGAGAAACTCGCCCTGTTTTACCGACAGGCTCAGATTGTCGATGGCCCTTTGAGTCTGTTCCGGGTAACAGAAAGTTAGATCGCGGATTGCAAACGTTTCCATTTATGATCCCCCTTTCTGTTTATAACAATTGGTGTTAAACAAAGCGCCAGATAGCAGGTGAAGAAACTAATCGGAAACGGCCCCATGCCGACGCCGCGCGCGGTCGGAAAATAGCGATAATACAGCCCGCCTATGGCCCAGCCGGAACAAATGTAAACGCCGCAGAAAATAAGCCAGATCAATGCGTATTTATCCCGCTCGTCGAAACGGTAAATGGAGAATGCCGTCCTCCCGGGGATGCCGTATCCCCTGCTTTTCATGCTGTCGGCCGTTTCGATTGCGTTTTCAAGGCTCCATGTAATCATTATGGAGAGTATGGTGATGCCGTTTTTTATGCGCTGTACCGCGCTGCCGTTCGATGCATCCCGGCCGATACAGCGCTGCGCTTCGGAGACGACCTGAATCTGCGCCTTAAACTTTGGGACAAAACGCAGGGTCATGGAAAGCACAAGGCTCAGAGCGGGAATCACGCGCCCGAACAGGTAGACGAACTTGTCCGAGGTCATCACAGCCGTGTAGCTGGAAAACCAGGTCATCACGGAGGCGAGCATCGTAGAAGCGGCAAGGCCGTAAAGAATGCTCTCAAGAGTCAGCGGGTTGCCGCCGGGCAGATAGGTCAAAATCGTGGCGCCTTCGTGGTTAAAGGCGGGGTTTATGAGCGAGGCCATGAACATCATGGGCAGCATATAACTCAGGCTATAGCGCACCGCTTTCCGGCCGTTCAGATAAATCGCGTATGATAGAGACGCAACAAGCGAGACGGCCAGACAAACGGGGTGCATAAGGCACATGGAAAACACCAGCACCAGCCCAAAAAAGAGAAAGTTAATCACGGGGTTATACCCCGAAAATGCGTCTCTGTTTCTCATATGAATCATCCGTTCATGGGGCGGCGCGGCAGTTTCCACGCCGCGCCGCCGCGTTTTTCTTGTTCAGGTTCCGAGGGCGTATCCGCCGCCGACGTCGTACCCCAAATCGCAGGTGTAGACCCATTCAATCACGTCGCCGTCCTTAACCTGATACCGTGAGCAGCCGTAGTTGGGAAACCAGCCGTTCACTTTATACATCCAGCCGGACAGTTCCCCTACGTCGAATTCGTATAGATTATGTATGCCCTCGATGTAGGCGCTGTTGTAAATGGGCGTGTTTTCGTACTCCATGTGGATTTTCATCTGCTTGCATGTGCGCTGGAGAACGTTGAACACGCTTTCGCCTTCGTATAACGTCACCTGCGTGGGCTTCAGAATCCAGCCGTCTTCCGGCACCAGCTCCACCTTTTCCGGGTCGCATAAATCCAAATTATCCAGAATTGTGGCGCAGGAGATGGATATGGTGCAGGTGTACGCCGTCGTGCCGATTTTCACGTCCTGCGGCTCGACGGGGAGCGGTTTACCCTCGGGGACGGGGTCGGTTAAGTATTTGTCCTTGCCCGTTTCGGGATTAACCTCCATTGTGGGGCACGGTGTCGGCTCGGTAACCGGCGCTGCGGAGGGGCCGGAGGACGGCTGCTCGGCATTGTCCGGCGATGAAGCCGGTTTGGCATCTGTATAAGGAGATGCGGTTTCGTGCGACGGTATAGCTTCCGCGGGCGCCTTTGGCCGCCCGGTAATAACCTCCTGAGCTTGCCCGTCGGGAGGAGCGCCGCCTGGCATTGCGGACGGCTCAGCCGGCGCCACGGAAGGAATCCGGCTGTCATCCTGAACCAGCCCTCCCGCGCCAGGCGCGCTTCCGCCATACCAGAAGGAAGCTGCCAAAACGATGAGGACGAGAACAGGAACAATAATTTTCCAACGATTCTTTTTCCACCACATAGCTGTGCCTCTTAAAGGAGTTTTGCTCGGCTGAGCATGTTATAGATCATCTGGGCGACTTCGCAGCGGTAAATTGCGCGTGTCGGCTCGACCGCGAGGTCGGTTTGATCGAGAATCCCGGCGTCATAGCAAAACGCCACGGTTTCCCGCGCCCACTCGGCAACCGAGATATAGTCGCTAAACTGGGCGAGAGCATTGAGCACTTCATAGCCTACCATCTTCGTGTCCAAACCGCAGAGCGCCGCCGCGCGCGCCACCATAACGGCCGCTTCCTGGCGCGTGATGGTCCCTTGCGGGTCAAAACGGCCATCCCCTTTGCCGTTAACTATGCCGTAACGGTACGCAGTTCCCACATAGGGGGCAAACCAGTCGCCGGATTTTACATCAACAAAAGCATCGTTGACGGCAGGCGTTAAGCCTAAGGCCTTTACGACGATGGTGGCGAATTCGGCGCGGGTCATGGTGGCGTCCGGTTCAAACCCGCCCTCCCCTTTTCCGTTCACAATGCCGCGGGCTGCCAGAGCTTCGATTGCGGGCTGGTTTTTATGGGCCGAGATGTCGTCAAACGTGGTGCCGGGGACGGAAATGGGGACTTTTTTCACATCGGCATGCTTGTTCGGCAGGCCGTTCGACGGAGCAGCTGTGCCGGTTACAGAAATCGTCACGTCGTCCATTCGATAAAGGCTCGATAATCCTTTTTCCGCGCGCAAAGCCGCGACGAGACCGTACAGCCCCTGTTCGGAGGCCATTTGGTCGGAGCCGGAGCCGGAAGCCGTATGGATAAAGCTGCCGTCGGGTTTGCGGAAAGTTAGAAGATTATCAAGCAGGGTATTTCCATTTTTGACAAAGTGGCTGTCGTTCAAGTCGATTCCAAGCTCGCACAGCGCCACTATAACCTGCACGACGCTTTCAGAATTGTCTGTTCCCCAGCTGGAATAGCCGCCGTCCACTTCCTGCATGGAAGATAGGCACTTGAGGGCCTTGTTAATGGATTCTTCCACTTTGGGCTGGGAGCGGTACTTGGCAAGCGCCTGCAGGGCCATGCCGGTGATATCGGGGTCGGAGGGGCTGGTATCCCCGCCCTTGCCCGTAAGGCTCCAGCCGCCGTCTGCGTGCTGGCGGGAGAGAATATCGTCGACATACATCTGCCGGGTGGCCTGAATTTTGGCTTCGGCGTTTACGGGCATATCGTAATTGCCGCTGTCCAGGGCGATGAGCGCCCAAATTGGCCCGTTAATCCCCTGCCAGATTGTCTTTTCAAAATCCCCAAGCGGCGTAAGAAGGTTGTACCCCCCTACGTCGGCGGGGTTCGCGCCGATGGCCGTAAGCGCGACAATCACACGGCTGTACTCGGTGTATTTCTTCGTATGGAACACCCCGTTGCAGGACTTAACGTACTCCAGCACTGTCGCGTAGTAACGGTCCCAATACTCCTGAGGGACGCTGTAGCCGCTGCGGGCAAGGCCGATTACAGCCCATTCCCCGCCGATACTGCCGACTTGCGGGGATTTTACGGCGGAGAGCATGAAGGATGCGCTTTCTTCGACATAGGCTTCCAGCGCGCTTTTCGCCTCAGCCGCCATAGACGGTATCGCCAGGATAACAACCAGGACGAGGGACAAAAAGCTCCGAAGGACTGCTTTTCTTTTCTGAGTCATGGCATATCTCCTTTCTTATCCGCGGCTTTTAAGTCGCGGTATTTAAAGTTCATAATGATGGTTTCTATTATAGCCCAAAGGGCACCCCTGGGCGGAACGTTCCCCCTGTGTCTGTGCGCGATTGAACATATGGATTTCACTGGCCCAAATAACAGCGTCGGTATTTCACCTCCGTTGGGCGCCACGTTTCTGAAAGCGCCGCTTCAATTAACGGCCGTGCCCTCCATGCGATACCAGTACAGTGACCGGCACGGTATGCGTCATACCGCTCATCGGGCTGAATGCGGTGTTGCCACAGAAAACAAAAAAGTCCTGAAAACGCCGGCAATGCCGCTGCTTTCAGAACCTCCGTTGTTCGGTCAGTTCAAACCCTTTTCTGTTGTTGAAGATAAGCATAAAAAGCACATGGCATCTCCGCTAAAGCTTGACGCTTTTACGGATTTCAACCACCCTGACAGGACTGCCTTCCGAGACGTAAATATTGATTTCGCCGAATTTGATCTCACGGATCATTTCGATAAGGCGTTTTTCCTGTTCGCTCAGTGTATTTAATTCGTTTTTGTCAGCCATTTTTTCACCTCGCTTAAGACGACTTATTACCGAAGCAAAATAAAAACGGCTGCATCAATCAAAGACTGATGCAGCCGTTTTCTGCACAACACAAAAGCATCTGCAAGACACCATAAGGTCACACAGATATTCCAAGCAGGTCTTCTGGCTCGCGCTTATGGAGAAATTCTCCGGCGGTCATACTCTGCCTTCCCAGTTTCCCAGTGACCGACTTTCGTCGATGAGCATGACCTCGGCGCTTACAGCGGCGGTTCCGCTCGGGATTTTCACCCGATTCCCTATTCTTCCCCCAGAGCTTACCCGCGTCGGGGGACACTTGGAACAATATTCTCTTGCTATAAAGATAGCATAGCTAATCTGCCTTGTCAACTATAGTGTTATAGCCGATACAATGATAGCCCGCTAAGAATAATCCCATCAACAATGGTTGCTGAGACCAGATTTATTCTGTTCACCCCAGCGAATAACAGCGCCGGTATAGATGGTTTGCCCTGTTCGCGTGTAAGTTCTTCGCCAGGATTGTTTTTGTTCACGATGACCGCTATCCCGTCTATGGCTACTACATGAGAGGTCAGTCCGGACGTATTTTCGCTGTCATTCAGTTGGCACGAGGACATGCGCATCTATTAATCCATCGAAACCTCGAACTCACGGATGCAATTCGTTCTCCTAGCAAATTGTGTTACGCCAATCAGATTCGATTATCGATTATGGAGTATGAAGATTCTACAAATGCAATTTAATGCGTCCTGAACCCATTTAATTTTTCTTGGCCCCCATACATAGATTATTAGAGCCTACATAAAAAACCTAAAATCATATGCCTTATCAAAAATGGCTTCATCCTGCTTTGACATCCGAGCTAATACTTTTGCGAAATCCAATGTAACTGGAAGTCTTTTATATAAGCTGTCTCCGCTATTCCAGTTCATTTTAGTTAGCATTAGGATTTCTTGAGCAAGAATATCGCCCTGGCTTTACCAGCAAAACGTCTTACCAGCAAAGGAGCAGGTATTCCACGTGAACCCTTGTAATAATTTAGCGTTTCTGACAATTCAGGATGTATCACGCATCCGTGTGTCCAAAGCAAGAAACTTTCTTGATCTACCTTTACTGTGAGGCCACGTTTGACAGCAAACTTTTCCGCTGTTTTAGATGGTTCCTGTCCGAATCGGATTCCTCGCCATGAACAGTAATCTTGAATTTGTACAAGTTCAACATCTACTCCCTTAAACGCCTGCATAATACCAGAGATTTCTTCCCGAACAAAAGGTGTCGTCTTGTGAATAACGATTTTTCTTAAATAATTCACGGGAGCGGAATGGTAGTATTGCTCTCTTAGCTCATTCATCAAGGTGCGGGCATCATCTTCCCGCATAAAAGGATTAGTTTTATGAAGGACTATAGGATCATTTATCTTTCTAAGTGCCATTTTGATGCCAGTTCCTGTAGAATCGAAAAGCTGACTACAAGCAATGCAGATTTTCTTTTCCTCTGAATAAGCATAGCTTATACCTATGTACGCTGTGTCATTTTGAATTGCTTCTGGATGCCACAAAACCCCGTTCGCTTTGGCGTATAGACTTGTAGAAAGCGCCCACATAACCTTGCATGGATCATCAGTATCTATTGACTTTTCCTCTATTAGTTGAAGTCTTATCCCCTTCTCAGTAGCGATAATCTCCATGTAACTTCCCAACCACAGGATATTCAGGGTTTAATATATGAACACTATTCCTGTTCGCTTCACTACAAACTATAATGTTGCTTACTGGGTAGAGACGATGTATCGCATTTTCGAGTAAAGTATCAAAATTAGTTGTCCAAATGTTTTTGATCTTCCCATGATAATTTGCTTCAGCTAAGCAAAGATAGCCGATGGATGGTTCTCGCCCAGCAACAATGCTTTCAATAAACCGCTTCCTTGCTAATGGATAGCTATAACATTTTTCAAAATAAAACGAGTATTCGTTTGGGGCATACTGCGGCGGGTATAAACCCTTACGGTCGAAGTAATCTTGCAACATTTTTTGAGTAGAAGGTAACGATAAGTCTTTATACTTTTCTGTAGATTCTTTACACTCGGTACAATAAAGAGTTCTTTAAAGAGTTCTTTTGAATTCCCAAATCAGATCGCCAGCTGTCGGAATTTCAGAAGCAATGGAGGCACCCGCACCGAGGAAAAAATCAACTTCGCCGTCAGCCATAACGCTAAGATTGCGAATAAATTGTTGAGTAAGCATAGGTCCCCCTCTATTATCCCAAACATATTTTCAGAGCAGCCAACTTTGCTACATAAACCCCGGAATTTAAGGAGATTTTGGAGCCCAAAACCCTTGATTTTCGGTGTTTTTTCATGGTCTGGTAACCTCAAAAAAGAATGGCATTCAAGAGGTCAGCGGTTCGATCCCGCTTATCTCCACCAACAAAAAGGCTTCAAATCATTACGATTTGAAGCCTTTTTCGTGTTTTTGGAACTTTTTTGCGCATATTTGTATTTG
>Ga0134095_1001557_pt1 | contig 15332 bp, 11 predicted proteins | sample 6_2taG_FD_94449 | JGI IMG/M metagenome (GOLD analysis project Ga0134095, IMG submission 94449) | Switchgrass degrading microbial communities from high solid loading bioreactors in New Hampshire, USA - 6_20_20_110_A2 metaG | ecosystem: Engineered > Bioreactor > Semi-continuous > Anaerobic >... | reverse complement strand
CCTCCTGTATGTTTGGATTGGACACCTAAATCATACATGATTTCTCACTATGGTTGTTAATTTTTTTACTACATTTTACCTGTTGCATTTAATTTTACAATTAACCGGAGAAAAACGCGCGATAAAAATCGGTTTTAAGTGTTGCTAAAAAACTGTTAATAGAAGGACACTCCTTTCTTACTGGATTTCTTCCCCTGAGACAGCGTTGATGAACATTATTCTACGGCTTACACCAGATTGAAAATCCTGTTTCATACCCTTTGAAGATTTGGTCCTTTCGATAGCTAATGTCAGGGACCAAGCGGGAATAAGCCTGACTTCATCATAATTATTGTTATAAGGAACAGGTACATATTCAAAATCAATTGACGTGACGGTCACTTTGTCTGTGGATATAATGGCATTGTGTTTTTCAAAAGCTTTTTGGAGTGCCTCTTCAACGGATATAAGAGTATTTGGGGACTCCGCAACACCTTGCTGTTGGTAAATCCCATTAAAGTATAATTGGATAATGCCTTTCCGAGAAAAGGATATTCTGGCGGTTGATCCGCTTAAAAGCCGTTCACTGGCCTGAATTATGTATGATTTTTGAGTAACGGGTATACCGTTCTGAACCATCTTGAAAAAAAGAATATAAAAATCATCTTCCGGTGTAAATGTGTCTTTGGTTTGATAACCATCCGTTGGGTTTCTCAAGGGGCAAATTCCCATTTTCTTTTGATAATCAATATCTTTTTGGATTCTTTCCTCCTGCTGCTTTTGCATTGTTAAAGAGTCAATGGCGTAAATTTCGGCATCTTCCATTATATCTATTGATAATTCTTTAAAAAATTCGGAGACGTTTTCAAGAACTTCTGATCTGGACATAAATCCTAGGTTTTCCTGCTTATACACTTCGCCAAACCGTTTATTGGAAGAAAAAATTTCACTGGATGACACAAAGGAATCAGTAGGGTACTTTACGTATTGAAAATCCTGGGTAGCATATGCAATGAAACTGTTGCTTATATTAAGATATGAACTGTCATCCTGGTACATAATTGTATGGTCATAGCTGTTAAAACTTCTTTGGGGTGATTTGCCTTTATAAAAAATAGATAATAGCTTTTGTTCCTCAAAAGTCATATATTTGGCATATAGTATATCTGCTTTTTTGACTTTGGGGACTTGGACATTTGCTTCCACTTTAAAATTTTCGCTAAAAACCTTGCTGATATGAATCGGGGTATTTAGCAGCAGTGTTTCGATAGAGTTATGAACGGGTGTATTTTGTTCTTTTTCGAAAGAGACTTCCGGTGTTGAATTGGCCATTTCGGCTGTTGGATCTTCCGGGCCGCATGCCGTAAGATTAAAGGCCATTAAAAGACAGACTGTAAAACAAAAAAGCTTTTTTAAACACATCGTATTGTTCTCCTTTGCATCCTCTCTTGTGCTTTATATCGCATGTAACAAGTCTAGCTTATTTTGGATGCAAAGTATTCATCAAAACTTCAACAAAATGTTAATGCAAATGTTCAACTTACTTTAATATCCCTTCATTCTGTTTATTATACTGCCGTCTACTGCATTGACAGTTAAATGACTTGTATGGGCGGTATTGATTTCCTGTCCATTCAAGGACATAGTTCCGAAAAAATCCCATACCGGAACAATTAAGCCGGTTCCCGGACTGTATTTATCCTGAATCCTCATCATTCCCAACTGAATTCTGTCAATATTGAAGGTAAGTTTTGTATTTTCACCATAATGGGCATGGGTTACAAAAATCATTTTGGAAAAGATGGCTTTAATATCATCAAAAGGCATGAGCTTGGCATTTTCTACTACCTGTTCCGTTATTTCATATGGAGACTCCCATAAAAATTCTACAATACCGGTATCATCGATGATGAACATTATCCGCTCATAGGGCCAGCTTGGCTCAAGTTTTTTGCCGGTTCTTTCATCTGTTTCTACGAAAGTCCTGTTAATGTTGTTTTCTGTATAGGTCATAAGAGCACCGCCAATGTTTCGAACAAATTCCAATCGATAAGCATGGTGTTCCTGCCGTTTAGCAATACTTCCACTCAAGGCTGCTTCACCCCAGACTTCTTCGCAGGAAAAAAGTCCCATATTGGAGATATTCATGGCTCGGAGTGCATCGAAGGCTTTATTCCTGGCATCCTCCGGTGAGATGGAAAGCGGTACTTGATCTGCTGTTTCAAGACCAAGCTTTTTTAAATCGCTTTTGCTTGCTGCTGAATTATATGTTCCTTCATGTCCGATATCTGCATAGCCTTTTTGCTCGCATGTATAGAGTACCATGTTTTTGTTTTCGGCAAGGTGATTGGATATGATAAGATACTTGTGGTTTTTCCCATATTTTGAATAACCTTTAATTTGCATAGCTCCATACTCTGTCGGTTCAAACACTTTGGGGGCAGGAAGAATATCATGGGGTTTGTCAGGTATTGTAATACCTGCTGATTTGAATTTATCATTATCCCGTTGCAGAAATTTACGCTTAACGGGATCGGTTTCCTTTGACAGTTCTTCCATCCAATACATCAACTTCTCTTCCTCGTAAGTATACCCGGTTTCAAAGCGGTTGTTAAAAGCTGCATCTCCTATAAAATACTCAATAATACGGTCTGCTTCTTCCTGAGTGAAATTTCGGCCGCGTACCTTAACTATGGGAATGCTGTTCGTATCCGGGAGAATTATATCCGCATCTGCATTTACACAAATATTTCCTGTTGAATTGGTTGTTTTCAGTGTCATACGTTCAGGAATATTCAGCATCTCAACTATGGTCCTCTTTTCTTTTTCATTGCCGGAAGCTATCTTTAGCATCAAGTCGTTGTTTTTTCCTGTCACAATTATACTTTCATGTGTCTTTTGGCAAGAAGTCAGGCTAAAGAGCATTATCAAAACCAAAAGAAATAATATCATCAAACAGCGTTTTTACACACTCCGGTTTTATTTTAATGTTTTCTTCCAATGTAATAAGTTTTAGCAATTTTTGGGTAAGACGTTCCAGCCATCGGCATTGAGAGTGGATATGGAGAAGAGAATTTTGCACTTCTTCCTTGCTTAAATCGGCGGATAGAAGCGTTTCACTATGGATTATCATGGATGTCAACGGCGTTTTGAATTCGTGGGTGAGGCCGCTTATAAAAAACTTTTGACGCTTTGCTGTTTCTTCCAAATTTGAAATGTGAGTTTGCACGGCATCGGCCATAATGTTGAAATCCGTAGCCAGTTCGCCTACCTCGTCTTTAGACAGTACGGGTGCCCGTTTGTCATATTCACCGACGGCAATACACCGGGTTGCATCTTTTAACCGCATAAGCGGCTTGTTTGCATGGCGGACAAACCATATAATGAGCAAAGTTCCAACAATGGTTCCTATCCCGCAGATTACAACAAAACGCCAGGTCATGGTGTTAATACTATCAAAAACTTCTGTTATATCTTTGACTGTGTATACAAAATAACAGTCATCGAGAAGGACAAGTCCACTGCCTACTATGAGGATATTCCGGCTGCCGATTTTTTTCAGCAATACCTTTTGTTCATTGAAATTATCTATCGGCAATATCTTTTCCGGATTAATGCTCACCGAAGAATAAATTGTACCTTCCTTGCCGACCAGTACGGATGAGTCATTGGCAAAGCATTTGAAACAATAGTTAATACCTGATTGTTTTACAACGGGATTAATTTCGCCACTGAGATAGTATTGAACCATTTCTGAAAAAGAAGTTGACAGATTCCATTGTTCAGTCTTAGCTTGCTCGGTAGTAAGTTGAACCATATTGCTTTTGGCGTATAGCAGCAATAATGAGCTACATGCGGTTACGACTGTCAGCAGGACAACTATGCTGGCAATGGATACTTTTTGCCATAGTTTCATATTATTTATCCTCCAACCTATAGCCATACTTTGGAACAGTTTTTATAATGTCTGAAGCATCCAACTTTTTGCGCAGGTTGGATATATGTACATCTATTGTGTGGGTGTCTCCGAAAAAATCCGATCCCCAAATTTCATTGAGCAGCTTTTCACGTAGTATGGTACGATTTTTATACCTGGCAAGCATAGCAAAAACTTCAAATTCAAGGGGCTTTAGTATGACTTCCTGACCGCCTTTAGTAACGATACGGTTTTCCAGATCCAGTGTAATATCACCGATGCGTAGAATTTGATTAAGTTTGCCGTTTCGTTCCAGTACCTTTTCGATGCGTACCAGCAGGGTCAGCATATCAAAAGGCTTGACAATGTAATCCTCTGCGCCATCACGAAGTCCCTTTATTTCAGAAGAAGTATCACTCTTTGCTGTAAGGTAGATAACAGGTATATTGTATTGCTTCATATATGAAAGCAATTCAAAACCGTCTATACCAGGCAGCATAATGTCCAGTAAAGCGAGGTCATAGGAATGATCATCTTCTAAAGAATCAGCTGCTTCCTTCCCGTCGGCAAATACCTTATATTCATATCCCGAATATTGCAAATTGACCGCAATACCATCGGAAATTGCCTTTTCATCTTCCACAATCAAAATCCTATTCTTAGCCATGTATTCACCTCGACAAAACGGTATATTCTTCATAATTATACCATTGCCTTAAGGCAAAAACCTCAATAAAATGTTAACGTTTTATATTATGATTGAAAGTATGACAGGTGCTTACCATTTTTTACTTAGTGTTTTTTTGGCATCTATCATAAAGTATAAAGATAATGTTATAGAAAAAGGTGTTCAGTACTTTGGTTTAATATTTCAGTAGCAAGATATAGTATATGATATTAACAGGAAAGACAATGTAAACATAAAATCGCTTTGGGATTTTTGTGCCCTTATAACGCAGCATTAATTAAGTCCAATAATGTTTTCATTGAGGTTAGCTAAAAATTGTGATGATTGGATTTTCGATTTGTTATTCAATGTAAGAAGTGACTTTCTATATATTTGCAATAAGTATTTTATGTTGATTTTTAATATGGCAAAATGTATAACCTTTATTCCTTCAAGTATTGCTCTATGCCGGATGCTATAGCTTCAGCGATATCTTCTCTGAATGATTCTTTCAATAATAATTGACGCTCTTTTGCATTAGATATGAAAGCCGTTTCGACTAATACACCGGGAATATCCGAGTTTTTAAGAATATAATATTTGGCCTTTACCGTGTCATGTATAGTTCTCTTTTTTCCATTTACTATCATATTATTTAATTCTCTTTGTATGCTATAAGCAAGATCTTTATTCTGCTCGAATTTGTCGTTATAAAAAACTATAGAACCGTCAGTTGAGGGTTTTTTATTATTACAATTTACATGAATACTTACAAATAATTGTGCGTTACTTTTATTTATGATATTAACTCTTGCATTTAAATCTCTCAAGTAGCGATTCTTTCCGGAAGCGTCCAGGCTTTCCAAGGATATATCATTTTCTCTAGTCATAATAACTGTATAGCCCTTTTTCACCAATAAATTCATTAACTTTTTACTTATATCCAGGTTTATGTCTTTTTCCAATATACCTGCTTTAGAGGTTCCGCCATCAATGCCACCATGTCCGGGATCTATAACAATTACTCCATTTTTTGGGTCTACAAATACATTAGTAGAATCTCTTGGAAGAAAAATAAAAAATAATGAAGCAGCAATTATAGTTAATCCCAGCACAAATGAAAGGATTAAATACAAATGTATTCTTTTTATAATGAATATTTTTATTTCTTGCATGGTTTAAATCCCTATTCCTTATTTTATCTGTTAATATTCTATGAATAGCATTTTTTATTATGAATAATTAAGAAATGACCTTGCAATCTGCTCATTCTTTATCAGTTCAACTGTCCTTTTGACTGTATCAATACTTTAAGCTGTTGATTTTCGCATTTAAAGATTCAAATCTCAAATTCTAATGGTATAGTATAAATTTTAATATGCTGTCTATGGTATAATAAATCTCAGGTGGTGAAATATGCAGATTAACCGGCTAATCGAAACGGTTTATATCTTACTTGCCAAAAAGACAGTAACAGCAAAAGAGTTATCCGAGCATTTTAATGTTTCAATACGGACTATATATCGGGATATCGATGCTTTGAGCAGTGCCGGTATACCTGTTTATACCAGTAAAGGCAAAGGCGGAGGTATTAGTCTCCTTGAGAACTTTGTGCTTAACAAATCCATGCTTTCGGAAAATGAGCAGATGGAGATTATTTCATCTCTTCAAAGTCTTAAGGCTATTAATGTACAAGATGTAGAACCTATACTAAACAAACTGTCCGTTATTTTCGGCAAAACCAACACCGGTTGGATTGATGTTGATTTCTCACGTTGGAGTAGCAGTGATGATGAAAAGGAAAAGTTTGGTATATTTAAAACAGCTATTTTAAATAAAAAGATGGTATCGTTTAGCTATTATGGTTCTAATAAAGAAAAGACAGAGAGAACTGTTGAACCCCTAAAACTTGTATTCAAAGGCTATGCTTGGTATGTTTGCGCTTTTTGCCACATGAAAAATGACTTCAGGATATTCAAAGTTAGCCGAATAAAAAATTTATCAATCCTGGATAAATCATTTACCCGAAATTGTCCTGAAAATATTTCAATAGAATCAAGAGAAGCTAGTATAAAGCTGGTTAAAGTAATTCTGAAAATACATCAAAGAATGGGGTTCCGGGTATTTGATGAATTCGGATATGATTCCATTAAAGAAAATGAAGATGGAAGCTTTCTGGTTACAGTAAACTTACCGTATGATGAATGGTTGTATGGATATATTCTTTCATTCGGTGAAGATGCTGAGGTTATAGAACCTGAATATATTCGTAATAATTTAAGAAGTAAACTTGAAAAGTGTATGGAGAAATATTCTTAATATGACACACTGTTGTCAGCTTTTATATGCTAAAGTAATGGGAGATACCGGGTTTTGTTTCTAATAATGAATAGAAATTATAACAGTAAAAAAAATAATAGATTTAAAGGAGTGCTAAAATGAGCAAATTGGATTATAAAAAGGCCTTTAAAGAATTATATCTCCCTAAAAACAACCCTTCGATTGTTGATGTACCTGCTATGACTTTTGCAATAATAGACGGTCAGGGCGACCCTAATGGAGAAGATTTTGCCTTGGCTACTGAAGCACTTTATAGCTTTAGCTATTCGGTAAAAATGTCTTATAAAAGCAAGGATGTTCCCAAAGGGTATTATGATTATACTGTATTTCCCCTTGAGGGAGTGTGGGATTTGGTGGATAAAAGTAAACCGATAACCGACAAAAGCAATTTTGCATACTCAATTATGATTCGCCAACCGGATTTTTTAACGGAAGAGTTATTTAAGCGGTTTGTCAATGAAGCCAAAAATAAGAAACCCAATGTTTATCTTGAGAAAATAAGATATGTTACAATAACCGAGGGTTTGTGCTGTCAGATGCTCCATATAGGAAGTTACGATGATGAGCCGGCAAGTTTTGAAAAAATGGAACAGTTTTGCAGGGATAACGGATACGAAAGGATATGCTTAAAACATCGTGAAATATACCTGTCAGACCCGCGTAAGACTGAAGCTGATAAATTGAAAACTGTACTGAGATTCAATGTGAGGAAAATTCACTGAATATAAATTTGGAGGATTGAAGAATGTTTTTTCGAGAGGCAGAAATAAATGACCTTGACAGCTTGCAGGAACTATATTTGCATTTGCATGAGACAGAGAAACTTCCCGAAAGTGAAGAACTTAATTTACTTTGGAATGAAATTATAAAGGATAAGAACTATCATATTTTGGTAGCGGATATGGAAGGTAAAATTGTTTCCAGTGTGACGCTAGTGGTAATAAAAAATCTTACACGGGGTATGAAACCTTATGCCTTGATTGAAAATGTTGTAACACACAGGGAATATAGAAACAGAGGATATGCCAAAGCTTTGATACGAAAGGCTGTTGAGATTGCTCAAAATAGCGGATGCTACAAAATTATGCTTCTTACAGGTTCAAAAGATGAAAAAACATTATATTTTTATGAAAGTTGCGGATTTAACAGAAAAGATAAGACAGCTTTTATAAAATGGTTATAGTAAATGCCGATGTGATTAAAAAATATTTACCAATAAAAACTGTCGCACCAGAAAGTGGTATAACTGGTGCGACAGTATGGTTAATATATTATTCTATTGGGAATTTGCTAATCATACCGAGAATTCTTTGCTTCATATAGGCATAATCGATAGAGTTTATATGGCCGTCACCGTTTACATCGGCATAGGTTAAGTCGATATTGAAAGTTTCTATGCCGAGGATATGTGATTTTAAAAGAGCAATATCGATAGAATCAAATTTACCGTCGGAATTCAGATCACCCACTATGCGCTTTTGAGGTGTAGGCGTCGGCGTATAGTTTCCGGTATCATAGAGGTCTTTTGGCAGTTCGTCCAAAGTAATTACGTACTCACTGTTATATATAGTATTTAAAAGAACAGGATCATTACGGTTCATAAGGTACTCGCCATACCATGGGCAGAAATATAACCACCATGCACTTTCATTGACTATGTTTTGAATATCAGGAATTACGTCATTTTCAGTCAATGCAACCATCTTTGTGTCATTGGTATAATTTACAAGAGTAAGGAATAGAGATGATGCGGCACTTGTTCCCCAATTAGTGGGTGAGCCTTCATATTTATCATAGCCAATTATATCTACATATTCATCGCCAGGATACCATTCATAGGAATTTGCATAGGTATAAAGATTTACTTCCCATATAAGATTGTGAATGCCATATTCTTCAGTTAAAGTTTTATACAGAAGCTTCCATAGCTCCTTGTAAACTTCTGCACCTCCGGAACCCCACCAGAACCATGCGCCTGAACCGTCTATATTATTGTAACCTTCCGCTTCATGGAAGGGACGGAACAGGACAGGAACTTTGGCTTCCTGAAGAATGAGAAGCTGTTCTGCAAGGTCTTCAATTGCCATCATAAGGTAAGCATGTTCCTTTGAAGTCTTGTCAAGGCATTTGGCCGTATTAAAGCTTGCAGTGGGTTTGTATGTACATTTTGTCCAATCCACGAATTCGCCAAGTTTGTAATTTGCAAAATCAACGGGAACATTAATATGCCAGCAGGCAGTTGCAATACCGCCACGGTTTTTTACCCAATCGATTATACGCTCTGTTGTACCGTCTTCCCATCCATACAGAGGATTGTAATTCATAAAATCGAATCCTCTGATTGCGGGGTATTTGCCTGTCTTATCGTAAATGTATTCAAATTCAAGTTCCATATTACCGTTGTTTCCGTTGCCGTAAATTTCCTGCTGACCGGAAATAACGTATTTACCGTAAACGCTGGTAAGGTATTCAAAAAGTTTTTTAGTTTCAGGTGTTGCATTTTTATCCGACAGAATGGGGTCGATTTTAAGTTCAGGCATATCGGCGTAGTCAAAAGTTATTGTATCATAAAGTATAAAACCCCAGCTTCCGGATGTTCCGATTTCAATGGTTGTTGTACCGGCTTCAAGATAAAAAAATCCAAAGCTGTAGTCAATCCATTTGCCTTTGTTTGGAATAAAGAAATTACCAAGTGGTTTGCCGTTAATACTGACGGCCTGAAGCCTGGTTTCATTCTCTTTTCCGAGATACATCCAGCATCTTGTAGAAAGCTCATACATAGCATTTTCGGGAACTGTGACCTTTAAAGTTATTGTTCCCGAGTTGGCTACCCATACAAAACCTTCACCTGAATAGCCGGGATACTCGGTGCCGTAAACGTTGGTAGTAATAGTAGCACCGTTGCTGAGAATGCAATCTTCGGCTTCCACTTTTACAGGCAGGGAATTTGAAGCATTAACCGAAGCTGGCACTGATAAAAGAATTGAAAAAACTATTGCGATTGTTGCCAACAGAGATAGTCCTCTGCTGAAAAATATCTTCATAAAATGCACTCCTTTAATAAATATTTTTTATAATTATTTAAGTAATTTCTAAATAATTTTACCTGAAATATAGTTTGCAAATAATTGTCACGGAGAACCGGATTGTATATTAAGTGTATGTAATTCAGGTTCAATCGCATTTTTGGAAAACATTCGACAAAAATAAGCTATGTTGTTGAGAAAGCGATGTGGAATGGAACATTACTATAATGAAAGTAATTTGATGTTATGGGTAAATTGCGCAGTCTTATTATAAAAAATTATATCATATTTGAGACATTTTATCAATTATTTGCTATTCCAGAATGGCTTGAATTTAGGCTGCATTGACAAATTTGGTTAGGGAATTTGGAGAATTTATGAAAGTGCTTTAGGTTGATTTATGAACTATTACTAATTGACAATTTGGGGCAGAGGCATTAACCTGAAAATAGTTTAATTGGTTAGACTTAAGGAGCGAGTTGCTGATGGAAAGAATAAAGATATTCGAATCAGAATACAGATTTATGAATATTATATGGGAACACTCACCAATATCAAGTACAAAGCTTGTCAAGCTTGCCAGTGAACAGCTGGGGTGGAAGAAGTCCACGACATATACCGTTATTCGGAGGCTGTGTGACCGTGGAGCTATAAAAAATGAAAACGCTATTGTTGAGCCGTTAGTAAACCAGGAACAGGTAATGCGTATGCAAACGGAAGAGCATATAGATAAAGTATATAAGGGATCGCTGAAACTTTTCTTTACAACTTTTCTTCAAAAGGAAGAACTGAATAAAGATGAAATTGAAGAACTGAAAAAAATAATAGACCGATATGAGAAGCAGGAATAAAGTAGATAAATATTTATGCAAAAGAATCTGCAAATAGGCAAAATTGAAAGCAAATTCATATTATTAATTAAGGAGAGTGGATAATATGAATTTGTATGAAAATTTACAGGGTACACCGCAGCAGCCTGATAATCCTACTGATACGCAGAGATATATTCTTGCCAAGTTTGCTCTATATCAGAAGGGCAGACCTGAAGATTTTGAATATATTAAAAAACTGACTTCACCTCCGGCAGATATTTCAACCATTGTCAGCTATGGAGAACTTCGAGGAGTAAAAATAGGGATAATTGGCGCCGGTTTGGCAGGGCTTGCTTCAGCATTTGAGCTGAGAAAAACGGGTGCAGACATAACTATTTTTGAAGCGGAGGAGAATCGTATCGGAGGAAGGGTATACACATATTATTTTGATAAAAGCAAGCAGTTGTATGGTGAACTCGGAGCGATGAGAATACCTGTCATTCATGAGACCACATGGCATTACATAAATCTGTTTAAAATTCCCACAAGACCTTTTATACAAAATAATGAGAATGCTTTTATATATCTTAAGGGTATACGGGTGAGAAATGATGCGCAAGGCAGAAATGTAATGAAATACATATATCCAAAGTATTCTCTTTCGGAATGGGAAAGAAGGACTCCCTGGCAGCAATTGGTTTATTATGGCCTGGAAAGTCCGCTTCTTCCGGCAACGCCTGAGGAAAGAAGCGAGCTGCTTCAGGTAAAGCCGTATTATAATAACTTCAATACTTACTGGGATTTTCAAAGCAATAGAAAGATAATGGAGTCCCTGGGTTTAAGCGAAGGTGCTATTAATTTAATTTCAAACCTGTCTCCGTTGGCCGGTCAGAATCTTTACAACAGTTACATAGACATAGCTCAGGCAAATTACCCTGCCAATCTGTCATTCCTTTATGAGATTTCCGGTGGAACTTCAGTACTTCCCTATACGATATATAATTCGTTGCTCAATCCCAATCCAAAAGAAGATTACCCGGGTATACCTCTACACAAGCTTGGTAAAGTAATTGTTAAAAATGGAAACTGGGTTTCGGGAATATATAGGGATAAAGAGAATGGAAGGGTAGTACTGGCCTACAGGAATAAAAAGACAAGCAAGCTGATTTTTGAAGTCTTTGATTTTGTTGTTTGTGCCATACCTTTTTCCACACTTCGTACAATTGACATAAATCCTCTTTTCAGTGGACCGAAAATGCAGGCTATAAAAGAAGTTAATTATATACCTTCGCAGAAAACTCTTATGTTATGTACCTGGCGTTTTTGGGAGGCTGGTGGTCCGGAAGAACAAATAATCGGAGGAGGATCATATACTGACCTTCCAATTACTACATTGTGGTATCCATCGGATCATTATAGAAGCTGTGTTGAACAAACTAAGTGTGAACAGAGAAGTTTTCCTTACAGCAAACTTAATTTATTGCCGAAAGATCAAAAGTTTTTGGCTGGAAAGCCTGGAGTTATGATAGCTTCATACAACTATGGCCTGGATACCATAAGACTTGCCAATCTCAGTCCTGAATTGCGCAATGAAGAGATTAAAAGAGAAGTGGAAGAAGTTCACGGACTTCCAAGAGGTTATCTGGACAGAATAGCAATTGACTTTAAAACTATGAATTGGAATGAGAATTTATGGACCAGGGGAGCACTGCCCTTTTATACTCCCGAGCAAAAAAGGTTATTCTCCTTTGTCATGACTTTGCCCGAGTATGACAATAGGGTATTCATGGCGGGGGATCAAATTTCGCCGGTTCATCGCTGGATGCAGGGTGCTCTTCAAAGCGGTATGATTGCTGCAAATCAATTGGCTATGGCAGCAAAAAGTTACAGACAGTAAAAGCCAGCACTTAAAAGTGCTGGCTTTTGCCATTTAAAGTTTAACAATATTTTATCTAAAACTCTTTTATAATTCCTAAAAGATAACTTTTCAGCAATGCATAGTCAATGGAATTTACATCGTTATCATCGTTGATATCAGCGTTTGCTAACTGTTCCGGAGTAAGCGTTGTAATACCTAAAAGATGCATTTTTAATGTTGCATAATCAATAGAGTTGATTTCTCCGTCAAGTGTTATGTCTCCCTTCATGGATGGCTTAGGCGTAGGTGTAGGTGTGGGTGCAGGTGTTTTAGTTGGGGTAGAAGGAGTTGGTGTAGTTACAGTACCGGATGTAGGTTCACCATATACGATACCTCTTCCGTTAGTTGCTACAAAAACACGCCCATAAACTCTTAAATCACCTGTAATTGAATAGTTTATTGAACCATATTGATGTTGATCATCATTAATTCTAACCCAGCTCTTAGCCATATCATCGGAACGGTACACTGCATATAAACCGTCAGTTTCACCGCAGATATAAATGGCAAGATAATCTTCTCCATCTTTAGCTTTACCGAAGCCAATTACATCACAGCGAGTAATACCTTTAACTTTATTTATTGTTTTACCCCCGTCAGTTGTGTATGAAAGGCCTGTTGAAGGACCGGGAATCCATACATGACCTTCTTTTCCGGGTACTGCTTTGATTTTGGAAGTAGGAGATTCAAGACCCTTCTGTACAGGTTTGAATGTTAAACCGCCATCTTCACTTACATAGAAAGTGTTCTTTGCATAAGCGTAGAATACTTTAGGATTCACTCTGTCGGAGCAAACGTCTGCACCGGCAGGAAGGGTATCTACAGCTTTCCATCCTCCGTTTACGTAACATAAAACTCCCTGGCTGGTACTTGTTGACCATACAAAAGTTGAACCGTCAGCGGCCACTGCTACTGTTCCGCCTTGGGCAATATCATCTTCCGAGGCTGCGGGGAAGGTGTAACTAACGTTTGGCTGAACTTCAGACCACGTTTTACCGCCGTCTTTTGACATTGCTACAGTCTTCTTTATCATTTCATATCGCTCTTTATCCCTGGTACCCACTCTTACAATGATATTTGGATTCAGCTCTGCATAGTCCAGACCTGTAGTATTGGTAAACACAGGGTTATTCATCATTAGTTCGGGTCCCTTTTTCAAATCTTTGTGTACAAAGCCGCATATATCGCCAACACCGCTTATAAGCTCTACTCCGTCAACGGGTGGGCAGATTAAACTTAAAACTGCAGTTTGCTCAATTCCGGTTGCCATAACTTCAATGTTTACGTACTTACCTTTATCCCAATCGGTTAAATTCTTTGTTCCATAGATAGTTGCACCGGTAACATACATCATTTCATCGGAATTAAACGGATTGATCTCTATATCGCCAATCATCCAGCCGAGTTTTGGTGAAGGTGAGTCCATTATTTCCATTCCGGTTATTAAACCGCCGCTTGCAGCGTTTATTGGCTTATCCCATGAAAGCCATGGCGCTTTTGATATATCCATTGTATATTTTAAATTTCTTGATGGCCAACTGCCATGTTCCCATATAGCATCCCAGGTTTTACCGCCGTCGGTTGAACGGAAAATATTATCATCCGGCCACCAGGATTCAAGGGTTGAAACTACAATTGTATCCGGATTTTGTGCATCTACACTTAAACCGCCAAATCCATAATAGTTTTCATACTTGGGTGAACCGTCCCAGTCATATCCGCTAGGAGGAGTAATATCTGTCCATTCTCCTGTGTTTGTGTCATATTTGTAAACGGCACCATCCTGGCATTGATAAGGACCGCCGCGGTCACCGTAAGTAATATATAAAATACCTTTTTTGCTTATAACTGCATGATGAGGAATTCCGATAGTCAAAGCATCGGCATTGTGTCTTTTGAAAGTGCTCTCGGTAGGTTGTCCTTCAACGGGTTTCCATGTTTTACCTGCATCATGGCTGACATATAAAGGATTCTTTTTGTCGGCTACACCAACATAAATATCCTTTGTGGGTGTTCCTTTAGTACCCTTGTCCGAATCGAACACAACAAAACATAATCCCAAGTTATCGGCAGTATATTCAAAATTTGGGTCTTCCACATAGTTTCCTACGTTGGGAAAGCTTTCGACTTTTTCCCATGTTTTGCCGTAATCGGTGCTTCTCCACAAACCATTGCCGCTTCTTGCAGCGAAATATAATATGTTGTTACTGTTGGGGTCGATTGCTAAACGTTCTCCTATGGAACGTCCCGGCATATTTCCGCCGAATTTGAATGGAAGTTCTGTCCTTTCCCAGGTCTTGCCGTAGTCTTCGGAACGCAGGATGTATCCATTCATTGAAGTCCAGCTGTTTGTATATGTACCGGCTGCAATATAGACTCTATTTGGTTCCACCGGGTCGGTAGCCAAACTTTCGCAACCGAGCAGATTCCATTCATCAGGTGCTACCCAGTCGGTAAGCGGTTCCCATTCCAGGGTTTTTTTGTTTCTTATATAAGCACCGCCCATATCGGTACGGGCATAGACAAGGCCTTCTTCGGTTGGATTGTAAATGATGCCGGTAACAAATCCACCGCCACCGCCAATTTTAACATTATCCCATTTATAAGGAACACTTGCAGCGCTATTTACAGATTGGCTCGGTGTGAGCAAAGAAGCACATGCAAAAGCTGCAAT
>Ga0134095_1001539_pt1 | contig 15427 bp, 7 predicted proteins | sample 6_2taG_FD_94449 | JGI IMG/M metagenome (GOLD analysis project Ga0134095, IMG submission 94449) | Switchgrass degrading microbial communities from high solid loading bioreactors in New Hampshire, USA - 6_20_20_110_A2 metaG | ecosystem: Engineered > Bioreactor > Semi-continuous > Anaerobic >... | reverse complement strand
GGAGGTGCTGAAGTAAAACTTACAATTTCATCTTTAACAGGATGCTTAAATGACAGTTGATATGACCACAGTGCCAGATTATCGGTAAATGGGAGTTTAGCCCTTCCATATTTTGCATCGCCGACTATCGGATGGCCGTTATGGGCCAACTGTACCCGTATCTGGTGCGGTCTTCCTGTTACTAAATTAATTTTTAAAAGGGTCATGCCATGCTGTTCACTAATGACGCTGTAGTGAAGGATTGCTTCAAATGAATCCGGAGTGCCTTCAGGGACAACCGCCACTTTATTTCCGTCCGGGTTTTTAAGCAAAAAATTATAGTATGAACCACTACCGGTTTCAAATGAACCTTCTGTTACTGCAAGGTAAGTTTTTTCCATTTTTCTGGTGCGAATTTGATCAGACAGTCTTGATGCCGCCTTGGATGTCTTTGCAAAAACCATTGCACCTCCGACAGGTCTGTCTAAACGGTGTACCAATCCCAGATATACGTTTCCCGGCTTGTTATATTTCTCCTTCAAATACCCCTTCAGCATTGACAGCAAATCCGGGTCCCTGCTGATATCAGCCTGTACAGGTACATTCGCAGGTTTTTTGACTACAAGCAGATGGTTGTCTTCATATATTATGCTGATATCATTTTGCATATCCATTTATGCCAACTCCGAAAGTTTGATAAAAACTGAATTCTTTTAATTAACCCAAGTATCGACATTCGTAAATTAAAATATCCAGATAATGTATATTATATACGCAATTTATATAATATCGATATTTTCATACAGCGTCAAGCCGTAAAGTAGAAACGGATAGAGTCAATTTACTGTAGGGATTTGAAGATAAGATGACTTCCTGAAATTACCACTCAGGTCACGCCCTTTACAACTAGCATCCCTCATATGGTTTGTCAGCCAGGGTGACACCCAGTGTGCTTGGTGGGCCGGAGATTATGGCTGCCACTTTTGTCCATTATACCATATGGGTCCCTCTTATTGTAAAGGGTTCGCTTCGCCGTTCCCTTCGTTCATTCTCACCCTACAAAGGCTCTCAATGCGCTATAAAGTGCTGTTTTATGCCCTTTACTGATTACTGTTAGATTGCTGTTCCAAACATTAGCATATCTATTCCCATTAGTTCTCATTTCTCGGATCAATTCATCTTGTAGTTGATGTACCTGCTCCCGTTGTTCTTTCTTCTTTTGAGCCATTACCAAATCGTATACTTTCCCACCGTTTTTCTTGAAAATTCTAAGCTGCGCCATCTTATCTGCACCATTTTTTGACCAGCCCATTGGCCTGCTACTTAACCTATCAGATAGAATATGGCTTACATGTCCTTCCGCACTGCATCCTACAATTTCATAGTTATCTACCTTTATCTCAATCCCTGCCCAGTTATTTAGTATATATCTTTTTGCATCATTTACAGCTTTCTTCTTTGTCTCCGATTCGGTCTTTTCAAGAATTTTAGCAAATGCCTTCTTAAGCTGCTTTTTATCAGCTTCTTTCAAGGCATCATCTATTTCCTGCTCTATATCTTTCTCTTCCAGATGTGCTGTCACCATCTTTACGTATTTGCTCAAATGATACTTATCCAATACAAACTTACTATTACCAATCCAGTTTAATCCTTGTTTTATCCAAGCCGCTCCGTCTCCAGATATATATACAGTTTCAATCTTTTCTACATCATAGGTATCATCTATGTACTTACAAACCTCCAACCACAGCTCTTCACTATCTCGGATTCCTCCAAAAAAACGGGGATTCTTTAATACTTTTCTCTTCTTCGTGCTTTGTTCATGATCAATTCCCTCATGAACATAAATAAGCTTTGGCATTAGTGTGTTACTTACTCCACATTCTTCTGTCTTATGTTTCTTTTTCCCTTGCTGCGCTACATGGTCTTCGTCAGCCTCAATATACAGAATCTTTGGTGTCCCATCCTTTCTCTCTTCCACTACTGGCTGAATCACTTCTAGCTCATGTACTTTGCTCATTACGGCCTGTTTACTCACTTCATCCATGTATGCAGCCTTTTCGCCGCCTTTTCTATAACTGCTCTCTGTTGCCTCTTCCAAAGCATTAATGACAACATCTGCACTCACTCGGTCATGGGGATTGATACCAACTATTCTATCCACAAGGTATTGCCTTTTCCCTCCTTTTTTAGGCTTGAAATATGTTCGTTCATAACTTATTTGCCCGAAGCTTGTTAAAAGTCCTGTTCTATCCTTCCTTACAATTTCCCAATTCTGCTTGCGGCATGCCGATCTCCGCAGATAGTCATCCATATCTTCAAGAACTTCTATAACGATATCCCTTCCCAACTCTAGAAGCTCTTCATGCAATCCCAGAACAAGGTCAGCTAAATCTGTAGGTTTTTCAACAAATTGTTTTACCCTTTCTTCAATCTTTTTTACCCCAAACTCAATAAAATGTTGTATACTATTGTACATAGAAGATGCATCCTTTCGTTAAGTATTTTTGGTTTAGTAGCTTATATCTTAACAGGATGTCATCTTCTTTTCAATTTGTTTTGGCATATTTTCCCACTTAATTCCCTACAGTAAATTTACTCGAACATAACATAATTAATTGACGCTGTCTGTTACAACCTTTTTCATGTTTTTTTCAAACTTGCTTCGCGGTATCATAACCTGGTGGCGGCAACCCTGGCATTCCATGCGTATATCAGCACCGGTACGAACAACTTTCCATATCCTGCTTCCGCAGGGGTGAGGTTTCTTCATTTCTACCAGATCGCCCAATTTGAACTCTTTATTGACCATAAAAACCTCCATTTATATTATGTTTTTTAATGCCGTTTCTTCATCAGGATATACTTCAATCAGCCTTGTCAAATTTATAATATCGAACAGCTTACCAACTTCCTGAGTCAGGCCGCAGAATACAAGCCTTCCTCCATTTTCCCTGAACTTCTTTATGCATTTTACAATCATATTAACTCCGGCATTATTTATATAACCCACGCCCGACATATCAAGAATTACAGTTTTATTGCTCTTTTCGTCCGCAATTTTTTCAAAGTATTTCCTGCATTCATTTTCAGTACAAAGAAGAATCTGACCTCTCATTGAAATAACAAACAAATCATATAATTGCTTTTCAACAACTTCCATTCTTCCATCCTCCCAAAGAAGCCTAATTTATTTGTTACCACACTTTGTGACGTGTTTAACAAATAATTATTAGTCTTCTCCGGATATTGGAAAATAAATCATTGCCTGACCGGATCCATTTCCCCCTCAAGCCAGTCCATAAATTGTCTGGCTGTTCTCGGAGACATTCCGTTATACGCTATTTCCCATTGCATCGCTTTTTGTTCAAGCAGTGCGGGATCTATTTTTATATTCCTGTCTTCAGCCATCTTATGGACTATCTGAAGATATTCCTTTTTAAGCGGGGACGAGAATACAATGGTGATACCAAACCTGTCTGACAAGGACAGTTTTTCCTGTATGGCATCCCTTGCCCTGACTTCATCATCGGAGTTATCCGAAAAAAGACCTGCTCTGTCTGAAAACTTCTCCTTTACCATATGCCGCCTGTTCGATGTTGCATACAGCAGGATATTGTCAGGCCTGTGCTCGATTCCTCCCTCCAATACCGCTTTTAATGCAGCATATTCACCTTCATCATTATCAAAGGAAAGGTCGTCGATGAATAAAATAAACTTAAGCCCGCGTCCTGACAGCATTGATGTAATCCGGGGCATTTGATCCAGGTACCTTTTCGGAACCTCAACCAGTCTGAGCCCCTGATGGCAGAATTCATTTGCCAGTGCCTTAACCATTGAAGACTTGCCAGTTCCCCTGTCGCCGTAAAATAAAATGTTATTCGCTGTTTTGCCCGACAGGAATATCCTGGTGTTCTTTAACGCTGTTTCTTTTTGTGCATCAACAAGGTAAAGCTTGTCAAGGGTTATCGGATCAGGGTTCTTAACGGGAACCAGTCTTTGTGCATTGCCATCATAAATAAAGAAGAAATGCCTGCAGAAAAGTCCGGAGCCGTTTTCCCTGTGCCAGGAAATCCTTCTGTCAACCTCTTCATCCCACTTGTTATTCACATTGGTTTTTCCTGTGGGATTCCAGTCGGGAAGGTTGTCTACTACAGTGTTTACTTCGTTGTTATCAGAAAATTTCTCTTTTATTTTATTTTTTATATCAATACAGCTTACCCCGGCAAGCTTTTGCAGTATTCCAAGCTCTACTGCCGCCTGTTTTGCCAGAGGATCGCCGCTGTTGATTTCCCCTTTTTCACACGAAAGGGTAAAGATATTCTCGTCCTGAAGCGACAGATTCTCAATGTGCTGATAAAAGCTTGTACAATTGTTCTGCAGCAATGAAGAGAAAACCTCACTATATGTCCTTATTACCTCTTCAGGATCGGCCGATCCACGGCCCAGCAATTTCAGCAGTCCAATCAGCTTTTTAACCGCCATATCCTCCAGAATGTTAATATAAATGCCAAGTCCGGCCAATTCAAGCAGCAAATTGTTCATCAGTTTATCTCACCCTTTATCCTGATAACTTATGAAAGTCCAAAATTATTATTAATTATATCATCTCTTGTCATTAAAATCATCAGACAAACCGGGAACTTGCCCTTTTTTAAAATACTGCCTGTCAACAGTAAATAAAGTACAAGTTTTATGAATAAAATTATATTAGTCAGGGCACGATCCCATTTGGAAGAACAAATTCCAAATTTAAAGCAAAGGGGTTGATTCCACCAAAAAAGTTTGGCACTATCCTGAAAAATATTATTGATGCACCTTAGGAGGACATTAACAGATGCACAGTATTACAAAACCCTGCCTGAAACCAAAGAGGGCAGGTTAGGCGGATCCGGTTAAGCAGATGACACCGATCCGCCTATTTGTTTTGTTTCACTGGCCTGACCAGACATCCCAGGCAAGTGAAGCGACTGTTTCCGGAATTGCACAATATCAAAAGCCGAACTTACAGTCACCCGGCAGGAGAGGCACAAATGCCGAAAGGAAGATGCTGCAAATTCTGCATGTTAAAATATCGTTAATGGTGTGAACAGTTTGCGTCATCTTTGCTCTTGAAAAGGTGACTTTCATCGGTTATAATAGAACATAAGTTCTTTTATGCTGATAAGAGAAGCTCTAACCGGTTTCTTTATTTCAGAAGGCATGGTTTGTTAAGCTTCCTCAGAAAGCTTGATTTTGACGTTAACCGGCTAAAGGAGGAAATTTTTTGGGAAGGATATATAATTTCTTTGCTTTTCTTTCCAGGATGAAGCATATAACAAGATGGGGCCTTATGAGGAATACCGATGTCGAAAATATCCAGGAGCATAGCCTTCAGGTCGCGATGATTGCCCACGGGCTTGCGGTAATCAGCAACACCTTTTTCGGAAACAACGTTAATGCCGACCGGGTCGCTGTTTTAGCCATGTATCATGATTCAAACGAGACACTTACAGGTGATATGCCCACTCCGATTAAGTATTTTAACCCATCAATTCAGAAAGCATATAAAGATTTGGAAGATGTTTCAAAGGAAAAACTCCTGTCCCTGCTTCCGGGTGAAATGGCTCCAATTTACAGGGATATCCTCTTTTATGACGAATCTTCCCAAGAGGGCAGAATCGTCAAGGCAGCGGACAGGATTTGCGCCTATATCAAATGCATAGAAGAAGAAAAGGCCGGGAACCGTGAATTTAAAAAAGCAGCTGAAGCAACTCTTATTAAAATACTGGAAATGAAAATGCCCGAAGTTGAATACTTTTTCAAATATTTCATCCCGGGCTTTAAATTGACTCTTGATGAATTAAATTAATCAGAACGGTTGATAGCTTTACAACCTGGAAATCCTGGCTCCCAGTGTTTTCAGCTTCTTTTCCATCGCCTCGTAACCGCGGTCAACATGGTAAATATCGCTTATTTCGGTTCTGTCTTCAGCACACAAGCCTGCAAGTATCAAAGCAGCCCCGGCACGTAAATCGGTGGCTCTGACCTGGGCCCCCATAAACCGGACTCCTCCCTCGATTATTGCCGTTCTGCCGTCTATTTTTATTCTTGCTCCCATTCTCTTCAATTCATTAATATGCATAAACCTGTTTTCAAAAATGGTTTCTACAACCATGCTTGTACCCTCAGCCTGGCTTAAATAAGCTGTCATCTGCGCCTGCATATCTGTAGGAAAACCCGGATACGGATGGGTTTTAACGTCCACGGCTTTTGGATGCAGCGGTGCCTTTACATGAATGGAATTGAACTCTTCGGCAATTTCCACTCCCGATTCGCGCAATTTTGCGATAACTGGTTTGAGGTGATCGGGCATTGTATTTTCAATAATAATATCACCTCCGGTCATTGCGGCAGCAAGCATAAAGGTGCCTGCTTCAATCCGGTCGGGTATCACAATATGTTCTGTTGGATTAAGCTTGTCGGTTCCAATTATGCGTATGGTATCGGTGCCTGCACCCGTTACATTTGCGCCCATGGACACAAGCAATGTGGCAAGATCCACAATTTCGGGTTCGGTGGCAGCATTTTCAATTACAGTTTGTCCCTTCGCAAGAACTGCTGCCATTAGTATGTTTTCAGTTGCCCCAACGCTGGGAAAGTCAAGATAAATTCGAGCGCCTGTCAACCTTCCCTTTACCTGGGCTTCGACATAACCGTGTCCGGTATCAATAGTCGCTCCCAGTGCGGAAAAGCCTTTCAAATGCAAGTCAACAGGCCTGCTGCCGATGGCGCATCCCCCCGGAAGCGGTACCTTGGCCCTGCCTTTTTTCGCCAGTAACGGCCCCATTACAAGAAATGAAGCTCTCATTGTATTGACAAGTTCATAAGGTGCAGTATACTCATTAATTGTACTTGTATCTATTGTAATTTCCCTTTTTTCAATATCAAAATTAACATTTGCCCCTAAAGATGTCAACAGGTTACACATTGTATGTACATCTTCAAGGTTCGGAACATCTTTTAAAACATTTGTTCCATCCGTTAACAGGCATGCAGCTAATGCCGGAAGTATAGCATTCTTCGCACCGCTAATGCGAACCGAGCCCTTTAGGGGAATACCACCGTCAATAACAAAAACGCTCATTATCAGTCTCTCCTTCTCTTGTCTTATGTAAAGTTTATTTCCAGGCGCGGTGGTGAATTAATTATGTCCACAATTATTATGTACAATTTTAAATTGCTTTATTAAGTCGGTTTCTACCGGATTATCCTTCTAAATAATTGACATTTCATTCATATTTTAAACCTGAATTACCAAAATGGAAAGTTTGGTAACCTCCACCAATGAATAAGCCGCCAAACCTTTAATTCACCAAAATCATCTAATATTATACTACAAATAATAATAATTGCATCATAAATTTTCCTAAATTATCTTGCCAAATCCAACCATAAAAATTTCCAGGTAAATCCTGATATTAAACTGATGTAACTGATAATAAGCAATAATATGTGTATACATCTGGAGTCCTGCTTCGTGGTCTCCCGCTTTCACTCTCAGCTTCGAAGCGTTCTGCTATGCACCGCAAAAATCACCCGAATTAGCTGCTGCCATAAAAATCTGCGAACAATTAACTGCCGGTGAGGCAGTTTTAAAGCTCACCGGCGTATACAAGTATCCTTTCAATTATTGCCAGCATTTCATACAATGTAATTGTGCCACCGGGTTGCAATCCATATATATATCCGTCCAATATCCCGTTGGCAACTGCAAATGTTACGGCTTCCCTGAAAGGTTCATCCGCAGCATTAATAAAATACTCGTATTCCGGCGAAACGGCGGTATTGGAAATATTCACCGGTATTTTTCTGCGCAAAACCGAAACTGCCGCATAAATGGCCTGATCGGTTCTCAGCGGAGCTGTGCCAGAATTTATAAACTGCGGATGCAACAACCCGGCGCGCACTGCTTTCTCAGCTATATTAGCATTTCCATAATCGTAAGGTATTATATCAAATAAATATTTCATTCCTTCATTTATCGTCAGTTCCCGTGAATAATCTGTATTCTTTCCCGCGAGCGAAGGCATAGCATATTTTGATTTTATATTTCCTATTATGACATCCAATGCATGGTCCCCGGTAAAGTCATTATATGAATAATCTGTGCCGGTTACTGCAATGGCACCGCTTTTTACAGGGTATACCGCTATTTTTTGTTTTTCAGGTAAATATGAATTCTTAACATCATACCACTTTCTGTCGTCAAAATCGTAAAATCTTGTATCTGATCGTTCAACTTTTCCAGGATCTATTGACAATGAGACCATTACAGGGCGTATAAACTCTCCAATGGGGAAGAAACTATCGTCATAGCCAGCAGTTACATTAATTTCACTGACAGGTATAACATACTTCCTGTTGTTTTCAGGTTTCAGTTCGGCAACAGGTGTTCTTAAATCAATCCTTACCGCCAAATCATCCATGCTTTGTTTTAGCCTGAAATATCTATCCTGCATAAAACTTCCCGGAATTATCGCCAGTTCCAGGTCAGGAGTCTTTATAACAAGGTTTTGCATAACTCCCGACAGGGTTTCTATTACTTCGCTGTCAAGCTCAACACGTATAATTCTCGTATTCGGCGGCGGATTTGTAAGGTCGATTTCGAAAGTATGGCTTGTCATCGTCCTTATCCTTTCGGAAAGCCTGTGGGCATTGATACCCTGAACCCTGGCAGTCCATATCCCATCTACCGCAACTCCGTCTATTTCAACCATTTCACCAACAGGTACATCTTCCATTGGAACGTCTGCATCGTATTCAGATCGGCCTTTGCGCGTTACTATCATAATTACAGGTGTAGGCTCGGATCTTAATCCAGTTTCAGCGCTGTAGGAAAACAACCTCGCATAATAGAGGAAATTGGACCTGAGGCCTGTTACCCTGTATTCCGAACCATCCACATTGTATTCGGTGGATTCTGAAAAATCGGCATTTTCCGATATTTCAAGTATAAACGTCACGTTTTCATCGTCAATCCATTCATAGAATATGCTGTTTTCAGTTATTGCATCGGGAGTATCCTTTATACCGAATCCTCTCGGTCTTGGCGGAGGACTGTATGGTTCGGTTTTAACCACAAGGGATTTGCTCCAGTCTGACGGTATTTTCCCCAAATCTGCAGGTGATATTGCCTGTATCCAGAAATAATATACGGTATTGGCCTTCAGTTGCTCTATTCTGACATATGGCTGATTTTTCAGCTGTTCGTAAGTCACTGTTATTGTGTTTACTGCTTTTTCAATTTTATCCTCTGTTGCATACCTGATATTATAGCTGTAATTTTCCCTGAAGGTCCAGAAAAGATCCACATATGTATCTCCGGCTATACCCTTTAAATCTGTGGGTACTGTCGGATACTCAACTACGGGAGGATATTCCGGCAGCGTAGTAACAACTATCGGATCAGACGGTTCGGATTCAATATCCCCATCGGTATTGTAAACGGTGATCCAAATCAAATAAGTCCTGTTCGGATCAAGACCATATGCATCAAAATAAAACACTGGGCTTCCTCCGGGGGCAATATCGGGTATTGCAACCGGTGCAATGGGTTCCTGCAAATTAAGAATATAATTCTTGCTTAAATCGCTGTAGGATATGAAGTCCCTTCCGGTAATGCTTTTAACATTGCCAAGCGCACTGCTGTACTCCACGCAGTGGATCCTCACTTCCCAGCCCGCTTTATAACTTATTTCCCGTTCGGGTTTCTTTTCGGGATCATCATCGGGAAGATCCCTGTTCCTGATATAATCATCATACGTGTATGAATTTTCCGAATTATAAAATCCATTGGTTACCTTTCCTTCGGGATCATCATTGCGTATCACGTACAACCATTTTCCGAGATCCTTGTTGTACATTTCTTTCCATGCCTTTTCCATTTGCAGGGAAATTGTGTCTTTGCCGATTGATTTGCCGGGCTTAAGCCTGAATGGCGGAGAAGGCGGAGCCACCGGTTTGTCAGATTCAGAATCAGGCCTGGTAATTATTACTTTCACACTTGGCTTTGACACATAAGGCACAGTAACCATGTATTCTCTGTCTTCACTTTCAACAAGAAAGTTCTTTTTTGCAACCAGCACGGCATAATAAACGGTATTTGGCTTAAGGTTGCCGATTTCATAGCGGTAGCCTATAACCTTGTCGTTGGAGTTAAGCTGCATTACCCTGTTTCCTGCACCAATCCGGATGTTCGAGCCTATTTTCTTTGTCAATGGCGGCAAATTATCCAAGTCTACATCATTTATACTGTCACATAAATACAAATCATAATAAACATCGATATCTATGCCGCCTTCACCGGTAATTGGAGGAAGCCAGAGCAATGTGGCGCTTTTATCGGTCAGCAGTTCTTCAAAGACCAAAGGTTCGGGATCAGCGTTGTCAAACCTGTCCACAAATTCAGGACTTACAGGATATTCAGGTATTTGTGTCTTTAAAGAAACCTGGGTGGAGGAATAAAACGGCACATATGTGCCATCGGGCCTGTAAGCGTCGGCTTCTATTTTAAACTTGTATTTTTCAACATCTTCTGGTTTCAGTTTTATTTCAATGTGATCGCTGTCGTCAATTACGGCATAAAGTGTTTCATTACCGTTCTCATCGTAGCGGTACAGCTTATATTGGACCCTAGTAAAGGTTACATTCCCGATTGAACCTTTTATAATCGGATCCCACATGAGCATCCACCGCATCCATCTTACCTGGTTGTTTTCGTCGTCAATGGACTCACCCAAAAACCGGGCCCGCAGAATGATTTCGGTCTTAACGCGTATTACCGGCAGCTCACCATCAGGTGTAACTGCAACATCCGAATTAACCAGGGGTATAACTTTTATGGAGTATTCTCTGCCTGGAAGTGCATCTGTGTAAATATACTCCAGCTTATCGCCCGATACGGTGACCTTGCTTTTTTGGGTTCCAATATCCGCACCGATTATATCGGGTATTGCAGGCGGTTGGGTAAAGCCTGTCGTATCGGTAATTAACAATCTGTAGTTTATTCTTCCGTTGGTATCCCAGACATCACTCCAGACAATTCTTATATCATTTGTCCCCGGGATTAATTCGGCTCCGACCTCCATTCCTGTGAGGAATTTGACCCGGTTTGACTTCCCGGACGTAAAGGTATACTCTCCAAACTCACCGTATGTATACCTGGATCTTCCGTAAAATTCATAAATGGTGCCGTGATCAAACTCAAGTCCGTATCTTATCGGGTTAAACTCGACAGTACTTCCGTTTAATGTAAACTGGATTACATCTTCTCTAATCCTGCCCGTTCCACGTTCCACCTTGTTAAAATAGAAAACCTGGTATTTATCTTTGGCTATGACGGGATAGGTCGGTGCATCCCATTTGAATTCCACGAACCAGTTCTGGTTTGAGGAGTCTTCATATCCAATATCTTTTACCGAAACCTTCTGTGGCGGTGTTATCGGTACTACCTCCTGGGCAAAAACTATGTCTATTGCAAAAGCTGCAATCATTGATATGATAATAAGCCATACGATTATACGCGCTGCAATCACTCGTTTTCTCATTATATAAACCTCCAATTACCACTCACCCAGAAGATCCAATACTGTAACAATTGAATTCAATAATTCTTCAACGGTTGCTTTTTCACCGGCATTATACGAATAATCGGGATCAAGATCGGCAATACCCAAATCCAGGGCAATTACCACCCTTTTGTATACTGCATCGGGTATTTCATCAGAATTTTTAATATACATATATGTTGCCGGTTTCAACATGCCGGACGGTATGCCTGTTTTAAATGCATAAATTTCCACAACCATGGAATCTGCCTGTCCTTTGTTAATATCCCTGTTTACCGATGAAACGGGTATAATGTCCCCTATACCGTAGTAACCGATTTTAGCCGCGGTTGACAGTCCTTTGACTTCGTTTGAGGTTTCGGTAATCAGTTCAAACAAACGAACGGCATTTTCTCCCGTTACATAATCACCCGGGTACAGTGTTCTTCCAAGAACACTGCGCAGGTCATATTTTTGCGAAAGCTTTTCCAGTGCGGGATCGGTAAAACCACCGGTTTCGGGTATTATAATCCGGGGTTTACCCAATACGGCATATTCTCCCGGAATTTTTGCAGTTACGAGTACATACGGGAACATCCAGCCTTTTATACCCGATGGCTCCACCCATGTTTTCTGTCCGCGCGGCAGTACATACGGTTCAACAAGATTCTCGCCGCTGCTGTGAAGTATTTTCAGTTTAATGCCTCCCGTAAGCTCGGACAAATCAGCCCTGTTTATTATAGATGCCGAAAATCCCCTTCCTCCGTCCAGGATATCTTTTATATACAACGAGAGTTCCTCTTCCACTCCTTCTATTACGCGGTCCAATAAATTGCTTAAATCAGAATAGCTTTGGTATGTCAGGGTGCTTTCCTTTTTGAGAAGTTCCTGAAGCTCCCTGTCTAAAATACCATATTTAAAGGGTCCCGAAGCATCAGGCTTTTTCAATATATTATAAATTATCTCATTTATCTCAGCATATGTTCTTTTCATGTTCAGCGCGGTAAAACCAATGTCATACACCTTTGAATCATAGGAATAATCAAGAGCCGGGCTGGCAGAACCCTTTGCCTTTCTCTGAACGGTTACTTCCAGCATGGTTTCCTTCACTCCGGTAACACCGGCATGTTTTTCCAGGACATCGGGATTGATTGTATCGGCTGTAAGGGTAATCTCTCCACCGGCAAGTTTTATGGTCACACGGTTTTTACTGTTCTGAAGGGTTTTTATTATTTCCATCGGAATGATAATAATATCCTTGTCAACATCGGGCTTTTCATCTGATATATCAACAGTAACACCCGAATAACCCGAAACCTGCATCAGGTTTGAAATCATTGTTCCCTTCAGAAGAACCCTGTTGACCGTCTTGTTTGTTTCATCAACGGTAAAATACAGCTTTTTGGTCAGTTTATCGGCTTTAGATTCAAACATATCCTTGATTTCATCTTTTTTATGATCATCATCATAATCTTTCTGGCTGAAATCGGTACGTATCGTAACAGGTCCGATATGGTTTGAATCATCCAAGTTCCTTGCCCATATCTTTATATAATACCTGGTGTTTGACAACAACGGCCTTCGTTCCAGGCTTCCGTCGCTTTTTCTCTGCCTTGCACGGTAAATCTTCGCATAGTACATATATTTATTGCTTTCTTCATCTTCCACATATGCGACTGTTTTTTCACGGTAGAATTCAATTCTTGTTCCGTCCTTCAAAATATATCCGTAATCGCTGTCTTCCTCATCGTTCCTGTCATACTCAAGAGTCACGTAGTCTTCGTCATCATCGGTCCGCAATTCTATAAAATAATCGTAAAGCGGCTCGCCCTCAAACCGTATTTCAATTTCCTTCAATGTGTTTCTTGTTTTCATCTGAACGGGTGAACGGTACCTTCTGCTCCAGTCTTCGTCATTATTGTCATACCAGATGATATCATCCCCGTCCTTATAAAAAGGCAATATGTCATACCAGGTATCGGGCTCCAGGTCGTAAATCCTGAAGTAATACCTGTTTCCGTCCTTTACAACCGAATACTTGGTTCGTGATAATTCTGTGTACGAATACTCAGGCTGATTTGCCTTCTTTATCATTACTTTCAGATCTTCCGCAGGAATTTCTCCCGACAACCTGATGTTGAAACCCAGCTGAACGTCTGCGACTGCCTCCAGGAACTTGGGTGCAGGCACCATTTTCGTTGTTACAGGAATGCTCACCCAACTGCTGTATGCTGCATCATCGGTTCCCCTGTCGCGTACTGCCCTGATACTGAAATAGTAAATGCGGTTTGGCTTTAAGAATGGCAGATTTATAGGGAAACGGGCCCACCTGTTATTATTCTCGTTGTATGAAAATCCTACCTCATACAGCTTGGTGTTCAGCACATCAATATTCAGCTCGGTATCATTGCTGTTGGTTTTATAATTCTTATATACATCCAGGAAACCCGGGTTTTGTACACTGCCTATATGGTAGGCGTCATTAATATAGTCCTCAAGTTCGGCATCCGGGTTCAGCTTCTTTGTTGTACACACAATTTCATAAGTAACGTCCAGCTCTGCATGAAGCCATGTAAGCGTGACCTTTGCATCGGTTAGTTCAAGTTCGCCGTTTTCATCTGTTGCAATTGAAAATTCAACCGGCGTCCTGGGCACGCGCTCCAGGTCATCCATACTGCCCGAATCGGTTTTGGGCGTTGTAATAAACTTTACCGGGGTTTCTTCTCCCGTTATAAACGGTTCATTCTCTCCCTCAACATACATCAGCGCCTGCATCTTGAAATAGTACGTAGTGTTGGGTTTCAATGCATCACCGTCTTTCGGGAACTTGTCCACGAGCACCGAAAAAACCGTATCAGGGTTATAATCCGGGTATTCGGATATGATGGATGCGTACTCCCTGAAGCTGCTTTTCTCATTGCTGTCGCTCACAAAAAGCTTATATTCAATTTTACGGCCGGTCACAAGATCTGTATACTTTGACCAGTCCTCATTTTTGAGTATTTTTGAAAAACTTACCTTTATTCCGTTAAATATTGGCTTTCCGGTTACCGGGTCCAGCTCGTCCTTCGGATCCACTTCCAGTGAAAAATTTGGAACCGGGATGGGCATATCCTTTGAAGGATAGGTTGTAAAGCTTACAACAGGGGATATATATGATATATCATTAATTTTCCTCTCGACCCAATTTACCTTTTCTTTATCGCTGGACCATGTCGAAAACATCCTTAAGTAATATTTTGTATTGGGAATCAAAAAATTCGGGTAATCTTTATCGTTTTCAAAACTACTCAAATCGCCGCCTGTACTGTAATCATGGAACAATTTTCTCCCGTCAATTTCAAAATACAGTTTTCCTGTGACCTCATCCTCGCTTATATTATTTCTGCCTACTACAGCCACGCGTTTTTCGGTCACAGGCACATTCACAGTAATTTCCGGGTCTCCTATTACCCTGGTTTCCTTTTCCCTCACTTCATCGGACAGGTATGTGCTCAGAAGAACATGATAAACCAGTTCCTCGCTGTTGGTATTATCCCAGAAAAGCGGTTTTTCAAAGTAAACTCTTATCTTCGTCAGTGGAATTTCAACCTTTTTTTCACCCACGGTAATTTCCTGTTTTCCTTCGTATACAGGCTGAACCTCAATTTCCCTCGGTACAGGAGGTTTTCCCGCATCATGGTCCAGTTTGCTCAGATCAATTGCCAGCGAACCAAGGGGTGTTTTTGAATCACCGTCGGTAACGACCACCCTGTAATAGCGCTCCGGGTGTTTCCCGCTGTCATCAATCGGAACCTCAATAATTATGCTCCCCTGCCCGATACTCTCGGGTATGCTTTTATCCGGCATCTTAATACCGC
>Ga0134095_1001538_pt1 | contig 15453 bp, 13 predicted proteins | sample 6_2taG_FD_94449 | JGI IMG/M metagenome (GOLD analysis project Ga0134095, IMG submission 94449) | Switchgrass degrading microbial communities from high solid loading bioreactors in New Hampshire, USA - 6_20_20_110_A2 metaG | ecosystem: Engineered > Bioreactor > Semi-continuous > Anaerobic >... | reverse complement strand
TCGCTGCTCGGCAACCCGAACATTGAGATCCCGGTCGGGATCGTGACAGCAGTGGTCGGCGGGCCGTTGTTCCTGTGGATCGTCCGCGCCCGCCGCACACAGTGGTGAACCGATGACAAGTGGACCGCACGCGAATACCATTCTGGCCGCCGACCGTCTGACGCTCGGGTACCGCCGCGATCATCCCGTCGTGCGCGATCTGTCGCTGGCCGTCCAGGCGGGGGAGATCGTCGCGCTGGTCGGGCCGAACGGCTCCGGCAAAAGCACGCTGCTCCGCGCGCTAGCCCGGCTGATGCGCCCGCAGCGCGGCACGGTCACGCTCAACGGGCAGCCGATTCACCGCATGAACCCGCGCAAGGTCGCGCAGCAGCTTGCGATCCTGCCGCAGAACCCCACCGCGCCCGAAGACCTGACCGTGCGCGATCTGGTTGCGCGCGGGCGGTTTGCGCGGCAGGCGTGGTGGCGGCCATCCACCCACCGTGACCGGGACGCGATCGGCTGGGCGCTGGAAATGACTGGGCTTGAGGATTTTGCGACGCGCCGCCTCAGCACGCTCTCCGGCGGCGAGCGTCAGCGGGCGTGGATTGCGCTGGCGCTGGCGCAGGAGCCGCGCGTTCTGCTGCTCGACGAGCCGACGACCTTCCTCGACATCAGCCACCAGCTTGAGGTCATGACGCTGCTCCAGCGGCTCAACCGCGAGGGCGATCTCAGCATTGTGATGGTGTTGCACGATCTCAACCAGGCGGCGCGTTTCAGCCACCGGCTGGTCGCGATCCACGCCGGGGAAGTGTATGCAGCAGGGACGCCGGACGAGGTGCTCACCGAGCAGATGATGCGCGAGGTCTTTCAGGTTGAAGGGACGATCGGGCGCGATCCGTTCGCCGGAACGCCTATCTTTACCCCGCTGCAATCGGTGCGCGGGCGTAATGGGAGCAGCGGGCGGCCCGACGCGGCGCCGGCCGGTGGGCCGCCGGTCGGGGAGCTAGCGCAGCTTCATCATCCCGAGTGAGTCGAGCAGCTTTGTCACGACCACGCCGAACACCGCCAGAATCAGCGCAGCGCGCACGATCGCCAGCAGGCTTCCGATCAGATCCAGCAGCGGCTTGAACACCATCAGCGAGCGGAACAGTAGCCTCAGCAGGTCCATCGGCACGTCGAAGACGTTTTTCACGCCCGACAACACCGCACGCGGAACAGTCAGCTCGCGCAGCAGCAGAACCATCATCACGGCCATGCCGATCATGCGGCCGATCTGGGGTTGCTGTGATTCGGTCTGTACGCTCATGCGAAAATCCCCTCTTACGCTCAAGTCGTGTATGCACGTGCTAATCTGATTATAGGCAGTTCTTAGCCTCACCCGCCCACCGCGCGGCAAAGTGCGGCGACAGACAGCAAAAAGCAGCGAGCGCGGTGGGCTCCGGGCTTCGCTGCCTTTCGCTGCTTTTAGCTGCTTATAGCTGGTCTATCGCTGCTGTAGCTCAGCGTAACTTGCGGAAGAGGTACAGAATTCCGGCGACGATCGCGCCCAGGATCAGCAGCGGAACCAGGGTCTTCAGAATCGCCAGCACAATGCTCAAGACCACGATCGCCACAATGACGATGACGATCAGGGTCAGGATGTTCCTCAGCAGGTCAGAATTCGTACGAGCGGCCATCGTGTTCTCTCCCCGATAGTGTCCACGTTCACTCTCTAATACGCCTGCGGGCCTGTCCGGTTGCGCTAAGACGGTACAATTGCATTGTAAGTGGATTCGACGAAAAGACTCAAGAGGTACACCATGGACGAGAAGCGGATTGTCAACATTGGGATCGAGGTTCTCCCACTGACCGACGACGCCCTGCCGCACGTGGACCGCGCCATCGAGGCGATCATCGCCAGCGGCCTGCGCTATGAAGTCGGCCCGCTCGAAACGACCATCGAGGGGCCGTTCGACGCCGCGTGGGAAGCCGCCAAGCAGGCGCATCTGGCGGCGGTGCGTTCCAGCAACGGGTCGGTCGTGACGCTGATCAAAATCTCGGACGCGCCCGGCGGCAGCATGACGATGGACGAGAAAACCGGCAAGTGGCGCGGCGGAGACAGCGATTAGCGGTTAGCAGTTAGCGGTTAGCTGAAAGAGCGGCCAAGAGCATCGAGAACGGAAGCGGGCCTTAGCGGTGAGAAGCGTCAGGCGCCACGAAAATGCCCGGATTGACCTTTGCTAATCGCTGTTTGCTGTTCTATAGCGCGAACCCGTCCACCCGGTAGGGCGCGACCTTCACGCCGGGCAGGCGATCGCGCAGGCACGCTTGCAGCGTCTGAAGCTGCGCGGCGATCTCGTCGTGGCTCAGCGGGCGGATCCCTGCGGCGGCAGCCTGCTCTGGATATTCTGTTCCGGGCGCGGGGACATAGTTCGACAGGTACACCAGGTCGTCAGCGCCGAGGCCCATCGCAGCGATCACGTCGAGCGTGCGCGCGACGTGCGCCTCGGCAAACCGCTCCCCGCCAATACCCGCCATGACGATCACCCCGGCGGAGATGCCGCCCGCCCGCAGGGCGCGCACCGCGTCGATCGCGTCCTGCGCGGTGCCGGGCTTGTTGAGGAAGCGCAGCAAGTCGTCGTCGCCCGTTTCCAGGCCAATGTACGCCCGTTGCACGCCCAACGCGTGAAGCTCCGCCCACTCCGCCGGAGACTTGCGCTCCACGTCGAACGCGCTGACGAACGAGTAAATCGGGCGCGGGCCATCCGGCAGCGCGAAGTAGGACTGCGCGATTTCGAGCAGCTTCACCAGCCGCTTCTGCGGAGTGATCAGCGCATTGGCATCCGCCAGGAAGATGCCGCGTCGCAGGCTGATCCCTTCGCCGTAAAAGTCGCGGACGGCTTCGCAGTGCGCCGCGAACGACTCCGGCGAGTGGATGCGAAACGCCCGGTCGCGATACAGTCCACAGAACGTGCAGCGGTTCCACGAGCAGCCCTCGGTCGCTTGAAGCACTAGCGCGAGATACTGGTCCGGCGGCAGGATGCTCACCGGCTTGTACAGCGTGCGGAACGTCGCGCCATCCTGCGCCAGCCGGTCAGGGCCGAACGCCAGCACCCTCGCCAGCGCATCCGCCAGCAGGCGGCGGTCGCCCGGCGACAGGTCGAGCGAAGGGACCACCTCGGCCAGATCGCGCAGGTCCGCAAACAGTCTGTCGAGCAGCGCGGCGGCCTCGTCCGGCGGAAGCTCGCGGCGGCGCGCGACAGTCCCACTCAGTCGCTCCAGCACGCGATTGTCAAGCGTCCGCTGGTAGCTGCGCTCGTCCGCGAACAACCCCAGCAAGCGGCCAGACCGGTCGAAGCTGGCGCTGGTGCCATAGCGCGGCGAGATAACGATCGCGGCGCCTGCGACGCTGGCGGTGATGGTGTCTTTCGTGCGGGGATGGATCGCGTGAATAGGCATGAACAGTCAAATCGCTGGCATGAAAGTAACTCTCACGGGATTATACCCCACTGGTCGCGCGCCCCCGATTCAGAGTATTATGAAGGCATGCGCATATTACGCTTTGAAGGCAAAACGGCATGGCTGAATTTAACCCCAACGAAGCGTTCTCGATCGTGGACTATGATCCGGAGTGGCCGGAGCGATTCGAGCGCGAGGCCGCTGCCATCCGTGCCGTAATGAACGACGAGATCGTCGAGCTGGAACACATCGGCAGCACGTCCGTGCCGGGGCTGCCTGCCAAGCCCATCATCGACCTGCTGCTCGCGGTCGAATCGTTCGCGCCACTGGATCACTACAGCGCGCTGCTGGAGCCGCTCGGCTACAAGCACCAGCCACACGTCAACGACGCCGAACGCCTCTTTTTCTGGAAAGGTTCCCCGCGTACCTACCACCTGCATCTGGTCGAGTACGCCACGTGGGAGCATCAACGGCACCTGCTATTCCGCGACTACCTGCGCACCCATCCCGAAGCGGCCGCAGAATACGCCGCGCTCAAGCGAGAGCTGGCGCAACGCTTTAAGCACGATCGCCTGGCGTACACCAACTCGAAGGGCAGCTTCATCGAGGCAACGGTCGAGCGCGCCTTCGCTGCGCTGGATACGCCCGGCTCGATCCGGCGGCCCGGCGGCTGAGCCGCCCACCCTCAGCGAGACGCCTATGACGCCCATCCCCCCGATCTACATTGTGTCCGGCGGACGCGGCGCCAGCGGCGAGCAGCTTCTGCGGACCGCGCTCGCGCAGTTCAACGACAGCGACGTGCCGTTCGAGATCATCGGCAACGTCACGACCGAGGCGCAAGTTCAGGCGGCGGTCGAGCAGGCCGAGCGCACCGGCGGCTCGATCCTGCACACGCTGGTCGACGCCAACCTGCGCCAGAAGCTGATCGTTCTCGCGCGGGAGCGTCACGTCACCGCGATCGACGCCATCGGCGCGCTGATGCTGCACCTGACCAAGCTGCTCGGGAAGGAGCCACTCGGTCGCCCCGGCCTCTACCGGCAGATCCGCGAGACATATTTCAAGCGTATCGAAGCGATCGAGTTCACCGTCGATCACGATGACGGGCGCAAGCCGCACGAGCTGGATCGCGCCGAGATCGTGCTGGTCGGCGTGTCGCGCGTCGGCAAAACGCCGCTGAGCATCTACCTCGGCACGCTTGGCTGGAAGGTCGCCAACGTGCCGCTCGTCGTCGGGATCGACCCGCCCGAGGAATTGTTCGCCATCGACCCGCGCCGCGTCGTCGGCCTGACGATCGATCCCAACAACCTGCAGGCGTTCCGCTACCAGCGGCAGGACCGGTTGCGCCTGGATCGCACGTCCACCTACGCCTCACTCGATTCGCTGATCGAAGAGATCCAGTACGCCAAGCGCATCTGCCAGCGCGGCGGGTTCCCGCTGGTGGACACAACCGAGCGCTCGATCGAAGAGAACGCCGAGGAAGTGATCGCGCACGTGACGCGCCGCCTCAAGCAGGCTCGCCCCGATAATCCGTAACGCGTGTCTACCTTTTGCTCTTGCTAACCACTAATCGCTCGCTGCTAACCGCTGCTTTCCAGTTGCGCCCCGCCGGTCCAGGCACTACAATTCGGGCGTATGACAGCACAATTTCCCCTCTCCCTGACCGGCTTCACGCCGCTGCTAGAAGGCTTCCGCGCAGACGAGTTTCTCGCCCTGACCGAAGCGCTTCTCGCGATCCCGGTGGAGCACGACCCCGCGTGGCTGACTGAGGCACCGTTTCGGCTGAAAGCGCCGGAGCCTCGCCCTGAGCCGCCGCTCCCCGCCTTGCCGCCGCGCTGGTATCCGCGTCCGGCGCGCGAGGTGATCGACGCAGCGCGCGCAGGGCTAGCGCCGCCGCCACGCCCGCCGATCTTCGAGGGGCGCAACGCGGAGCTTGAGCGCTTGCTACGGCCGCTGCTGTCCGGCCATCCGATGCAGGTGCGCGGAGAGCGGGGAATTGGCAAGACGACCTTTCTGGCGTTCGTCGCCAATCACGAGCGCACGCGGCAGCGCTTTCGCCGCATCTGGTGGATCGATCGGCCCGACCGGTTGGACCAGACCCTCGCGCTGGCGCTGAACCTGCCACACCTGCTCAGCGAAACCGATCCCGCCGCACGACGCTCGGCGCTCGCCGGGCAACTCGACGATCACACGCTGCTGATCATCGACCAGTTGCGCGACGGCGATCCGTTGATCGACGCCCTGCCGCGCCTGACTGATCACGTCCTGCTTGCGGTCGAGACAGACGCCGAAGCGCCAAACCCCGCCGAGCCGCCCGAAGAAGACCCGGCGGGCGTCGTGACGCTGCGCGCGCTGCCCGAGAGCGCAGCAATCGAGGCGCTGGCGCAACACGCAGGCATCCACGATACGCGGCGCATCCGGGGCGAACTTGGACGCCTTTCTGGGGCGCTGAGCCGCCACCCCTTCGCGCTAGCCGTCGCCGGGCGTCTGATCAGCCGGGACGGGCTGTCGCTGGTGGAGCTGGAAGACACGCTCGGGGAGATGCCCGCGCCGCCCGTCATCGAGGACGACCGCTCGCCCGAAGAACTCGCCGCTGAGGCGCTGGCCGCCTATCAGGCGAGCATTTCGCGGCCGCTTGCCGTCTCGGTAGACGCGCTGCCGGGCGATTATCGCGCGCTGCTCGCCGCGCTGAGCCTGTTCCCCGCCGACGGCGCGCCGTTCGAGGCGCTGCACGCGGTCGCCGGGCTGGAGTCGCCTCTCGCCACGCGGCGCGGCCTGCTGATGCTGTCCGAATACGGGCTGATCAAGCTCGATCACCGCGAGCCGTGGCGTGCCGCGCTGCCCCCACTGGTGGAAGACTGCGCGCAGTCGCTCGCGCAGGAGAGCTTCATCCAGGCCGGGCGGGACCGGCTGGTCGCCTGGGCGCAGGTCTTTGCATCCACCCACGCGGCGGACCCCGTCGCGCTGTATCGCGCCGAGGCCGCGCTGTGCCACGCGCTCGATCTGGCTGAGGGTGAGAGCGAGCCGAAGCGCTTGCGGCGCCTGCTGAACACACTGCGCCCGTACCTGCGCGAGTACGCGCCCGACCGTCTGCCGCCGGGAGACGCCCAACGCGAGCCGGAGCTGACCGGCGTGCGCGCCGAAAGCGCCCGCCTGACGCAGCAGGGATTGGCGCAAACCGACGCCGGAGAATGGGAGCTAGCCGAGGAATCGCTGACCCGCGCGCTCGCCTTGCGCCGCGAGCACGACAGCCCGCACGCCATCGCAGAGACGCTGGTCGCGCTGGCCCGGCTGCGCGACGCCGCCGGGAACTATCCGCAGGCTGCCGAGCACCTGATCGAAGCGGCGGAGATGGTCTTCAGCCTGGGCGCGGAGCCGTCATTGAGCGTGATCCGCCGCGGGCTGGCGCGGGTCTATCGCCACCTGGGCCGCCACGCGGATGCGCTGGCCGTGCTGGATGACGCGCCCGAAGCGCACAGTGAACGAGCCGCGATCTTGCGCGCGCAGGGGCAGTACGACGAGGCCGCGCGCGAGATCATGCTGGCGCCGGACGCGCCGCCCGAGGCGCGCGCCGAGATCCTGCTGCTGGCGGGGCGCGGGCAGGATGCGCTGGACGCCATCGCCGGGCAAAACGACCCCGCCTCGGCGCTGCTGAGGGCGCAGGTTCACCACGTCCAGGGGAACATCGCGCAGGCGATCGAGAGCTACCATCTGGCGCTGGAAGCGGCGAAGGATGATCGCGCTGCACGCGCCAAAACGCTGCGCGGGTTGGGCGCGGCGCTGGCGCTCGACGGGCGCGTGGAAGAAGCGCAGATCGCGCTGGAAGAAGCGCTCGCCCTACAACGAGACGACTCCCCGCCCGACCCCGAGCGGATGGCGCGCACGCTCAAGCTGCTGGCTGCCGTCCGCCTGTTGCGCGGAGACGCCGCGTCCGCCGCCGAAGCCGCCCGCGAAGCGCTCGACCGCCTGCAGCCCGCGCAGTCGCCGGGCGACGCGGCGGATGCTTACGGCACGCTGGGGCGCGCGCTGTGGGAGCTTGAGGACTACGCCGGGGCGCTCGAAGCGTTCGAGGGCGAGGTCGAGCACGCGCAGGCAATGCCCTTCCGCGACGAGATGCGCGTCGGGCTGGCGCTGCATCACGTCGCGCAGGCGTATTTCCAGACCGGCAGCCCGGATCGCGCCGTCGCCAATTTCCGCCGCGCGCTGACGCACATCAATCCGACCACTCACCCGCGCGCCTATTTTGTGACTCTGCTTGCCCTGCACCGCGCCCTGATCGCCGCCGAACGCCTGCCCGCCGCGCTCGAGGTGGCGCAGGAGATGGTCGACCATGCCTCGCACCAGACGGGTTTCCCGCTGCGGCCCTATGGCTACGCGCAGGCGTTGCGCGCCCGCACGCAAATCGCCATGGAGCGGCCGATCCGCGCGCGCCAGTCGCTTGACGAGTGGATGCAAACGCTCGCCGCGCGCATGAGCGAGGCCACTGTCGATCCCGATCCCGCGCTGCAAACGCTGGCGATGGGCCTGGCGGCGCGCAGCCTGCTGGCCGACGGGCGCCCATCTATCGCATTAGAAATCGCGCAGGCCGAGGTTGCGGTCGCCGGGCAGCATTACGCCGGGACGCCGCCCGCGTGGGCCGCGATCCGGGACCTGGGCGAAGCCTACGCCGCGCTGGGGCGGCACGAAGAAGCGATCCTCACGCTGGAGCCGCTGCTCGCGCCAGAACTGGCCGTTGCGCCCGCGACGCACGCCCTCGCCCACCGCTTGACGGGCGAGGCGTATCGCGCCATCGGCGAGCCGGACAACGCGCTGCGCCACCTCGAAACTGCGCTAATTCACGAGCCGGATCCGCACCAGCGCGGCCTGATCCACGAGACGATCGCCGCGCTGCATATCGACCAGGGCCGCCCGGCGGAAGCGGTCGTCAGCTTCCGCGCCAGCGTCGCGCTGCTGGACCGCGAGGCGCATCCCGACGCGACGGCGCGCGTGCTGACCGCGCTGGCGCAGACGCTCGGCGGGCTGAACCGCTACGCTGAAGCGATCGGGGAGTACGAGGAAGCGCTCGTCGTGCTGCGCGACGTCGAAGACGCCAGCCCGGCGCACACCGCCAACGTCCTGCTTGCGCTCGGCCAGACGCACGAAGCGCAGGGCCAGCTTGCTGAGGCCGCCCGCGCTTATCGCCGCGCGCTGAACATCCTCGAACGGGCGGACGCGCCCCGCCTTGCGCGGGACATTCTGCACCAGCTTGCGCGCGTCTCGGCTGCCATGGGCGACGGCAGCGCGGTCCAGCTTTACGAGCAGACACGCGACGAAACCGCCCAGTGGGGCGATCCGCGCGAATTGGGGATCGTGCTGTGCGAGCTGGCGGACGTGCACCGAGACGCCGGACGCCTGCCGCTGGCGCTGCAAAACTATCAGGCCGCGCTGGAGCAGCAGCCCGCCGAAGTCTTCCCGCGCGAGCGAGTGAACACGCTCCGCAACCTGGGCCGCGCCTACCGGCTGGCCGAGCGTTATGAAGACGCGCGCGCAACGTGGAGCGAGGCGCTCAACCTGTCGCGCCGCCTGCCCGATCACTCACCGCTCGAAATGGCGCTGACCTATCACGCCATCGCCGAGGCGCACCGCAGCCAAGAACAGTGGGAGCAGGCGGAAAAGACCTATCGCGAGGCGCTTCAACACCACTCCCCGCGCACGGTCGAAGCGGCCGCAACGTGGCGCGCGCTCGGCCAGACGCTGTACGACGCAGGCCGCGCTTCTGAGGCGATTGAGCCACTGCGCCGCGCGCTTGAGATCGAGAAGGCGCAGCCCAAGCAGGCAAACGCGCGGCTGGTGCAGACGCTTCAGGCGCTGGCCGACGCGTATCAGGCGACCGGCGACCTGAAATCTGCCATTGCGCACCATCACGAGGCGCTGGTTTACATGGATCGCGCGCTGCAGCCCATCGCCTACGCGGACACGCTACGACTGCTCGGGCGGCTGTATTGCGAGAACGGCCAGCACCGTCAGGCGCACACCGCGCTCGACGAGGCGCTGGCGATCGAGAACGGGCTATCGCCGCGCAGCGACGAGCGTATCAGCCGGACGCTCGAAGCGATTGCGGACACTTACCGCGCCGAAAACGACCTGGAAAAAGCCGCCGAGTATTATCAGAAGGTGACGGTCTACGCTAATCTGGCCCGCAGCGCCAGCCAGAACCTCAAAGAAACGCTCGACGAGCTCAGCCGCCGCCGGGCGACGCTGCAAGCCGCACAACAATCGCTCGCCCTGCTGGATCGCAGCGACAGCGCCAGCGTGAAAGACCTGACGTTCATCTACGCCCTGATCGCGCGCTCGCACGCCGGGCTGAAGCAGCCGGATAAGAGCGTCGAGGCGATTTACGAGCTGCTCGACGTGCTCGAAGCTCGCCAAGCCGACCTGCGCCGCGACGACGAAGACCCGGATCACCGCGCGCTGGCGTGGCTGGCGGAGGCGGCTCGCGCGCAGGACGAAGACGACCTGCCAGCCGCGCGGCTTGCCTGCCGCAGCGCGCTCGAAGCCGTCCAGAACGCGAATCTGCGCTGGGTCATCGAGCAGGTGCAGCTTTCGCTGTCATGACCGCACGCCCTACCCCGCACGCTGCCCCGGCACAGGAGATTAATGGCATGTCATCGCAGGAATATCACCTGGCGCAGGTCTTCAAGGCGCTGTCTGACCCGAATCGTCTGCGCATCTTCGACCTGCTGACCTTCAACGATCTGTCTAATTCCGAACTGATGACAGCTATCGGGCTGAGCCAGAATTTGCTATCGCATCACCTCAGCGTGCTGATGGAGGCGGGTCTTGTCGAGGTGCATCCGAGCATCGGAGACGCGCGCCGCCGCTACTACTCCGCCAACCTCGACGCGGTGGCGGGCGTGCGCGGCTGGTTCACACACCATATGGCCGACCCACGCCGCCCGCTGCCCGCGCTGTCGCCGCGCCGCCGCGTGCTGTTCCTCTGCCTGCGGAACTCCGCCCGCTCGTTAATGGCCGAGGCAATCGCGCGGCATATCGCGCCGGATGCGCTCGAAGCGTCCAGCGCCGGGCTCGAGCATGACGAGTCGCCCCAACTGCTGCTCGCGTTTCAGGTGCTTGCGGAGCATGGCATCCCGGTCGATGGCCTGCGCCAGCGCACCCTGGCGGAGCTTCCGCCGGAGCCGCTGGACACCGTGATCACCGTCTGCGACCTCGTCCACGAGCGGATCGACCGCACTCGCTTGCACGCGAGCGAATATCTGCACTGGTCGCTGGTCGATCCGTCCACGCTGGCAAGCGACCACAAAGGGCAACTCGCCGCGACGCGCCAGCTTTACCGGCGGTTGGAGCAGCGCATCACCGTCTTTGTGCAACACCTGAGCGAGCGGGACAACCATACTCCGCTTGCGTAAGGCAATCGCCGGTTAGGCGTTTCGACCCACGCCCCGCGCGTTGGTACAATAAGAGCAGCAAAGAACAGCAAAATACAGTCAGAGAACGCTAGAAACAGCTAAGACAGTCAGGCGCCACGTACGCCGCTTTCCGCTGTCTATCGCTGCTTTTCTGCTCGTGGCTGTGCTTCGCTGCTCTTGGCTGCACTTAGGCTTTTAGCTGCTCGCGGAGGAAGAATCGTGCGTTATCGTCGTTTCACGCTTGGTCTGCTGCTGTTGATCGCTGCCGCCCTCATCCTGCCCAACAGCGCGGCGCAAGCCGCTGGCCCCACCCGCGCGGACTGCCTCGCCAGCCCGAACAGCCCTGGTTGCACCGCCGGGCTGCCCGCGGTCGAATACCAGATGCTGCTGGACGAAATGTTGCTGTATCCCGAGCCGAACGTCCGCCCGCTGGCCGTGAACCAGGAAGAACTGTCGCGCTTCGCCTTCCGGAAGATCGTCGGCGGCGCCGCTACGATTTACAACGGGCCAAACGGCGAACCAATCGGCACGATCGACGAAGGCTTTAACTACGTCACCGTCAACCGCATCCAGGGCGACTGGATCGAGATCAACGACGGGGAGTGGATGCCCAGCAGCCAGCTTGCGGTCGCCCGGCCGAGCGAGTTCACTGGCGTGTACCTCGAAGGCGAGTTGAAGTACCCGATGGCGTGGGTGCTGGTGCCAAGCTATCCCAGCCCGGTCCCCGGTGCGGCGGGCGACGAATCGCGCCCGAAGCTGGAGCGTTACACGCGCGTCAACATCTTCGCGACCGCCGAGGTCGGCGGCTGGGAGTGGTATCTGGTCGGGCCGGACGCGTGGATCCAGCAGACGATGGTCGCGCGGATTGTCGAGCCGGAGCGTCCGCCGCAGGTCAAAGGCCGCTGGTTTGCCATCGACCTGTTCGAGCAGGTAATGATCGCCTACGAAGACGATACGCCGGTCTTCGCGACGCTGGTATCGTCGGGCCTGCCGCAATGGCCGACGCGCGAAGGGGTTTTCACCGTCTGGGCGCGGCAGGTTAACGGCCACATGAGCGGCGCCGAGGGCCAGGCAGACTTTTACTCGCTCGAAAACGTGCCCTACGTGATGTACTTCGATCAGGCGATTTCGCTGCACGGCACGTACTGGCACGACGGCTTCGGCTACCGGCACAGCCACGGCTGCGTCAACCTGTCCATCACGGATGCGCACTGGGCGTACGACTGGAGCCAGGAAGGCGGCTATGACGCGCCGTATGTCTACGTCTACAGCACCGGCGAATACCGGGACTGAGCCCCGCCCATGACGGTAGACGCTACCATCATGGCGGATACACCATCCAATAACCGATCATCCGACCGGCGCCCCTCTCCTGGGCGCCGGTCCTTAATTCTTCCTTATGACATTTTTGCATCTTCAACATTTGTTGATATGATCTGGCAACTCCCCAAGCTTTCTGAAATCTCCCCAAACCCGGCCCGTTTGCGCGGGCTATACCTTGAGATCGTCCGGGCTGGTACGCGGCTGGCCCGTTCAATACGAACCTGGCTCGATCTGGGTAGTGTTGCGACGAGATGTCGCGAACCAGTTTGAATGTGTATCGATAAAGGAGTATGAAATGCGTGGTCTAAACGGGAAGGTTGCCATTGTAACGGGCGGCGCTTCGGGGATCGGGCGGAGCACAGCGCTCGCCTTTGCCCGCGAAGGCGTCAAGGTGATGGTCAGTGATGTCGACGAAAGTGGCGGAAACGAAACCGTCCGGCTGATCGAGGAAAAGGGCGGCCAGGCGCGCTTCTTCAAGACGGACGTTTCGAACGCCGCCGAGGTCGAGCAGTTGGTCCGCGCGACGGTCGAGGCGTTTGGCGCGCTGCATTTCGCGTGCAATAACGCGGGCATCGGCGGCCCGGCCGCGCCGGTCGGGGAATACCCGATCGACGGGTGGGACAAGGTGATCGGCATTAATCTGTCGGGCGTGTTCTACGGCATGCGCTACCAGATCCCCGAGATGCTCAAGGCGGGCGGCGGCGCAATCGTCAACATGGCCTCGATCCTGGGCACCGTGGGCTTCGCGAATTCGGCGGCGTACGTCGCCGCGAAGCACGGCGTTATCGGCCTGACCAAGAACGCCGCGCTCGAATACTCGAGCAAGGGGATCCGCGTCACGGCGGTGTGCCCGGCGTTCATCCGCACCCCGATGATCGAGAACGGTCTGTCGCAGGAAGTGCTTGACTGGCTTGTGACCAAGCACCCGATCGGCCGCCTGGGCGAGCCGGAAGAAGTGGCCGAGCTGGTCGTCTTCCTGTGCTCGGACGAGGCGTCGTTCATCACCGGCGGCTACTACCTGGTCGACGGCGGCTACGTCGCCGAGTAACCTTCACGCAATCGCATTTTTCGGACCGGCGCCGCTCTCAGACGCCGGTCCTTTTTTCTGCCCTTTTCCCGCAGCCGCGTTTGGGTTTATGATCGTAAGTTAAGCCGTGAGCGGTAAGCGATGAGCCGCCAGCCGAAAAGCATCGGTCCGCTAACGGCTAACTGCTACCGCTTATCGCTGTACTGCTCGCTGTGGAAAGGACTGGCGCCCCATGCTGACATCCGCTGAAATCCGCTCCGCGATTCCGCTGGCATTAGACGAAGTCGCGCTGCCGGGGCTGACCGCCGAGCGCGGGCAGGTACGCGATAATTACGCGCTGGCCGACGGGCGCCGTCTCGCGATTAGCACCGATCGCTTCACCATCTTCGACCAGCAGGTCGGTCTGGTGCCCTATCAAGGCCAGATTCTCAACCAGCTTACTGCCTGGTGGTTTGAGCAAACCGCCGACATCACGCCAAACCACGCGATCGACATCCCCGACCCGAACGTGACCATCGCGCTCTCCGCCGACCCGCTGCCGATCGCAGTGGTGGTGCGCGGCTTTATCAGCGGGATCACGCCGTCGAGCCTGTGGGCGCAGTACGAAGCGGGCGAGCGTGTCATCTACGGGATCAGTTTCCCCGATGGGCTGCGCAAGAATCAGGAGCTTCCGCGCCCGATCGTGACCGCAGCCGAAAAGACCTTTGGGCAGGCGCACGACCGCCCGCTGACCGTCGAAGAAGTGCTGCAGCGTGGCATCCCGGTCGAGTTGTGGGACCGCATCCACGACGTCGCGCTACGCCTGTTCCAGCGCGGGCGTCAGCTTTCCGTGCTGGCGGACCTGCTGCTCGTAGACAGCAAATATGAATTCGGACTGGATCTGCACGGCGACCTCGTGCTGATCGACGAGCTTCACACGCCGAACAGCAGCCGCTTCTGGCGCGTCGAGACGTACGACGAGCGCTTTGAGGCGGGCGAGGAGCCGGAGAGCTTCGACCGCGAGATGATCCGCCTGTGGTATCAGGAGCAAGGCTTTGGCCCGCACGACGTGCTCCCGCCTCTGCCAGACGCGCAGATCGTCGCCATCAGCCAGCGTTACCAGCAGGTCTATGAGCAACTGTGCGGCCGCCCGTTCCGCCCGGCAGAGTACCCCGCCCAGCCGCGCGTGATCGAATCCCTGCGACGCGCCAACGCCCTCGACTGAGCCATGCACCGCGAGGAAACCGACCCATCCCCCGCAAGCGAATCCGTCCGCCCGCCTGACGCCACCACGCACCGGACTGTCGCCGTGATTGTGGCCGTCGTGTGGATGGCGCTTGTCCTCGGGCTGTATTACTGGGTGCACAAGCCGCTGACGCCCGCGCTGGCTGTGGCGCTCGGCGGCGCGCTGTTCGATCTGGCGGTCGCCGCAGGCTTCGCCGCGATCGCCGCCGGGCTGGGGCGCCGCCTGCTAAAACCGCTCGACCTGACCGGGTGGAGCGCGGCGGAGCGTCTGGCGCTGGATGGGATGATCGGCCTCGGCGCGCTGTCGCTGATCGTCGCGCTGGTGGGGATGGTCGCGCTCAACGCGTTGAGCGTCGCGCTGGTGCTGGCGCTGGCGGGTGTGTGGTCCCGGCGCGAGATCGGCGCGTGGCTGCGCGAGGCGCGCGGATGGCTGCGCGGCGGCCTGCCTGCCAGCGGGTGGGAGCGGACGCTGGCGCGTTTCGCGGTGGTGTTGCTGGCGCTGGCGCTTCCTCTGGCGACGCTTCCCCCCGCCCAGTGGGACACGCTGACCTATCACCTCGCCGGGCCGCAGACCTACGTCGCCGAGGGGCGCTTTTTCGCCGCGCCGCACAACCATTTCCTCGGCTTCCCGCAGCTTGTCGACACGCTCTACACAGCGCAACTCGCGCTCACCGGGCGGCTGACAGGAGCGGGACCGCTCCATTTCTGGATGGGCGTGCTGGCCCTGCTAATGACCGGCAGCTACGCGGCGCGAGTGGCGGGCCGCGCGGCCGGGTGGATCGCGGCAATCCTGCTGCTCGGTGCGTTCAGCGTGTGGCACGAGATGACGTTCGCCTACGCCGACCTGCTGCCGATGGCGCTTGGCATGGGCGCGCTGGCCGCCGCTGAAGCGTGGGACGCAGGCGGACGGCGGGACCGTCGCTGGCTGGTGCTGGTCGGCGCGCTGGCCGGGCTGGCGATGGGCTGCAAATACACGGTGATCTGGCTTGGCGTGGCGCTCGGCGTGCTGGTGGTGTGGCTGAGCCGCCGCGACGGCCCGCGCGCGATCGCGTCGCACGT
>Ga0134095_1001536_pt1 | contig 15454 bp, 15 predicted proteins | sample 6_2taG_FD_94449 | JGI IMG/M metagenome (GOLD analysis project Ga0134095, IMG submission 94449) | Switchgrass degrading microbial communities from high solid loading bioreactors in New Hampshire, USA - 6_20_20_110_A2 metaG | ecosystem: Engineered > Bioreactor > Semi-continuous > Anaerobic >... | reverse complement strand
GCAGCACGGCGACCAGGTGGATGAGGAGTTTCTGGGGCTGGCCGTGAGGTCGCCCTGAGCATACCGCACTGGCGGACCGGGCGGCGGCAGGGATGCCGCCGCCCGGTTTTTGTTTTAACGGGGTCGCGGACGAGAGCGGGTGGCGCAGACCAGGTAACCTGGCTCCTGAGCATAGGAGCCATGCTTTTCTGCGGGGCAGCAGGTCGATACCGGTACTCAGAATGAACTGTGATGGCCGTGGAGCGGCTGGTTTTTACGTTCCCACGCAGAGCGGGGGAACGAGAGTATTTAACTTGCTGGCTCCTGAGCATGGGAACCATGTCGGTCTGCGTGGGAGCCGTAGGTTCCCCGCTCTGCGGGGCCTGCGGTAAACCAGAGCGGTCGGTGCGTTCTGAAGCGGTTGTGGAATTTGGCTTCTGGTCAATACTGGCGTACTGTGACGGCCGCGGAGCGGCCGTTTTTTACATTCCCACGCGGAGCGTGGGAATGTAAAAAAATGGGCACGGCTGCTTTGTCCCAGAAACAATTCTGGTTATTCACCGGCCTTCCAGCTGCGAAGATTGGCCCCTGGCGTGCGCCGTGCCCATCTCAGGTTTATTGCCTGCCCGGTGGTGCAGCGGGCAGGACGGGGACCCAGCTGGCGGCTGAGGCCGCAGCACTGCGGGGCTTACAGTTGATTCAGTAACCCGGATGCTCGTGAGCAGCCGCAGAGCGGCCCGGCAAACCCGCCTCTACGACAACTCATTCTTGAGAAACCTGATCTTCTCCAGTGCCTGGACCGACTCCCCGCCCTCGTGATCGTTGAAATGATAAACGCGCAGGTCCTTCGGCCCGGCGTAGTGGTTGTAGGCCGCATATACGGTGGACGGCGGGCAGGTCTCGTCCATCAGAGCGACGGAGAACAGAGCCTTCGCCCGCGCCCGCGCGGCGAAGTTCATGCCGTCAAAATACGACAGGGTGTGGAACACCTGCTCCACCCGATCGCGGTGGACCTTGCAGTAGCGCACAATCTCCAGATACGGGTCGGTGAGGGCCACTTCCACAGCCCGGCGGTAGTGACACAGGAAGGGCACGTCGGGCATGGACAGCCACAGGTCGGGGATCAGGCCGGCCGCGGCGATGGCCAGCCCGCCGCCCTGGCTGATACCGGTTACCGCCACGCGGGCCGGGTCTATCTCCGGATGGCTGCGGGCGGCCTCCACAGCGCGCACCGCATCGCTGATCAGGCGGCGGTAGTAGTACGTCTGCGGCGCTTCGATCCCCAGTGTCATAAAGCCCGGATGGTGCGGGGAGGCATGCCCGGGATGGTCGGGCGTGTCGCCTTTGCGCCAGGTGCTGCCCTGGCCGCGCGTGTCCATCACCAGGTGCGCGCAGCCGGCGCTGCTCCACGCCAGCCAGTCGATAGGGTAGCCTCGCCCGCCGCCGTAGCCGATGTACTCCACCACACAGGGCAGCCGGCCCGCGCGGCTGCGGGGCAGCAGCAGCCAGCCCCTGACCGGCTGTCCGCCGTAGCCGTTGAAGGTTACGTCGAAGGTGTCGACCGTAACCAGACCGAAGTCCTGTGGTTCGAAGCGGGCCTCCAGCGGGTAAGCGCGCGCTTCATCAAGGGTCTGCTGCCAGAAGCGGTCGAAATCGGCCGGCTCCTGGCGTTCGGGACGGTAGGTGACAAGCTGCTCGAAGGGAAGATCGAAGATGGGCATGGCTATTTCCTCTTATTGTTGTGGATATGGGGATAATTATACGGCTTTCTGACCGGGGGACGCGGACGAGGGCGGATCACACGGATGGACGCGGAGCGGCGGTTTTGTGGGTTCCACGCAAAGCATGGGACCCAGAAATTACTCCCCAACCAGTCGAACTTTTGAGCGGTAATTAACCTCAATCAACCTGATTAGGCGTCCATAGCGCAGCTTGCGAGCGTCAGCAAGCAAGTACATTCGAAGAGTGCCTGGGTGCGGAAAAATTAACCCGCAGGCCGCTTCGAGCAAGCATGCGTAGCATGCCGCTTCGCGCGCCTGCGGGCAATAAGATTGATTCTCTGATCCCTTCTTTACTAATCTGCCCTAAGAGATCCAACTGAACCTTCTTAAGCACTTCATGCAGGGAAAAACTGCCGTAGCTGCGAAAATCCACGCTTGTCCGCGTCTGCCATCCCGAAGGAGCAGAAATTAACGGGCAAAAGGGCAGGAGTAGGGGAATCCCCACCCGGTGAGAAGGAAAATCCCTAGTTGCATCGCGGCTGGCGAAGAGTCTATAATGGAAATGAGGGAATACTAATTTCCTTTTTGATTGAATAATCGAACTGCTGCGCCTGCGCGGCGCTGTTTTCACATACATACTGCCGGCCTCGCCGCTGTGCTCATCGTGACCGACCGGATAGAGGGGATGACCGTATGACGGTGGAACTGGAAAGGGGAATCCATGAGCACTGCAGCCCAGATCGCTCGCTTTATACGCTGGAAGGAATGGGCCCCACCGACCTTTAACCTGGTGTGGGTCCTTGGTTTATATATCGCGGTCGCCTACGATCTGCCAGTGGATCGTTTTGCGCTGACCTTTGTTGTGTTCTTCATCTTCGCCTTCACCCAGGCGGCGCTGGCTTACCTGGTCAACGACTGGGGAGACCGGCGGATTGACCGCCGGCAGTTCAAATCCAACGCTTTCAACGGACTGAGCCCGTTAGAGAGCGCCCTGGCGCTCACCCTGGTGGTGATCGTGGCGTTCATCGCCGGCACACCGCTCATCTACCATACGGGTTTTGCGGTGCTGTGGGTCACCTGGGCGGTGATCATGGCTGCCTACTCCCTACCGCCGCTGCGCCTGAAGACTCGCGGCGTGGTTGGGATCGCGGCGTGCATCACGGCCCAGTGGTTCCTGCCCGTGCTGCTGGCCTTCTCAGCGTTCGATGTGGCCGGCGGAGCGGATATGTGGATCCTGGCTGTGGCGTTCTCGCTGCACGGGATCTCGCTGCTCATACGTCACCAGCGCAAGAACCACCTGCGCCAGGTGCACGCCCGGGCCAATACGCTGGGCGCCACCCTGAGCACCGAGCAGCTCACCCGTCTGTACGGCCTCAGCCTGCTGGTGGACAAGATCGCTGTGGGGGTTCTGGTGGTCACCGCGGCGCTGGCGCTGCGCTCGATGGACCTGCTGGCGGCGCGCTTGCTGGCGGCATGTCTGGCCGCGGCCTATGCGTTTTCGCTGTTCAAGACGTTTGGCCCGGCGATCATGGCGCTGCGCGCAGGCGATGTGATCGACCCCCACCGGCGCGGGGCGGGGACCATGCCCCGCCTGGCGCACCGCCGCCTGCTGGATCTGATCCTGCCGCTGGCCCTGGGGCTCGGGGCAGCGCTGCGGCTGCCCCTGTACGGCCTGTTTCTGTGCATGTATATCCTGGGAAGCGTGATCTGGCTGGGGGTGGAATGGTCCCTGCCCGGCAGCATGCAGACCCTGGCCGAGGTTTTCATCCGCCGCGGCGGGTCCCGCAGCCGTTAGCCGCTGCGGCGAATAAACAAAAAAAGACCCTCAGGGTTTTCAGAAGCCCTGAGGGTCTTTTTTGATTCTGCCTAAATCACCAGTCCGATGATCAGCAGTACACCCACCACCATGTGCAGCAGAATGGTGGTGGAGTTGGCTTTGATCAGGCTGCGTTCCGTGTAGCGGCGGAAGAGCACCTGCACGGCGTACGCCGCCAGGGGCAGTCCGGCCAGGGCCAGCAGCGTGGCGGCGGGCAGCAGGCCGGCGATCACGCCGGTCAGGGTGGACAGGAAGGCGGCTGCCACCAGGAGCAGGTAGCCCCAGCGGGCGCGCTCCTTCCCCAGCACTACCACCAGGTTGTGCTTGCCGGTCAGGGCATCGGCGGCCATGTCGGGGAACTGGTTAATCCACAGGATGGCCGTGGTGAGCAGGCCAATGGGCAGCCCGATGAAGAAATCCAGCCAGGTCAGCTCGCCGGTGAGAGCGAAGACCGTGCCGGCCGTCATCAGCGGGCCGAAGTTCATGCCCACCAGCAGCTCGCCCAGCCCTTTTCGGGCGGCCAGGCGCAGCGGGGGCGCGGTGTAGAAATAGGCCGAGAAGGCGCCCAGGGCGCCGAAGGCCAGCAGTTCGGGACCGCGCAGCAGCAGGATGGGCAGGCCGCACAGGCCAGCGATGATCAGGCTGATCCAGGCCACAGCGAGCAGTCCGCGCTCCGAGATCAGCCCCAGTTCCAGCGAGCGGCTGCCGCCCGAGTAGGGCATGAAGTAGTCGTTATTGGCCTTGTCCGTGCCGCTGGTCCAGTCGAAGTAATCGTTGAACGTGTTGGCCGAAATGTGCATGGCGATGCCGCCGAGCAGCGCCAGGGCGAAGAGCAGCCAGGGGAAGGGCTGCACCGCCCCGCGGGCGAACACCCAGGCCGCCGCGGCCAGGATGGGCACGATGGTGACCGTCAGGAAGGGCGCCCGCGTGATGACCATCCACGAGAACAGGCGCGTACCCAGGCTGATTTTAGGCATCACCTCCTGGGGATCGACGTCGGGCAGAGGGGTGGTGACGCCGCAGTAGCCGATCTGCTCTCCCTTACGGAAGGTGGGGGAGATGCGGATTTCCGCGGCGATCGGGGAGCCGTCGCGGCGCAGGAACACCGTGCGCGTGCGGAACTCGCCCTGCTCGCGGGCGACCTTCAACCAGTCCTGCACGTGACCGAGCACCACCAGCCCCGGCGAGAAGACCGAGATACGCTTCTTGCCGATCACCTCCTCTGGCGAGTAGCCGAAGAGTTCGGCCGCCCCGGCGTTGAAGGTCTCGATCCGGCCTTCCATGTCGCAGGTGATCACACTTTTGACAACAGCCATACAATGCCTCCTGTGGAAACCAGAATAATGGAATTGGATAAATTATGTCGAGATTATATCATGGGGGGAGGGGATGGTGATAAATTTCACCGCTCTGCGGGGCTTCCAGTTAGACAGAGCAATCGGGATGTCCCGATGCGGCTGTGGTACGGGGCTTCTGGTCGATACGCACGTACTGGACGAACTGTGACGGCCGCGGAGAGTGGAGAGAGATAAAGATCCCTCAGTTAACACCTCACAAACCGGTCAGGTAAAAAATGGATAAATTTTATGAAACTTACAGAAATGAAAAATAATGCAAAAAGTTGTGCGGTAAGATGAGGGGGTACATTCCACGAACACCGCCGCTTCACTACCGCATGAGGTCACCATGTTTCTCCGATTACTGGTTTTCAATCTTGCTCTGTTCTTTACCATCCTGACCCCCCCATTTTTCCAGAAACCTACAGCTGTACTCCCGACCACCGGCGGCCTGGCCCAGGCAGCGGATTCAGGGCGTGTCACACCCTACTTCGCGAATGCCGGAGACCTCCACGCCGATTTCCATACCCTGCTGCGTGACTACAAACGCAGCCGCTACGAAGAGCAGGGGAAGCTGCAGGCTCTGGCCCGCAAATACGATCGCGACGAGGCCGTCCCTGTGGCGGTGTACGTCCCCGGCGTGATGGAGCTCGACGTGGTGCAGCAGCCGGCATCCAACGGCCTGTTCGTTTCCGAAGACCCCGAAGCGGTCACCCAGTTCCGGCTGGCGCAAAAGGTCGGTTCCACCGGCCTGCTGGCGCACAACTACCTGGCCGGTAAATTGTTCTTTGACCTGGAATACGGCGACGAGGTCTACGTGATCAACGGCGACGGCAGCTACCGGAAGTTCGAAGTGTACGAAATCGCCGATTTCCAGGCTCTGTCGGTCTACGACTACCGCGATCTGGAGACCCAGGCCGTGCTCGACCAGTACCAGGTGGTCGACCGGATCTACGCCGCCAACAACGACCGGCTGGTGTTCCAGACCTGCATTGAGAGGAACGGCGCGCTGGCCTGGGGACGCCGCTTCGTCCTGGCCCGGCTTGTGGATGAGGTGGGGCCGCTCCATTAACCAGGCTCCGTATTTACTGGTGCTGTGCCCTGCGGTTTCCGCAGGGCACTTTCTTTACTGGGACACGGACGAGCGGTGACAGGCGTGGATGGTTTTAATATCTCCGCCCGCAGGCACGCTGAGCGGAGGGGCCATCAGGCCCCGCAGTCGAAGCGGCCTGCGGGTGAATTACCCGCCACACAGGCGCACTTCGACCGAGCATGCGCAGCATGCCGCTCCGTGTGCCTGTGTGGCAGGCAGTCGATCTTCGACTGCCCGCTCTGGATGCCTGATAAACATTGAGATTAATAACCTGCCCTTGAAAGCCCCCCTCCTCCCCTGGCATTGAACTTGCACCCCCTCCAGTGTCCACCATGCGCGAATGGTGCACACTGGAGGCAAATTTGCGACGAAGAACAGTCCTTTCCCTGCTTCTGATCCTCAGCCTGACGGCCTGCGTCATGCCCGCCGGTCCCGGGATGGTCGTGACCGTCGAACCGGGCGCGGAGACCCCTGTCTCCACCAGCTCTCCCCGCCAGGAGCAGCCGGTGGAGACGGAGGCCCCGCCGGTCCAGGAGACGGCCGCAGCCACACCGGCGCCGGCATCGACCGCTCAACCACAGGTCACTCCGCAGGCCGAACCCACGCTCGGTGCGGAATCCGCCCAGACGGACGAGGATAACCCGTCCGGAGACGAAGAAAAACCGCCTGAAAGCGAAGAAGCCCCCTTCACCTACTCGGTGCAGATGGGCACGCCGCGCATTCTCGCCAATTTCATGCAGCCCGACGTCGGCTGCGGGGGGTTCGATGTCGCCGGGCAGGTGTTCGATGAAGCTGGGGAACCCGTCAACGGCCTGGTGATCGAGGTGACCGGCATCCTGGACGGAGAGGAGATCACCCGGCTGGGGATGACGGGCGCCAACCAGGCTATCGGCCCCAGCGGCTATGTAATCACACTGACCGACGGCCAGCCGGAAGAGCCCGTCCGCCTGCAGGCGCGGGTGAAGGACCTGGACGGAAACCCGCTGTCCGATTTCGCCTCCTTCAGAGTATCCGACGCCTGCGACGAGAACCTGGTGGTGCTCAACTTCGTCCCCTATTACCGGGTTTACCAGGCCTTTGTACCCATGATCGCCAGAGAAAAGCCCTTAGAATAAGGGGTCTGCTTCTGTTGAGATCCAGAAGCGCATCACTCGCAGGGGCGCTGGGCGGTTCACGCTCAGCGCCCTGTGCGCGCAATGGCCCGGCTGTGCGGCTGGTATACTTCACCCTCAGGAGGGACAGATGCCCAAGCCGCGCATGATTATGGCCCTGGCGAAGGTGATGATCGCCGCCGCCTGGGCGGATGGGGAAGTATCTCACGGCGAGCTCAACAGTTTAAAAGACCTGCTCTTCCACCTGCCGGGGATGACCGCCCGCGACTGGGCGGAGCTGGATATTTACATGGAGACGCCGGTGGAGCCGGGGGAGCGCGAGCGCCTGGTGGCGGACCTGCAGGCCGCCCTGTCTTCGCCCCGCGAGCGGGACCTGGCCGTGCAGGCTCTGGAGAACCTGATCTCCGCCGACGGGCAGGTCAGCCCGCAGGAGCGGGAGGTTTTCGAAGGAATCCGCCAGGCCCTGGAGGCGGTCGATGTGAGCATCTTCGGCCAGGTGGGCCGCCTGCTGCGCGGCCCGGTTCAGCGCCGCAGCGAAGCGGTGGACCACTCGCTGAACCGCGAGCGGCATCTTGAAGACTTTGTGCGCAACCGGGTTTTCTATAACCTCAACCAGCACCTGAAAAAGAGCGGCGTCCGGCTGGATCTCCCGGAAAGTGAACTGCGCAAATTGAGCCTGGCCGGCGGGCTGATGGCACGCGTGGCCGGGGTGGACCGGGAGGTCACGCCGGAGGAGTTCGAGCGCATCGCCGGGCTGATCCGGCAGCACTACGAGCTGGAGCCCGACGCGGCCGCGCTGGTGGCCGAGGTGGCCGTGTCGACGGCGGTCAAAGAGCTGGATAACTACCGCCTGTCGCGCGAGTTCTTCGAGGCTACCACGGAAGAAGAGCGCGTGCACTTTCTGAACGCTCTGTTCGCCGTGGCCGCTGCCGACGGTAAGGCTTCGCACGAGGAGATGGAGGAGATCCGCAAGATCTCCACTGTGCTGAAGATGACGCACCGGCAGTTCATCGACGCCAAGCTGACGCTGCCGCGCGAGCGCCGGGCGTATTGAAGGTTCCCGGGTGGTTGGGACCGGTCGTCTGCTTCCGCAGCGGCATCGTCAGGCTTTCTTTGCCGAAGCGGCCTGCGGGTAGTCGTTCATTGACATGGATTTCCGCTCCCGCCCGCGAAATCAGCGTCCCTCCGCGGCGGATGATGACAGATTGCATGGTCGAAAGATGACTTGTGGTTTTGACCGATGGCACAAAGTCCGGTTATAATAGAGCCGGTTGATTGTACCGTTTCCCATCGAAGTTCGAGGAGGTCCCTTATGCACGAAAAGAGCATTGAACTGTTGAACCGCGCTGTGGCAGACGAGCTGCTCGCAGTGCACCAGTATATGTATTTTCACTTCCACTGTGAAGATCAGGGTTACGACCTGCTGGGGAAGCTGTTTTCGCGAACAGCCATCCAGGAGATGAAGCACGTTGAAGAGCTGGCCGAGCGGATCCTCTTCCTCAAAGGCGAGGTGGAGATGAAAGTCGGCGGCGAGGTGCAGAAGATCACCGACGTGCGCGAGATGCTCGCCCACGCCCGCCAGATGGAAGAAGAAAGCGCCCGCGAGTACAACGAATGGGCTGCGGAGTGCGCCAAGAACGCCGACGCCGTGACGAAGAAGCTGTTTGAAGATCTGGTGGCGGATGAAGAAGGTCATTACGACAATTTCGACATCGAGGTCGAGAACATCGACAAATACGGCGAGCGCTACCTGGCGCTGCAGGCCATCCAGCGCGGCGAGGAAGATTAGGGCAACATTCCCTTCCTGAAAAACACCAGTAAAGAAAACCCTCCGGTTTCCGGAGGGTTTTTTCGTATAGGCGTATAATTGGGGTGGAGGCGCCGTGGACACATCGCCCGACCCTGTTTCGGTTGTACTGCAGTTCAACCAGGCCCTGAACGACCGCGATCTGGAGCGCATGAAGGCCCTGCTCACCCCCGACACGGTGTTTGAAAACACCAGCCCGCCCCCCGACGGGAGGCGCTACGCGGGGCGAGAGGCTGTGCTTGCTTTCTGGGAAGCATTCTTTGCCGCCGCGCCGGTCACCGTCATCGAGAGCGAAGAAGTCTTCGGACTGGGCGCGCGCGCCGTGATGCGCTGGCGCTACCGCTGGGTGGACCACCAGGGGCGGGAGGGCACGCTGCGCGGTGTGGATGTGTACACGCTGCGTGAGGGACTGATCGCCGAAAAGCTGTCTTACGTCAAAGGATGATGATATCGCAGAAGCACTTCGACGTTTTGGACCTGCTTTTAGACTGCCTGCAGGGCATGAGCGATCCCTGGGCGCTGACCGGCAGCCTGGGCATGGCGCTGCAGGGCGTCCCGCTGGACGTGCACGATATCGACCTGCAGAGCAGCGCGGACGGTGCGTATGCCATCGCCGGGCGCCTGGCGGAATACGTGCGCCAGCCGGTGTACTGGCGCGAGTCGGAGCGCATCCGCTCGCATTTCGGCGCGCTGGAGATCGACGGTCTGCAGGTGGAGATCATGGGCGGGGTGCAGAAGCGCCTGCCGGACGGTTCGTGGGAGGCTCCGGTGGATGTGGCGCAGCAGCGCATCTGGATCCCGTTTGGCGAGCGTCAGGCGCCGGTGCTCTCTCTGGAACACGAAGCGCGCGCCTACGAGCTCATCGGAAGGCTGGAGAAGGCGCAGCGGCTGCGCGAGTTCCTGCAGCACGGCTGAGCGTCAGGCGGACGGCCGCTTCCCGTCCAGCGCCAGCACCCGGTCCACCAGGGCCTGCATGCGTTCGTAGTGCGAGCCCTTCCAGAAGATCTGGTCGCACTGCGGGCAGCGCCGGAACTCGTGGTAGTAGCGGCGGGTGAGCGGCTCCAGGCGCTCGAGCACGGCCTTTTTTTCGACCGGCTGCAGGCGGGTGTTGCAGCGCAGGCAGCGGTGGAAGGGCTTCACCTGTCCGGCCAGCCGGTAGCGGGAGATCACTTCCACGATCTGCTCCTGCGGGTCCAGGGCGCGCACCCAGTAGCCGTAGCGCACCTGCGAGCGCATCAGCAGCCGCTGGTCCCGGGTGAGCAGCACGCGGCCCTGTTCGCCGGCCGTGCGGGCCAGCTCCTCGTCTTCGTAATCGTTGCGGTACAGGCTGTCGAAGCCCAGGATGCGCAGGTAGACCGCCAGCCGGCCCAGGTGCAGGTCGAGGATAAAACGCACCTCGCCCTCGGGCTGGTTTTCCAGGGGCGAGGCGGCGCCGGCGGGCAGGGCGGAGATGGGCAGCACCTCCACCCGGTCGCCGTCGTGGACGGGGGCGCTGAAATCGACCACCGCCCCGTTGATGCGGATCAGGGCCACCTCCGGGTGCGGGACGCCGCAGGCTTCGATGAGATGCTTGACGGAAGGGCTCTCGCGAAAGCGGACCTCCAGGGGGCGGAAGCGCTGGCCCCGGGGGAGGAAGTCGTTCAGGTCCGCATGGAATTCGAACCGCGCTGCGTTCATGCGGGTTAATTGTAACCGGGAACGGGGGGCCAATGACCTGCTGAACCACGGAAAGGCCTGAAGCGCTGAATCCGGGAACGTGGATTTATGCGGACGAAAAAGCCATAATCCCGCTCCCATGCTCTGCGTGGGAGCGAAAAAAACGGCCGCTCTGCGGCCGCCGCAGCCAGTCCGGTGCACGGTGATCGACGACCGGCCCTGCGTATGCTTTTTACGCCGCATGATACAATCGAACCTCGAAGAAGAACCACACCTCAGGGAGGCGAGATGTACGCAAGGAGTGGAAAAATCACTGCGCAGCCAGGCAAGCGCGCCCAGCTTGCAGAGATCCTGACCCGCGCCGCCAGCCTGGTGGGGCAGCTCCCCGGATGCCGCATGTACCTGGTGTATGAGGACCTCAGCGACGAATCAGCGCTGTGGGTGACCGAGGTCTGGGACGACCGCGAGGCGCACGCCGCCTCACTGCAGGACGAGCGCGTGCGCACGCTGATCGCCGCTGCCCGGCCTATCTCAGGGGAATTCTCCAATTCCGTCGAGATGAAGCTGATTGGAGGGCACGGACTGCAGCCATGATGGACATACAGGTTAAACGTGTTTACGATCCACCCGACCCGCAGGACGGCTACCGCGTGCTGGTCGACCGCCTGTGGCCGCGCGGGCTGAAAAAAGAGCAGGTGCAGGCCGACGTATGGTTGAAAGAGGCAGCGCCCAGCACCGAGCTGCGCAAATGGTATGCGCACGACCTGGAGCGCTGGGACGCCTTCCGCGAGCGCTACTTCGCCGAGCTGGACGAGCGCCCCGAAGTGGTGGAGCAGCTGCTGCAGGCGGCGCGGCAGGGCCGGCTGACGCTGCTGTACTCGCACCGCGACGAGCAGCACAACCAGGCCATCGTGCTGCGGGATTACCTGCTCTCCCGAAAATGAGCGCTGTGGGGGGATGAGCGCACATTTACGGCCCTTTCCCTGATTGAAAGAAACATCGACGCTAACCGGTGACTGCCATGTACCGCATCCTGACCGATGACGATCTGAAGCAAGCACTGGATATGCCCGCTGTCGTGGCCTGCATCGAGCAGGCGATCGCCGCCCGGGCGGAGGGCGCCCTGGTGGCGCCGCCGCGCTTTGCGGTGGAAGCCGGCGAGGGCGGGCTGGTGTTCACCGCCGGCGCGGAGACGCGCTACGCAAAGGCGGTGGGCTTCCGGGTGTACGACACATACCCCGACGATTCTCACGACCACGAGCAGCTCGTGGCGGTGTTCGACAGCCAGACCGGGGCGCTGCGCGGCGTGCTGATCGGCCGGCTGGCCGGCGCGCTGCGCACCGCAGCCATCAACGCCGTGGCCATCCGCCATATGGCGCGGCCGGGGGCGCAGGTCCTGGGCGTGCTGGGGGCCGGCTTCCAGGCGGGATATCACCTGCAGGCGGCCGCCGCTGTGCGCCCGTTCACCCGGGTGCTGGTCTACAGCCGCTCGGCCGGACGCCGGCAGGCCTTTGCCGCCCATTGGGCCGCGCAGACCGGCCTGCCCGTGCAGGCGCTCGATGCGGCAGAAGCAGTGGTGCGCCAGGCGGACGTGCTCATCTGCGCCACGAACAGCACGACCCCCGTGCTGGACGCGGCGTGGGTGCGGCCCGGCACGCACGTCAACACCATCGGGCCCAAGTTCGCCGGGGCGAGCGAGACGCCGCCAGAGCTGGCGCAGCGCAGCCGGGTAATCGCCTGCGATTCTCCCCAGCAGGCCGCTGCATACGGCCGGCCTTTTTTCCTGAGCGGCACGCCCGAATGGGAGCGCATGGTCGATCTGAGCGAGATCGTGACCGGCCGCCGTCCCGGCCGGCATTCTGAGCAGGACATCACGCTGTTCTGCTCGGTGGGCCTGGCGGGGACAGAAGTGGCCCTGGCCGCCGCCGCACTGCAGGTGACAACGGATCGCTGACAACGGATTTTGACAACGGATGGCGACCTGCGGTCGCTCGGGAACGGATTGGAACGGATTTTTATTCCCTCCCCTGCATGGCCGCCTGCCTGCCGGCAGGCGTGCTTAAGCGGGGGAGGGGCAGAAAGGCAGTTGGGTTTTGAAGCTCATCTGGGGGCAAGTCGGGAGGTGACCACGTGACCGATTATCCGGTAATCCATTTCGAAAGCGACCAGGACTGGGAGCAGTGGCTGGAAGAAAACGCCGCCAGCGCACAGGGGGTGTGGATCAAGATGGCCCGCAAGGGCAGCGGGATCCCCTCCATCAACTACCAGGAGGCCCTGCGCACCGCCCTGTGCTTCGGCTGGATCGACGGGCAGAGCAAGCGCATCGACGAGGTCTTCTTCATGCAGAAGTTCACGCCGCGCCGCCCGAAGAGCATGTGGTCGAAGCGCAACCGCGAGCTGGTGGCCGAGCTGATCGCCGCCGGACGCATGCGCCCTGCGGGGCTGGCCCAGGTGGAACAGGCCAAACAGGACGGGCGCTGGGAAGCCGCCTACGACTCGCCGGCCAACGCGCAGGTCCCCGAAGACCTGCAGGCCGCCCTGGACGCCAACCCGGCGGCGCGCGACTTCTTCGCCGCCCTCAACAGCACCAACCGCTACGCTGTCCTGCACCGCATCATGACCGCCAAACGCCCCGAGACGCGCCAGCGGCGCATCGAGAAAATCATCGCCATGCTGAACGAGGGCAAAACCTTTTACTGATCGTGAAATCCGGAGCTAAGATGCAGCGCTTCTGCAAACAATTTGCATGGAAACAGCCCCGTCAGACGTTATAATTGCAGCGTGCGATCCACAAAACTGATTATCTGCCTCACTCTGCTGGTGCTGTTCGCCGGGCTGCTCCGACCGCTGCTGCACGCCAGCGCACAGTCCAGTGTGACCGCATACGACCTGATCGCGGCCATGAACACCCTGCGCATGGCCAACGGTCTGCCGCCCCTGAAAGAAGACCCGATTATCAACGCCGTGGCCCAATCCACGGCCGAAATCATGGCCGCCAACCAGATGTCCTGGCACATCGGCGATGTGGACGGCCGCCTGGCCGCGGCCGGTTACGGCGGCGGGGCGAAAGTGTACGGCACGGAGAATTTCGCCGTAGGCATGAACCAGTCCATCGACGAGATCATGGTGGTCTGGTCGGACCCCTCGCACATGATCCCGGCCGTCAACCCGGCATACTGCCACGTGGGGGCCGGGGTGGCGCAGGCCGCCAACGGGCGCACCTACTACGTGCTGCAGGCCGCTTACATCGCCGGCAAGTCGTGCGGTGAATACAAGCCCCCCAGCGGCGGGAACAGCGGAAACACCGGCGGCGACAGCGGCGCAGCCGCAGGGGTCCCGCAGTACATCGTGCCGGTGAAGCTCGCCACGCCCGACGCCGAGGGCAGGGTCTATCATGTGGTCGAGTACGGCCAGTCGCTGTGGGCCATCGCTGTGGCTTATCAGATCACGATCAAAGACCTGACCACCTGGAACAACATCTCTCCCGACAGCAAGCTGCAGGTCGGGCAGAAGCTGTTCATCCCCGGCAGCAACACGGAGGGCTACGCCACCCCCACGCCTGTGGGCATGGTCGCCACCAGCACGCCCGACAAGGACGGCCGGATCATCCACGTCGTGCAGGCGTACCAGACGCTGATCACCATCGCCGAGGCGTATCACACCAGTGTGGACACCATCCTGGCGTACAACGGCCTGCAGGTGGACTGGCCGCTGCAGATCGACCAGAAGCTGATCATCCATCCCGGGAATATTACGCCGAGCCCGACCCCGCGCCCGCTGACGCCGATCGAGCGACTGACGCCGGAGGCCGACGGGAAGTATTACCACGTGATCAGCAGCGGCGAGACGCTGTCGTGGATTGCCGCGTACTACGATATCAGCGTGACCGACCTGATGGCCTGGAACGGGCTGAACAGCAGCTCGATCATTATCCCGGGGCAGAAGCTGCTGCTGCAGGTGACTCCGCCGGCCACCGACACGGTGACCCCTGGCCCGCCGACGGCCACGTTCACCGCCACCACGCCGGCGCCCACGCCGACGGCGACGCGCACCCCGCCGCCCCCCACAGCCAGCGTCACCCCCGATGCGGCGCAGTTATCCGTGGCCGGAGGCGGATCGCCGGCGGTTTGGTTCCTGTCCGCCGGGCTGGCGCTGGGCGGGCTGGCGCTGGTGATGATGTTCACGCGGCGGAGGGCGTCGTAGGGCCCGGGAACCAGGCTGCGGGCTGTGAGGATCACGAAACCCGGCGGAGGCCGGGTTTTTTATTAACCAGACCTGCGGAGGCAGGGCATTGTGTTTTGATGTGCGGCATCAGCCGTCTGAGCTTTTCGGGGGATACGAAGATGAAGCCGAGGGCGCGGAGGTTTTTGGCTCCCGGGATTAAGTACCATGCCGCTCTGTGGGGCACAGGACGACCCGTGATGGCCGCAGAGCGGCCGGTTGTTTCGTTCCCACGCGGAGCGAGGGAACGAGAATCGATGATCAAAGCCCGCGTCCACCCTCACCCAACCCTCCCCCTGCCAGGGGGAGGGCTTTTTCGCGCTCTGGCGAGTACGTGAGGGCCAGAAGAAGAGGTAGGGGCACGGCTGCTCTGGCACAGCAGCACTTCTGCTTTTCCGCTGGCCTTCCCGCTGCGTTTTCTGGCCCCGGGCGAACGCCGTGCCCAGGATTGATAATCCGTTTCTTCTGGCAGCTAATGCTGCACCTGAGAAGAGCACGAAGCCCTGCCTGCGCAGGGCTTCTTCCGTAATCGATGCACTTACCTTACGGGCTCCCACACTCTGCGGGGCGGCTGGTCGATCCCGGCGTGATGGGGTAACTGCAGCGGCCGCAGAGCGGCCCTGGCCTGCGTTCCCACGCTCCGCGTGGGAACGAGTAAGTAAAACCACAGGTTCTTCTGGCAGTTAAAGCTGCACCTGAGAAGAGCACGAAG
>Ga0134095_1001521_pt1 | contig 15629 bp, 15 predicted proteins | sample 6_2taG_FD_94449 | JGI IMG/M metagenome (GOLD analysis project Ga0134095, IMG submission 94449) | Switchgrass degrading microbial communities from high solid loading bioreactors in New Hampshire, USA - 6_20_20_110_A2 metaG | ecosystem: Engineered > Bioreactor > Semi-continuous > Anaerobic >... | reverse complement strand
CCACGGCCCCACGAAGGACTCTTATAGCACGATGGCGGGATTTTGCGCCAGTTTAGGGGCGTTCTGGCGTGCCGCCTCTACTGGCTGGTTTCCGCGCCATCCCCCCATCCTTCCGACCTGCGGCCGGCATTCCTTCCCCCATAAAGAGGGAAGGAAAAGAGCGGAGCAGACTCCCCTGTCCTCATTTTGGGGACAAGGGGTCGGGGGATGGGGGTGACAGGCGCAAGCGCATAACAGCTCTATTGGTGACCGAGGATCGGATGGGGCACGTATGGCTCCTCAAGGAACGCCATTTCCTCGGGCGAAAGCTCGATCGACAGGGCGCCGAGCGCATCGTCGAGGTGATGCATCTTGGTTGCGCCGATGATGGGCGCCGTCACGCCGGGCTTGTGCAGCAGCCATGCCAGCGCGATCTGCGCCGGTTTGACGCCGCGCCGCTCTGCCAGGGCGAGCACGCGGTCCAGCACGTCGAAGTCGCTGTCCCGGTAGTACAGCTCGTGCGCGTAGTTGTCGGACAGGCTGCGGGTCGTCTCGCCACGACGGTCGCGCGTGCGGTTGCCCGCCAGGAAGCCACGCGCCAGCGGGCTCCACGGGATGATGCCGACGCCCTGATCGAGGCAGAGCGGGTTCATCTCGCGCTCTTCCTCGCGGTAGACGAGGTTGTAATGGTTCTGCATGGAGACGAAGCGCGTCCAGCCGTGGAGATCGGCGGTGTACTGCGCCTTGGCGAACTGCCACGCGAACATGCTCGACGCGCCGATGTAACGCGCCTTGCCCGCCTTCACCACGTCGTTCAGAGCGTCCATCGTCTCTTCGATGGGCGTCTGGTAGTCCCAGCGGTGAATCTGGTAGAGGTCCACGTATTCCACGCCCAGGCGGCGCAGCGAGGCGTCGATCGCGTCGAAGATGTGCTTGCGGGAGAGCCCCCGATCGTTGGGGCCGTCGCCCATCGGGTTATACACCTTGGTCGCCAGCACGTAGTCTTCGCGGCGCGTGGTGAACTCGCGCAGGGCGCGGCCGGTGATCTCCTCACTGACGCCGAGCGAGTACATGTCGGCGGTGTCGAAGAAGTTGATCCCGATCTCGATGGCGCGGCGGATCAACGGGCGGCTGGCGTCTTCGTCCAGCACCCAGTCGCGCCATTGCGGGCTTCCGTAGCTCATCATACCCAGGCACAGGCGCGAAACCTTCAGCCCGGTTTTGCCGAGGTTCACGTACTCCATCGCTCTCTCCTTCTTTGCCAAGCGGTCCTCAAAGGATTATGAGCGATGGACGCCGGGGCCGCCACCCGAACAAAAAAAGAGGCTCGCCCCTGGGGCGAGCCTCGCGCGAAAGCGTCGCTTTCCGCTAGACCTGAGCCGTGCCGCGCACGGCCCGGAGAATCAACAGCAACACGACGGCGCCGAAAAAGGCGACGAGGATGCTAACCAGGTTGATTCCCTCGACTTCTCCACCGATATCCAGCGCGTTGAGGATGAAACCGCCGATGATACCGCCGATGATACCGATCACGATATCTTCAACGAGGCTCTGCCCGCGATTGGTCCCCATGACCAGGCTCGCAAGCCATCCGGCGATTGCACCCACAACAATCCAACCGATAATCGTCCAAAGCATGTCCAATGCCCTCCTGAGCACTTCTGGCGCGTCGCCGGTGCTCTACTCCGTTATACACAATAAAACTATACAGGCACAGGGCGGCGGATATATCGACCATGTGGGGGGTTTCTTAATAGGCAAGGTGGCGGATTATCGGCAAGGATTCGCTAAATAGAGCGGAAACAGGGCAAAGATAGGGGGTTAGTCAGTTGTGCAAAACGAAAAACTAACTATGATGAAATCATATGCCCGCAGTCACTCACCGTTAGGAGCCAACTATGCGATTTCGATGGATCATTCTAGGCGTGCTCGTGCTGGCTCTGCTGGCGCCGGCATGGCTCGCGCAGGCCGAGCCGGCGCTCGCTCAGGGGAGCGGAACCACACACGTTGTCCAGCCGGGTGAAAACCTCTTCCGGATCGCGCTTCGCTATGGCACAACCTGGCCGGTGCTGGCAGCGGCGAACGGTCTGGTGAACCCGAATCTGATTTACAGCGGCCAGGTGTTGATCATCCCGGCGCCCGGGACGCAGCCGCCCGCGACGCCACAGTATCCGACGGCTGCGCCGCCACCCACCACGCCCGTGCCGCCATCGACCGGCACCTATGTCGTCGTGGCCGGGGATACGCTGTCGCGGATCGCGGTCCGCTTCAATACCACCGTCGCGGCGCTGGTGCAGGCGAATAACATTGTCAACCCGAACCTGATTTATGTCGGGCAGGTGCTGGTGATCCCTGGGGCGGGCGCGGTCCCGCAGCCGACCCCGATCCCCGGCCAGCCGACCGTCGCGCCGCAGCCAACCAGCGCGCCGCCTGTGACGGGCGGGTTTGAGCTGGGCGGGCACGTCGACAGCTTCGCGTACCCCGATCTGATGCGCCAGGCCGGGATGACGTGGGCCAAGCGCCAGATCCGCTACAACCTCGGCGACAGCCCGGACATTGCGGCGGGCGCGATTAACCAGGCGCACAGCCAGGGCTTCCGCATCCTGCTCGGCATCGTCGGCGATCCGGCGCAGCTTGGCGCGAACCCAACCGGCTACATGGACCAGTTCGCGGGCTTCCTGGCGGGCGTGGCCGCGCTGGGCCCGGATGCGATCGAGGTCTGGAACGAGCAGAACCTGGACCGTGAATGGCCGCGCGGGCAGATCAACCCGCAGACCTACGTGCAGATGCTGCAGAAGGCGTATACCGCGATCAAGGGCGCGAACCCGAGCGTGATGGTCATCAGCGGCGCGCCTGCTCCGACCGGCGCGGAAGGTGCGTTCGGCAGCGACCGCGTGTGGAACGACGACCGCTACGTGCGCGGCATGGCGCAGGCGGGCGCGGCGAACTACGCGGACTGCATCGGCATCCACTACAACGAGGGGATCGTCCCGCCCGACCAGACGACCGGCGACCCGCGTGACAACTACTACACCCGTTATTTCTGGGGCATGGTCAACACGTACTGGAGCGCGTTCGGTGGCGCTCGCCCGCTGTGCTTCACCGAGCTGGGCTACGTGACGCCGGAAGGCTACGCGCCGCTGCCCGCTGGCTTCGAGTGGGGCCAGGGGAACACCGTCGCGGAGCAGGCGCAGTGGCTCGCCCGCGCGGCGCAGCTTTCGGCCAGCAGCGGCCGCGTTCGCCTGATGATCGTGTGGAACGTGGACTTCACGACCTACGGCGCGGACCCGGCGGCGGGCTATGCGATCGTGCGGCCCGGCGGCGGATGCCCCGCGTGCCAGGTGCTCGACGCCGTGATGCCGTAAGCGCAACCTCGTTTTGCAATGCACTGAGGGACGCCCGAGCGGCGTCCCTTTTTTGTGCGGATTACGGCTCGGCGTGGTGGCGCGTGCGGCGCAGCAGGAAGACGGTGGCGAGCACGATCAGCGCGCTGACGATCTGCCCGATCACATATGCGTCGACGTCTGGCTCCAGCGCGGCGAGCACGCTGAAGACGACCACGCCGACCAGCGCCAGCCCGTCGAGGATCAAGAGCAGCGTGCGGAGCCGTGAGGTCATGCGGCGTCTCCTGGAGAGCAGTTAGCGGTTAGCGATTAGCAGTTAGCATTGCTCGGCTGCTATCCCCGGCCACTTCCAGGGTGAGGTTCTGCGCGCAAACTGTAGCAGCCTCATGCTCTATTGTACGCAAATCTTAACATTAAGACAGCCTCTCACCGAAGATCAGACCTTAATTCAATCAAAACAGTATTCCGGTGCTATTCTCCCAAAAGCGTAAAGATGCTATCGTGTAGCAAGGGGGTTATATCAGGTTAGTCCGGGGGGTATCGCATGACCCGCGCTTCGTTGGTGAGGCGATTGATTGCATTCTTGAAGGGGCCCGAGGCTGACGACGATGCGCGGCGCGAGTCGGTGCAGACGGTGTCGGCGTATGACGAGCAGGTGCCGCGCTATCCGGCGCCGGGGGAGCGCGATCGCTCGCCGGAAGCCGAGGCGGACGCCGAGATGCTGCCGGAGCATCCGTTTGTCGGCGACGACGAGTCCACGCCGTATTATGCCTCACGCGTGGACGCTCTGTTACTGCGCGCGGTCCAGCAGTTCAACGCGCGCGCCGGGTACGTGCTGCGTTGCGAGGGCGGCCACCGGCTGCGCTATTGTACCGGGCGCGACGCAGCGGGGTGCTACATTTCGCATGACGAGATCGACGCGGACCGGCGCGTGATTTCGCTGGTGCTCGAATCGGGCGAGGCGCAAGTTTTCGTGCATCGCGGGCGAGACAACGTGGCGCGGACGGTGCTGTGCGGTCCGCTGTGGGACCAGGACATGATCGTCGGGCTGCTGTACCTCGAAAGCCCGGCGCGGAGCCGCCTGCACCGCGCAGTGTTCGACGTGTTCTGCAGCCAGACAGCGCGGTTGCTCAGTTAAGCAAAACGCAGCGAGAGACGGCGAAGTGCAGCAGAAAGCAGCGGGAGCACCTGGGCGTGCTCTCGCTGCTTTTTTGCTGCTTTGTACGCAAAAGGTGTTGAAGGGAATGAAGACGGGCGCAGCAAGCTGCGCCCCTACAACAAAGATTACGCGTTGTGTCTCCGTCCAGGCTCGCGCAGGTTCCTGAACGCGCTAGGGCTTTTCGAACAGCCCCAGCTTGAACGCCCGCCCGCCGTTCTGACGCGCGTCACGCCGCTCGGAGTCGGTCGCCTCGCGCCAGCGCTTCGCCCCTTCGGCTTTCGGACCGTTGCCGCGCTTGAACAGCCCTGCCAGAAAGCCGCGCTTCTCTTCCTGCACGGGCGCGGCGTAGCGCAGGCAGACGTGTTCCCGCTCGCGGATGGTTTTGCCGCTCATGGCGTCCGGGCGGCGTATGCGATCGGTGCGCTCGGCGTACTCGCCATCGCCGGAGATGCGGACTGTCCGCTCGTCGCGGCCCTGGCTGTAATCCCGGCGGAAGGTTAGCTTCCACGAGCCATCGGCGTAAGAGAATTCTTCGATTTCCACCCGCTTGACGAGTAGTCCCTCAAGCGCCGGATAGTCTGGCCCGAAGTATTCCCACCGCTCCTCGATGCGGCGGCCTTGCTCCCCGCGCATCGGCTCCTCTACGCGCATGTAGCGATACGTGCCTTTGACCGGCGCGCCGGGCGGCGGGGCGCTCAGTTGGCCCGCGCGGATCGGTTGGCTGCGCGCCTCGTCCGCAGTGGTGACCATGATGGGCTCGTCCAGGCGAGGCTTCACGGCGGGCGCCGGTGCGGCAGCGGGAGCGGCGGCAGGCGCGGGCGCTTCCTCGGCGGTGGCAGCAGCCGGGGCGGGCGCTTCCGGCTCCTGCGTGGCAGCGGCGCTCGCTCCGCCGAACAGGATCGCGGCCAGCTCCGGCGAAATCTCGTCGTCCCAGTCTTCCGCGCGCGCGATGCTGGCGGTCGAAGGCGCTGGCGTGGGGGCGGCCTCGTACTCTGCCGGAACAGACGTTTCGACCGGGCGGGTAATTCCAGTAGCAGGTGTAGCGTCTTCCTCCGCTTCGGGCGTTTCGGCGGGCGTCTCGGCGGACGCTACGCCCGGCGTCTCGGCAGGTGGTTCGGTCGGTGCTTCGACCGGCGTCTCAATGGGTGTCTCAGCGGGCGCTTCGACGGGCGCGCCCTCGCTGACCATCTCATCGATCGCGGCGGCGTCCATCGCCTCTTCGGCGGGTGAGACAGCTTCCTCGGCCTCGGCGCTTGGCGGCAACGGTTCCTGCTCTGGCGCGGGCGGGGTTTCCGGCTCCGGCTGCGTGGTGGCGAGGTCTTCGGGCGCGGGCATATCCCGCACTGGAGCATCGGTCGGAGTGTCTGGCGCAGCGTCCAGCGCCGGTTCGGGCGCGTCGAGCGGCAGCTTCCCCCCGACCGGTATCTCGCGCAGCACGCCCGGCGCGCGGTCGCTCTCTGGCAGCGCCGTCTCGTCCGGCGCCAGCGGCAGGGGCGTGTCCGGCACGTCAGCGTCGGGCTGCGGCTCGCCTACAAGCTGCGATTCATCCGGCGCGGGGAGTTCCTCGCTGCGCGGCTGCTCTTCGGCTTCGTCCCGCGGATCCGGTTCAGGGGCGGGTTGCTGTTCTGGACTGGTCATCGCGTTCCATCCTTTGCGCGTGTGTCTCTATGCGTATTATAACGTTCCCTGCGAAGCGTGCCGGGCGCTCCGGCGCGAAAAAAAGCCCCTTCACGGGGGGAAGGGGCTCAGCGTGCGCAGGTGCGGGGATTATCGCGCTGCCCACGCCTCAAGGAAGGTGAGCAGGATGAGCGCGCTGTTGTCGGCGGCTATCTGGAAGAACGTCTGAATTTCATTCTCGCCAGGGCCGCCCCCGGCCAGATCGGACAGGCTTCGGAAGGCGAGCATGGGCACGCCGTGAGTCGCTGCAACATGGGCCACGGCGGCTGTTTCCATCTCCAACGCGTCGGCCTGGAAGGTTTCCCAGACATATTCGCGGAATTCGGCGTTGTCGACAAAGCTTTGGCCGGATACGCCATTGCCGCCGACCACGATGACCGGCTCATGCTCAAGGCAGACGTTGTCCGCATTGCACCGGATCAGCGCAACTCTCCCGGCGATTTCCTCAGCGACTGCCAGCATTTCCGGATCCACCGGGAACCAGAACATGGGCGTATACGTATCGGGCTCGCTCCCTGGCAAGACGACGTCGGTCGAGCTTGGAAAGATCATGCCGTAGTTTGGGAACTCGGGCGTCCAATACGAGGGCGGCCGCCACTCGCCGTCGACTTCGCGCGCCAGATAGGACTCCAGATATTGTCCGAATTGCGCCGGAACGACGACGTCGCCGATGTGCAGGTTCGGGTTCACACCGCCTGCGATGCCGGAAAAGACGATGCGCTCGATATTGAAATAGTTGAGCGCGCGCTCGGTGGTCATGGCTGCGTTGACCATCGAGACGCCGGTAAGGAACAGCACCACATCGTTTCCTCTGAGAGTGCCGACGTGATAGGTGACGCCGTGGAGCACGTGAGTCGTCTCGATCTCGGCTTCAGATAGCAGAAGCTGGAGTTCTGCGGCGAAGGCGCTCATCACCGCAATACGGGGCGTATCATCGAGCTTCGTAACCTGTGTGTCCTGAGCGAAGGCGGTGTTCAGACCGGATAGTATAAGGGCGAGGGCGATGGCAAGACAGGCGGCTTTTCGGATCATGATCGTCTCCCCCTAACATAATAGAAGCGCGTCGAAGGTGGATCGCGCTTACCTATGCTCATGGTATAAAACCCGAAACTAGGGAGTCAACGCGCGGGTTTAGCAGAATCGACAAGAATCAAAAAACGCGCCGTTCCAAACGGCGCGCTGAGCGCAACCGGCTCGCTAGCGCCCGTAGACGGACCACGCGATCAGCAGTTGCGCGGCGAAGTAGGTGCTGAGCACGATAAAATCCGCGCCGCGAAAGCGCCCGCGAAACATGTTGACGGCCAGCGCCGAGTCCGACGCGACGAACAGGTACGCTCCGGCCAGGGCGAGCAGCGTCCCATCCTGCGCGGTTTCGATCCAGCGGTTCGCCGCCTGATAGGCCATGATCAGGATCGCGCCCATGTAGATCATCACCGGCACGCGGACCGATCCGAGATGCGGCCACAGCCAGCGCAAGATCACCACGCCGTACAGCACAAACGGGATGATGTACCAGATCGGCGCCATCCCGCTGCTCTCGTGCGTGAACGCCAGAATGTAGAAGATGTGCGCGATCAGGAAGCTCAACAGCCCCGGCGTGAAGCGGTCCGGCAGCATCAGGAACACGTCGCCCGCCAGGGAAGCGACCAATCCGGCGGCGATCAGCGCGCGATAGGTGGACGAGATCGGGTTGTCCGCTAGGAGCGCAATCGCGAGGATCAGCGTGGTCGTCAGCGGCTTGAAGATGTACTCGCCGCGTTTCGACTCGCGCGCCTTCGAGACGATCGTCAGCGCCGCGCTGACCACCGCCAGGATCGTAAGCACCAGGGGCATCAGGTCCGTCCGTCTTCGGGCCAGGTTCCGTTCGCTTGCCGCCACGCGCGGAACCACTCCCACGTCCGCGCCAGCCCATCCTGAACGCGCGTTTGCGGGTTGAAGCCGAGCAGGCGGCGGATCTTGCTGTTGTCGCAGAAGGTGATCGGCGGATCGCTGGGCGGCGTGGGCACCACGCGCGTCTTGAGCGTCCTGCCGGACAGTTCTTCGAGTACGTCGATAAACTCGCGCAAGGAAATGGGCGCGCCGACGCCCAGGTTCAGGATCTCGTAGCCGAGCGGCGTGTCGAGCGCGGCGATCACGCCCTGGACCGTGTCGTCAATGTACGTCCAATCTCGTTTGATGTCCCCGCCGTTGAAGATCGGGATCTCGGTCCCGTCGAGCAGGGCGTTCATCACGCGCAGCGGCATCATATCGGGGCGTCCGGCCGGGCCGTAGACGTTGAAGAAGCGCAGCACGGTGACGTTTAGCTTGTGCAGATGGTGATAGCTGTATGCGAGGATTTCGGCGGCGCGCTTGCTGGCCGGGTAGGCGGCGAGCGGCCGGTCCGCCGCGTCCTCTTCGGTGAACGGCAGGCGCTTTGTCTCGCCATAGACCGACGAGGTGGAGGCAAAGACGAAGTTTTCGACGCCGTGGCGCTGGGCCGCTTCGAGCAGGTTGAACGTGCCGGTCAGGTTGACGTCGAGGTACAGCGCAGGCTGGCGCATGCTCTCGCGGACGCCCGCCATCGCCGCCAGGTGCGCGACGCGCCGCACGCCGTGTTCGGCAAACAGCGCTTCGAGCGTCGTCGTATCGCGGATGTCGCCTTCGACCAGCGTGAAGTTCGGGTGCTGAGCAAGCTCGCGAGCGTTGGCGCGCTTGATCGCGGGGTCGTAGTAGTCGTTGAAGTTGTCGATGGCGACCACCCGGTCGCCGCGCTGTAGCAGGGCGCGGGCGAGGTGGCTGCCCACAAACCCTGCGCCACCGGTCACGAGAATACTCATTGAACCGTCCTTTCGTGAGGAAAATAGCGGTTAGCGATTAGCAAAAACCGCACTGGATACTCTTGGTGCTGCGATACGTTCCCGGAGACTGCGGTGCGCTGCTGAGTCGATAGCTCTCAGCTAACCGCTAACTGCTGCTCAGCGCACGAATGCCTGGAACTGCAACCGCCCGTTCTCGATGGTGAGTGCGTCGCGGTGGAAGATCGCGTTTCCGCTCAGCTCGCGAAACGGGCGCATCAACGCGTCGTCAAGCTGCGCGGCGACGTTGCTCAGCACGAAGTCCGGCACGGTCAGCCCGCCGACGTTCGCCGCGTCGATATCCAGCGATAGCCCGCCCTGATCGTCGATCTCCGGCCGGATGTCCACCGTGATGGGCACGTCGATCCCGTAGCGCGATAGCTCGCCGTAGAAGGTGATCGCGCCGTTGTCCAGCCCGACCTGCACATCCTCAAACGGGAAGGCGTGCCCGTTGTCTTCCGCGAACTGCTTGCCTTCGAGCGCCATCCACGAGGAAAGCTGGTTCTCGTAGACCGTGACGTAAAACCATCCCCCTCGCGCCTGGTCGGTGGCTCGCTCGATCTCTCGCCGAAATGCGTCCGCGTCCGCCTGGTTAGGCGAGAAGTTCGCACCCACTGGCGGCGACGGCGCGTTCTGGTCGATGAAGATCAGCGCGCCGACCACCAGTCCGCAGCACAGCAACGGGATCAGCACGATCGACAGGCAGCATCCCCCACAGCCCTCGAGAATGCCCATGGGTTCGTTCGCTTCCCTTCCTGGTTCTGGCGGCGAGAGTGCAGCCAAAGACAGCTAAAGACAGCGAAATCCAGCCAGGTCCAGCAGGGAACAAAGCTGTGCTTAACCGCGCTATCGCTGCTTATCTGCTGCCGCACTGCCGCTTCACCGCTCTGTATTGTACACCCTCAACTAACTATACGCGCAAGTGTCGCTCCCCGTCGCAGCGCAGGCAACCGGCCCGGTGTACAATACGGCGGGATCAAACGGGTTACCTCTATGCACTCATCACGTCACATCACGCAGACAACGCTGCGCCAAGATCTGCTCGCCGCGCTGCCCTGGGCGCTGCTAGGTGGAATGTCTGCCGCCGCAGCGATCCTGATGCTCTACCTGCTGTCCGGCTGGCAGGCGGGCGTCGCGTCGGGCGCGGCGCTCGGCGTGCCGGTGCTGGCCGCGCTCGGATGGGGTCCGCTGGCGCGGCGGCGGGCGGCGATTACGCGGGTGCTGGCGCTGGCGGCGATCGCGCTGGTGACGCTGAGCGCGGTCCTCTTCCGCCCGACCGAGCGCGCGAAGGTGCACTTCCGCCCCACGCCACAACCGGAAATCTTCATCGGGCTGGACGCGCCGATCTTTGCCGCGCTCGGCGCGGCGGCGCTGCTGGCGGCGGTGGCGCTCTCCCGCGAGCGGATCGCGAACGCGCGTCCCCGGGCGGTGGGCGTCGGCGCGTGGCATGGCGGCCGGGTGGCGAGCGCGCTCGCGCTGGCGGGGGCCGGATTGCTCGCGGCGCTGGTGGAGATCAACAGCGGGTTGCTCGGCGTGGATGCGCTGGCAGGCGCCGGACCGGCGGTGCAGGTCGCGCTGCTGGTTGGCGGGGTTGTGCTGCTGACTATCGGACTCGGCGGGGTGGAGCGGCCGCGATCGATCTGCCGGGCGCTGGGTTGGGAGCTGGCGCTCGTCTTCGCGCTGACGGTGGCGGCGCTGGGCGTGCGGTTCTGGATGCTGGCGACGAGCGTCCGCACCCTGGTGGACGAAGGACATTTCGCGATGGGGATCGCGTATGTGTGGGAGTATCCCGACCTGCGCCTGCTAGAGCCGATGCCTACTGCCGCGTCGTTCCCCTTTTTGTTCTCGTACCTGCAATCGCTAGCGGTTGAGGTCATCGGGCGGAACTGGGCCGGGCTGCGGGCGGTCAGCGCGATCATGGGCGGACTGACGGTCCCCGCGCTGTACCTGCTGGCGCGCACGCTCTACGACCGGCTGACGGCGCTGCTGGCCGCGCTGGTTCTGCTCACATTCATGCCGCACCTGCATTTCAGCCGCTTGGGGCTGAACAACATCGCGGACCCGCTGTTCGGGACGCTGGCGCTGGCGTTGCTGGCGCGGGGCGTGCGGACCGGCCGCCGCCTCGATTTCGCGCTGGGTGGGGCGGCGCTCGGCATGACGCAGTATTTCTACGAGGGCGGGCGGCTGCTGTTCCCCGCGCTGGCGTTCGCGTGGCTGCTCGGCGGGTGGGTGCTGTGGCGGCCGCGACCGCCGTGGCGCGGGCTGCTGATTGCGCTGGTGGTGTTTGTCGCGGTGGCCGCGCCCATCTACCTGACGCTGACGGAGCTGGGTGAGCCGCTATTCACCCGCATGGACAGCGCCGGGCTCAACGCCGACTACTGGGAGCGCGATCGCGAGCCGAACACGCTCTCCACCCGCTGGACGCACTTCCGGCACGCCGCCGCGCTGCTGGTCAACTCCCCGGAGAATACGTACATCTACTACTACCTCTACTATGGCGGCGAGGGGCCGCTGGTGCCGCACGCGCTCGTCCCGGCGTTTCTGCTGGGGCTGGCGCTGGCGGCGTGGCGCTGGCGAGGGCCGGGTGTGCTGCCGCTGCTGTGGGTGCTCGGCACGCTGGCCGGCAATGCGATGCTGGTCGAAAGCGCGGTTTCGGCGCGGTTTGTGGTCGCGTTCCCGGCGCTGGCGCTGCTGATCGCGCTCGGACTGCGCGACACGGCCCGGCTGCTGGCTTCCCCAGGGCGAGAGCGCGCGACCGCCGGGCTGCTGGTCGCGGCGGGTGTGGCGATCGCCGTGTGGCAGGGCGCGACGTACTTTGGCCCGTTCCTCGAAACATTCAATCAAGAGGTCCGCGCGCATGTCTCGTACGACGTGGACGATGCCCTGCTGCGCGCCCAGGCTCTGCCGTCCGGCGCGCACATCGTCATCGTGGGGGACGACATCCTGCCGGAAAGGGACGCGCGCCGCCATCTAGCGTTTCTGCGGGACGATCTCAGCCTGCGCGTGATGTCGCCCGAGGAATTCGCGCAGCTTGACCTGTCCTCTCTGCCGTCTGGCGACCTCGCCTTTTTTCTGCCGCCGGATGCCGCTGCCGCGATCGCGCGGGTGCGCGGGACGCTCAATGCGCTGGGGCCGCTGCTCAGCCCGTACGAACTTCCGCCCGACAAAATGCTCCACCTTTACCTCGCGCGGACGGCTGAAGCGAGGCGTTGATCGTTTCTCCCGCCGTTTTAATCCGACCTTAACTTGACATAAAGAACATATGTTCTTATACTAGAGGATGTGTAGCGCCGATTGCACTTCGCGCCTCAGCACGTCCAACACTCCCCCTCAACGAACAAAGGAGTTGCTGCAATGGCTCACGCGCTTGCCTGGTTTGAGATTCCGTCCATTGATTTCGACCGCGCCGTGAAGTTTTACAGCGACATACTTGGCCGCCCGCTGATTCCCCTGCCTGATCCGTCGGGAAATGATGTCGGGCCGGACGGCGCGCGGATGGCAACCTTCAACGACTTCGGAGGGGACCCCGCCGACGTCAACGGGGCGCTGATTTACTCGACGGAGTACAAGCCCTCACGCGAGGGGCCGATTGTCTACCTCTATGTTGAGGGCGACCTCGCCCCCGCGTTGAGCCGCGTGGAACCGGCTGGCGGAAAGGTGCTGGTTCCGAAGACGCACATCGGCGAAGGCATGGGTTATTACGCCCTTTTTGAAGACACCGAAGGCAATCGCGTCGGCCTGTTCTCGGCGGCGTGAACCGGGAGCATCTTCGATGAACCCTGTGATCAACTGGTTCGAGATCCCCTCCGTCGAATTCGACCGCGCGGTGCGGTTCTATAGCGATGTGCTGGGACGCCCGCTTGAGGTGACGCAGGGGCCTAGCGGCGGGCAGATGGCGGTGTTCGCGCCTTACGATGCCGAAGTGAACGGCGCGATCGTGCATTCTGACTTGTACACTGTCGGGCCGAGTGGTCCTGCGCTGTACCTGACCGTGGAAGGCGAGTTGAACGACTACCTGGCGCGCGTCGAACCGGCAGGTGGGCGAGTTCTGAACCCGAAGACTCCGACCGGCGACGGCCAGGGATTCTGGGCGCGGTTCGAGGACTCGGAAGGGAACCATATCGGGATCTTCTCGCGCGGGTAGCGCACCAACCTAGTTTTCGTCGGCACGCTTGAAATTCCCCCAAACCCCGTGCAGCGGGCCGATGAAAAATCGGGCGGTATCCCCCATACCGCCCGGTTTTATTTCTGCGATGCCTGCCTTCGTCTAGCTGATGCGGCGGCGAATGTCTCGCCCCCAGAAGCCGTATCCCATCAGCGGCGCCAGCAGGCAGAAGTCGAATATGCCCGCCGCCAGCGGGATCAGCCCGATGATACCGATTATCCACCCGGCTGTGTCGCCAACCAGCCAACCGATCACGATCAGTGCGATACCAGCGATCGCCCGCACGATGCGGCCGGTCTGGCTGGATAAGAATGGAACGAGCCCTTTCATGGTGTGCCTCTCCTCCAAAGTGTAGTTTGTGTGCGCAGCTTTCTCTCTCAGTATAGCACTGCTTTCGGGTTGCCTCGCTCACTCTTCTGATGCAGGAGTGGGGGTGGCGGTTTCACCGGAGAGGGGAGACACAAGGATTTTGTCGACGCGGCGCTCGTCCATGTCGACCACCTCAAAACGGAATTTGTCCCACGCAAAGCTCGCGCCAGTGGTCGGCACCGCGCCGAGCTGGTCCATCACGAAGCCGCCAAGCGTCTCGAACGTCCCGCGCTCCTCGCCGGGCAGCAGACCGATATCCAGCACCTCACGCACCTCGTCGAGCGTCATCAGCCCGTCGAGCAGCCACGAGCCATCGTCGCGCTGTACGGCTTGTGGCTCGCTGAGGTCCTGGGCCGATGGCAGATCGCCGACGATCGCCTCAAGAATGTCGTGCTCGGTGACCAGCCCCTGAATCCCGCCGTGCTCGTCAATCACCATGACGGTGTGCTCCGCACTGCGGCGAAGCTGCTCCACCAGCCGCGTGACGGTCGTCGTCTCCGGCACGAACAGGACCGGACGCGCCAGCTTTTCCAGATTCAAAGGCTCGCCAGCCAGAAGCTGCGACACCACGTCGTTCGCCCGCACGATGCCGACCAGGTTATCCAGGCTGCCGCGCACGACCGGCATGCTCGAATATTCACACTCGCGCAGCTTAGTGCGGATTTCCTCGGGCGAATCGTTCACGTCCAGCCACACGATCTCGGTATGCGGCGTCATGAGCGTGCTGATGTGGCGGTCGTCCAGCCGGAAGACGCTCTCGACCATATCCTGCTCGCTGACGTTGAACACGCCCGCCTCGGTGCCCTGCTCGATCAGGATGCGGATCTCTTCCTCGGTCACCGGCTGCTCGCTGTGCATCGGCACGCCGATCAGCTTCGCCACCAGCCGCGTTGAGGCGCTCAGGAAGGACACCAGAGGCGAGGCCAGCTTCGAGATGAAGGTCATCGGCCCGGCAACGGTCGCGGCGATCCTTTCGGGATTTTGCAGCGCGATCCGCTTGGGGAGCAGCTCGCCCAGCACCAGCGTCAGATACGTGATGGCCAGCACGACCAGTCCCAGGCCGATCGCGTTGCTGTAAGGCGCCAGCAAGGAAGAACGCTCCGCCGCATCGGAAATCAGGCTCGCGATCGTCTGCCCACCGAACGCACCCGACAGCACGCCGACCAGCGTAATCCCGATCTGCACGGTGGAGAGGAAGCGGTCTGGCGCTTCGGCCAGTGTGAGGGCCGAGCGCGCGCCGCTGCTCCCACGATTCGCATGCTCTTGCAAGCGGGCCTTGCGCGACGACACCACTGCCATTTCCGACATCGAAAAGACGCCGTTCAGAAGGATCAGCAGAAAAATGAGACTCGCTTCAATCACCGCACTGTTCATGATGGGTTTTCTTTCGCTGTCTGTTCGGTTCGGGTGGCAGCGTGGGGCGCGGATGGGCCTGCGCTCGCGGTGCTCGCCCGATCGTATTGCCTGCATTTTCACTACTATTGTCCGAGGACCGGCTCGCTGTTGCAAGGACCTGGCGGAGTGGTGCGCCTGCGCCAAGTGTATCGCATGTCACAAGCGCAATTGTTTTTTGAGATATGACTGATTAAAATAAGAGATAATCGTGGTTGATTGCACAATCATCGTTCTGCCATCGTACCCCCCGTTGTGCCATAATCTGGGCGGACGTTCAAACAGCGCGCTTGCCGCGCACTGGAGTTCAGTATGTCTGTGACTCGCACCGGGACGCACCCTGTGGTCCGCGCCGCCGAGCGCACCTCTTCTTCGTCGCTGCTGGGCACCATCGTCGTGCTGTTCAAGCTGCGGATCGTTCTGCTGTTGGTTTTCGCGTCGGTGGGTGGGGCGTTGCTGGGCGCGCATGGACGTCCCGCGTTTGGAGATCTGATGCTCCTGCTGCTCACCGGGACGCTGTCTGCGGCGGGTGCGTCCGCGCTGAACCAGTACATCGAGCGCCACAACGACGGGCTGATGAAGCGCACCGCGCGCCGCCCGTTGGTGACTGGCGACGTCAACGCGCGCGCCGTGCTGGTCATCGCCAGCGCGATGGTCGTCGGCGCGAGCGCGATCGCGTTGTGGGCAGGGAACGCGGCGCTGGCGTTCTT